>OLRV01003269.1_pt1 | contig 11542 bp, 9 predicted proteins | sample 1672421 | NCBI WGS metagenome assembly OLRV01 (sample SAMEA3136684, study PRJEB25190) | human gut metagenome | biome: human gut; feature: human-associated habitat; material: faeces | place: Austria | collected 2013
GAGGCATAGAAGTCATTCAAGCCCGAGACTGCCAATCAATCCCTTTCTCTTGGGGGTCCAAGGGGGATATTCTCTTTCCTCGGAAAGAGAATATCCCCCTTTTTCACACCCCGCACGGTACGGGGTACCCCTTTACCCTTTAGGGCAAAACGCAAAAATAGAACCTACCTTGCGGTAGGTTCTATTTTTAGGTCTTACAGTCCCAGTTCGACGGCGCGGCGAAGTCTAACCTTGCCGTCGAGCGCTTCGTCGATCGTGTGGATCAGCGCCTCGCGGTCGCGGTTGAGCGTACCGCCGAGGGGGAGGTAGTTCGACGCGTGGTTCGAGCGGAAGATGCTACCGTCGGAGTCGATGTGCTCCAAGAAGAGGCGCGTTTCGCGCATCAGCTCGGGCGGCTCCATCATCTTGAACTCGCCGCTCGCGATCCAGTCGTGCAGCGGCGTGCCCGAGTAGACGCGAAGCGTCAAAAACGCGATATAGTCGGGCTTCATGCGGGAAACGGCCTTCGCCGTGTCGATGGCGTGGGCCTGCCAGTCGCCGTTCGCACCCGCCATGCCGTTGATGGCCGTGACGGAGGTGGCGATGCCCGCCTGCTTGCAGCGGATGGCGTTTAAGACGATCTCCTCGGCAGTAACGCCCTTGCAGAACTTTTTGAGAAGCTCCTCGTTGCCGCTCTCAAGGCCGATATACACGATGCCGAGGCCGTGCTCGCGCAGCGTACGCAGCTCGTCGTCCGTCTTGCGCATGATGGCCTTGGTCGTTGCGTAAGCCGCAACGCGCTTGCAGGTGGGGAAATGGTCGCAGATATAGTCGAGAACGGTCAGAAGATAGTCCATCGGCAGGATCAGCGCGTCGCCGTCGGCTAAAAAGATCTTCTCGATATAGCGCCCGTAGGCGCGTGCCTCGTCGAGGTCGGAGAGCACCTGCTCAATGGGGTTGATGGAGAACTTTTTGTCCTTGTACATCGTGCAGAACGCACATTTGTTGTGGCTGCACCCGAGCGTGCACTGCACGATGAGGCTGCGCGCCTCGCTGGGGGGACGGTAAACGGCTCCCGAATAATGCATCAGGGTTCCTCCTTACAAAATCAGCCGAGCTTGGCCTGGCACTTGTCCATGAAGCGATCCACGGTGATGACGGCGCGCTGGTGTGTGCCCTCGCCGATGAGGCCGGCGGTGTCGGTCGCGGTGGCCTTGAAGTCGACCATCTTGCCGTTTGCGGAAATGTCTGTGACCTCGACGGTAACGGTGATCTCCATGCCAACGGGCGAGGGGGAGACATGGGAGACCTCGACCTTGGTGCCGACGGTGCTCTTACCCTCGGGCAGCTCCTGCTGGAGATAGGTGAAGGCGGCGTTTTCGACCATCGCGACGAGATACGGCGTGCCAAACACCGGCAGACCGCCGCTGCCGAGCGCGGCAGCGGTCATGTCTTCCGTAACAACTTTCTTGACGGTAAAAGTATCTCCGATTTTCATCTTAAAAAACTCCTTTACGATATTATTTGGCAGCTTTGACCTTGATCCAGAGCTTGCTCAGCTCGCGCATGAGGGTCTGGTTGTCGTGGAACATCTCGTCCTTGTCGTAGCCGCTGCGGGGAAGGTAGGCGGCATTGTCCGCGTAGAGATCCTCAGACGAGGTCATCTCTTCAAACACTTCCGCGTTGGGAGAAGTATAACCCACCGTTTCGGTGTTGTCAAACGCGGCTTCATAGGTGAGCATGTAGTTGATGAACTCGTGGGCGAGCTTGGGATTCTCGGCATTTTGGGGAATGACCATGGCATCGCACCAGATGTTCGTGCCCTGGGAGGGCATATAGAAGCTCATGTCTTCGTTTTCATCAAGCACCACGGCCGCGTCGCCGGAGTAGACAACGGCGATGTCCTTGTAGCCGTTCATCATACCGTCGATGACCTCGTCGGTCACATAAACGGGGGACATCGTGTTGTTCATTTGCAGCAGCCACTCATAGGCGTCATTGATCTCGTTGGGGTCCTCGGTGTTCATCGAGTAGCCCAGCGCCTTGAACGCCATCATGAACGAGTCGCGCTCGGAATCGTAGATGTAGATGTGACCGGCGTAGTCGGTGTTGCGCAGGACCTCCCAGCCCTCGCTCTCGATGACGGCAGGGTCGACGTTCTCGTGGTTGTAGACGAGACCGACGCTGCCCCAGAAGTAGGGGATGGAGTACGTGTTGTCAGGATCATAGCTCATACCGAGCACGGCATCAGACATGTTCTCCATGTTGGGGATCATGCTCTTGTCAAGCGGCTGGAGGAAGTCCTCGTTCATCAGGCGTTCGATCATGTAGTCGGACGGAATGATGACATCGTAGCGGTCGCCGGCCATGAGCTTGGTGTACATCATCTCGTTAGAGTCGAAGTTCTCGACGATGACGCGCACGCCGTACTGCTTTTCAAAGTCGGAGATGACGTTCTCGCCGAGGTACTCGCCGGGGAGATAGAGCTTCAACACGTTGCTGCCGTACTTCTCGACAGCCGCGGCGCTCTTGTGCTGCTGGGAAAGTCTCGCGCCCACGGTGCCGCCGACAACGGCCAGCACCAGCACGGCGGCAACAGCCGCCATGGCCTTGCGGCTCACGGCGCGGGAGGACTTGCCGTCCTTTTCGCGCTTTTCGCGCACGATCGGCACGATGTTCACGACGCCGAGCACCAGCGTAATGAGAAGAATCACAATGGTAGAAAGGGCGTTGATGGACGGGTTCACGCGCTTGGACATCGTGTAGACCAAAATCGAAATGTTGTTGACGCCGTTGCCCGTTGTGAAGTACGAGATGACGAAGTCGTCAAAGCTCATCGTGAACGCAATGAGCGCGCCGGAGACGATACCCGGCTTGATCTGCGGCACAATGACTTTCGCGAGCGCCTGGAACGGCGTTGCGCCAAGGTCCATCGCTGCGTCGATCAGGTTAGGGTCGAGCGAGCGGAGCTTCGGCGTAACGGAGAGCATCACGTAGGGGATACAGAACATGATATGCGCGATGAGCAGCGTGCCGAAGCCTTTTTTGACCGTGAGGACGCTGAAAAACATCAGAAGTGAGATGGCCGTGACGATATCGGGGTTCATCACGGGCAGGTCGTTGATGCGCTCGACCATCTTCTGCACAACCTTGCGGGATTTAGAAAGGCCGATGGCCGTGATCGTGCCGACGACTGTCGCGACGACCGTCGCGATGACGGCGATGATGACCGTGTAGAGCACAGCCTCCATCATCGTCGAATCGGCGAACATCTTTTCATACCAGCGGAGCGAGAAGCCGCCGAACTTCGTCAGCGAGCGGGAATCGTTGAACGAAAAGACGATGATATAGAGGATGGGGAGGTAGAAGAAGAGCATCGTGAGCGTCAGGATGATCTTCGAGCCGACAGAGGTTTTCTTTTTCATGCGCTTCTCACTCCTTTCCCTGCGAGGCGACCTGAACGTCCGCCTTGCGCGTCAGCCACATCGAGATCATGATGATGACCGCCATGATGAGCGAGATGGCCGAGCCGAAGTTCCAGTCGCCAGTGGTGAGGAACTGCGTTTCAATGATGTTGCCGACGAGGACGTACTGTCCGCCGCCGAGAAGCTTCGGAATGAAGAAGCTCGACACCGCGGGCAGGAACACGAGCGTGATGCCGGAGATCACGCCGGGAAGCGAGAGCGGCAGCGTCACACGCAGGAATGCCTGCACAGGCGTTGCACCGAGGTCGTTGGCGGCTTCCAAAAGGCTCTTGTCCATCTTGGCAAGGGACGTGTGGATCTGCAGGATCATAAAGGGAATGAAGTTATAGACCATGCCGAGGATGACGGCAAAGCTCGTGTGGATCATCGACACGGGGCCGATGCCGAACCACGAAAGGATCGTGTTGAAGATGCCCTCGTCCTGCAAAATGCCCATCCAAGCATAGGTGCGCACCAGCATGTTGACCCAGGTCGGCATGGTGATGAGCAGAATTAAGATCGTGTTGCTGCGGCCGCCGCGCTGCGCGATGACGTAGGCGATGGGGTAGCCGAGCGCAACGCAGATGAGCGTTGTGATGAGCGCGATATAGAGCGAGCGCAGCAACACATCCATAAAGACCTTGTCCGTGACGAAGCGGGCAAAGTTCTCAAAGGTGAACTGGAATGTCAGCACCGAGTTGCCGGAGGTCGTGAAGGCATAGAGCACGATCAGAAGCATCGGCACCACGATGATCGCGATGATCCACGCGATATACGGGTAAGTCATGGAACGAAAGCGCTTCACCACTGGCCCTCCTTCTTCATCACGTGGATGTCCTCGGGACGGAAGACAAGGCCGACCTGCTCGCCCTCTTCATAGGCGTGGGTGGTGGAGACCTTGTACTCATAGCCCTCGGTGGAGAAGGTCACATCGTAAACGCCCGGGGTGATGGTCTCGGGGTCGAAGTCGTACTTGACGTCCGTGATCTCGACCTGCTCGCCGTCTTCGAGGGACCACGCCGACGCGCTGGCCCAGGTCTCAAGGTCGGTGTCGAGCGCGATGCTCTCCTGAATGTCCTCGACCTTTTTGAAGAAGTTCATCGCGTAAATTTCTTCCTGATAGACCTTGCTCTCGACGCGGTTCTGCGCTACGACGAGCACCTTGACGGTGATAGACGTATCGTTCGCGGTGGCAAAGGTCACGGTGTAGTTGCCGGTCTCGGGCTTGATGTCGTATTCGACGGTCTTGATGGAGATGGGCTCCTCGGTCTCGGCGTCCCACGCCTCGGCAGAGGCGAGGGCGACGACCTTGGCGTCGTCGAGCTCTTCGACGTCCTCCACGTCCAGAAGGAAGGCGTTCGCACTGATCTTCTCGCCCTTTTCCTCGTTGTAGACAGGGCGGTCCTGCGAGACCTGCATCTTCACGGTGATGGACGTACCGACGCGCGTTTCGACCACGGTTTCATAGTGCATGCCCTTGAAAAGCTGAGACTTGACCGTGCCCTTGAGCATACCCTCGGCACGCGGGACAATGTCGAGGTGCTCGGGGCGGATGACGACGTCGACCTTTTCGTTCTTATTGTAGCCGCGGGCACGGCAGGCGTACTTCTTGTCCTCGAACATGACGAGGTCGTCCTCAAGCATGACGCCGTCGATGATGTTCGTCTCGCCGATGAACTTGGCGACGAATTCGTTGACGGGGGTGCGGTAGATTTCGGTCGGCGTACCGATCTGCTGAATTTCACCCGCATTCATGACGACGATCTTGTCGGACATCGTCAGCGCCTCTTCCTGATCGTGCGTGACGAAGATGAATGTGATGCCGACCTCCTGCTGGATGTATTTGAGCTCCTGCTGCATCTCCTTGCGGAGCTTTAAGTCGAGCGCGCCGAGCGGCTCGTCGAGCAGCAGCACGCTTGGCTCGTTAACGAGCGCGCGGGCGATGGCGATGCGCTGCTGCTGGCCGCCGGAGAGCTCGGTCACGTTGCGGTGGGCATAGTCCTCAAGGCTAACAAGGCGCAGCATACGCATGACTTTCTGCTCGATGACGTCCTTCGGCTCCTTTTTGAGCGTCAAGCCAAAGGCAATGTTGTCGTACACGTCCATGTGAGGGAAGAGGGCATACTTCTGGAAGACGGTGTTGATCTCGCGCTTGTAGGGCGGGACGCTGACGATGTCCTCGCCGTCGAAGAGCACCTTGCCCTCGCTCGGCTGCAAAAAGCCGCCGAGGATGCGCAGCAGTGTCGTCTTGCCGCAGCCAGAGGGGCCGAGCAGCGTGACGAACTCATTTTCGTAAATGTCAAGAGAGACGCCCTTGAGAACGACCTGTCCGTCCTCAAAGCTCTTGACGATGTTCTTGAATTGGATAAGCTTCTTCTTTTCTTCAGCCATGTTCCAATATCCTCACTTAAATCATGATGTAGTAATTTAGAAAAGCGGGGGCGTGCAGACCCAGAGGACGCGCGCGGCGGTCTTGCGCTCGTTTTTGAGGCAGTGGAAGGTCTTGCCGTGGAGATAGAACGTTTCGCCGCGGCACACGACGCTGCGTTCGCCGTCGCACTCTAAAATGACGCTGCCGTCAAGCACGTAGCCGAACTCCTCGCCGTTGTGCGGCTCGATCTCGAACGATTCGCCGCCGGCGGGAAGTTCCAATAAAATGGGCTCCATCTGGTTTTTCTGCGTGTTGGGAACGATCCAGTTGACGGTGCAGTTCTCGCGCTCGTCGACGAAAAAGTCTTCGGAGCGGAAGACAAACTGGTCGTTTTTATCCTCCTGAAAGAATTCCGAGAGATTGGTGCCGAGAGCCTCGAGGATATCGCTGAGCGAGTCGATCGAGGGGGAGGTGAGGTCGCGCTCTAACTGGGACAAAAACCCCTTTGTGAGCTCGCTTCGGCTGGCAAGCTCCTCCAGAGTCAGTCCCTGTCGCGTTCGCAGCTGTTTGATCTTATTGCCGATGTCCATGCACATGCCTCCTCGTTTGATATACTAAACTTTTGGTCAGTTTTTGCTAAACCGAAATCATTATACACACAGCGCGCAAAATTGCAAGAGTATATTTAACAAAAAGTTCAATATTTTGAACTTTTGCAAAATGAGAAAGCGGAGAGCCATGTTATGGCTCTCCGCTTGTGGGATTTAACCAAAGTACTTCTTTTGAAACGGGACCTCATCCACCTGAAACTCGCGTCCGTGCAGATATTCGAGGATGCCCGCGTCGCTGGGAAAGTCGAAGCGCAGGCGGTAGGAGTAGAGCGCCTGATGCGTTTCGCCATATTTGCGGTTCACGCTGCCGACGCCGTACTTGCCGTCGCCGAGCAGGGGATGGCCGAGGTCGGCCATGCTCGCGCGGATCTGATGCGTACGGCCCGTGAGCAGCTCGACCTCCAGAAGCGACAGCTCGCCGCGCGTCTGGAGCGTTTGGTATAAGGTGATCGCGCTGCGGCCGTCTGGCACGGGGCGGTGGTAAACGCGGACGGTGTTGCTCTTCTCGTCCTTGCGCAGAAAGCACTCGATGCGGCCCTTCGGCGGCTCGACGCGGCCGAGGGCGATACATAAATAGTATTTGGCGATCTCGCGGTCGCGAATCTTGTCGTTCAGGATGCGCAGCGCCTCGGCATTTTTCGCCGCGATGACGATGCCGCCAGTGTTGCGGTCGATGCGGTTGCAGAGGGCGGGAGTGAAGGCATTCTCTTCGCGCGGCTTCCACTCTCGCTTTTGGTAGAGATAGGCGAGCATGTGGTTGACGAGCGTGTTGATTTTCTCGCGCTCATCGGCGTGGACGACCAGACCTGCGGGCTTGTCGAGCAGCATGATGTTCTCGTCCTCGTAGACGATCTTGAGCCGCGGCGTCGTGATCGTGAGGTAGACGTTTTCCTCGCTCGGCGACTCGAAAAACTCATCGTTGATGTAGCACTGTAAAATATCGCCCGCGACGAGCTTCTGGTCGCGCTGGGCGCGCGCGCCGTTGACCTTGATGCGCTTTAGGCGGATGTACTTCTGCGCGAGCGACGCGGGGAGCAGGGGGATGGCCTTGCCGAGAAAGCGGTCAAGCCGCTGATTTTCGTCATTTTTTCCGATGTGAAACTCCCGCATGGGCGGCACCTCCGCTTGCGCAGCGCGCGATTTTCTGCTATTGTACGATAGCGGGCAAAAAAAGTAAAGAAATCCTGTCAAAATTTTTGCCGCAACCGTGAAAAAAGTATTTGACAATCGAGAAAACGTCCTCTATAATATCACTCGTGTCATTGCGAGGTGTAGCATGGTTTTAGATGTAAAACGTATCATTAACACCCCCGGAGGCAGAATCCCCTTTGACTTTACAGAGGACTTTTCTGATGTGGACTTCGGCGGCGTGTGTCCTGCGGTTCGGCCGGTCTCAGTGGTAGGGCAGGCAGAGAACATTGCGGGGATGCTGCGGTTGCAGTTTGACCTGACTACAACGCTTTCCGCCGTGTGCGATCGCTGCGGAGCGCCGTTTGATCTTCCGTACAAGGTTCCGTTCGAGTGTCTGCTCGCTGAGGAGCTGGAGGAAGACGACAACGACGATATCCTGCTGCTGGACAACGGAACCGTTGATCTCAGCGAGCTGGCGCGGGAGACGTTCATCCTCAATATGCCAAGCAAGACCCTTTGCCGCGAGGATTGCAGGGGCTTGTGTTCCGGCTGCGGCGTCAACCTCAACTATGAGAAGTGCCGCTGCAAAAAGGAAGTCGACCCCAGGTTAGCAGCCCTCGCAAAGCTTTTGGAACAATAAATTCGCTGTTCATTCAGCTTAACTTTAAGGAGGTGTCAACATGGCAGTCCCCAAGGGGAAAGTATCCCGTCAGAGACGTGATAAGAGACGTTCTTCTCACTGGAAGCTCACCGCTCCCGCGCTCGTTGCGTGCCCGAAGTGCGGCGCTCTGCACCAGCCTCACAGAATGTGCCCGGAATGCGGTACCTACAACGGCCGTCAGGTCAAGGTCATCGAGTCCAAGGTCGCAGCCGAATAATTGATTCGGAACGAAAATCGTTAAGAAAAGCTGAGTGGAACTCCACTCAGCTTTTTCTTATGCCGCAAGAGAAGGTTAGCCTTGCGTAACCTCGAAAATTCGGTTATACTGTATTTGTAATATTTTGCATTGCGATAGGCGGCGTTTCAGCGCCGCTTTAGAATAAAGGAGGCAGAGAGATGAAACCTTTGGTTGCGATCGTTGGACGGCCGAACGTCGGCAAGTCCATGCTGTTTAATAAGCTCATCGGCCAGCGGCTCTCCATCGTCGAGGATACGCCGGGCGTCACGCGCGACCGCATCTACGGCGAGAGCGAGTGGTGCGGCCGCAAATTCCGTCTGGTGGACACCGGCGGTATCGAACCGCGCACGGACGATCAGATCTTGTCGTTCATGCGCGAGCAGGCGGAGATCGCCATTCAGCACGCGGACGTCATCATTTTCCTGACGGATGTGAAGACCGGCCTGACGGCTTCCGATCAGGAGGTCGCGAATATGCTGCTGCGATCCCGCAAGCCCATCGTGCTGGCGGTCAACAAGATGGACTCGACCGGACGGGTCGACCCCGATTTTTATGAGTTCTACAATTTAGGCCTCGGCGATCCCATCGCCGTTTCCGCCGTGCATGGCCACGGCACGGGCGACCTGCTCGACGCGTGCTTACAGTATTTCCCGCCCGAGGATGACGAGGAAGAGGATGAGGACGTCATCAAGGTCGCCATCATCGGAAAACCCAACGTCGGCAAATCGTCGCTGACGAACCGCATCCTCGGCACCGAGCGCATGATCGTCAGCAACGTTGCGGGCACGACGCGCGACGCCATCGACTCGTACTTTGAAAACGAGCAGGGCAAGTATGTCTTCATCGACACCGCCGGCATGCGCAAAAAGTCGAAGGTCGACAACGTGATCGAGCGCTACAGCGTGCTGCGCGCCACGATGGCCATCGACCGTGCGGACGTGTGCCTTATCATGATCGACGCGCAGGAGGGCGTGACCGAGCAGGATACGAAGGTCGCGGGCCTCGCGCACGAGGCAGGCAAGGCCTGCATCATCGTCGTGAACAAGTGGGATCTTGTCGAAAAGGACGGCAAGACCATGGACAAAATGAGCGACGACATCCGCCGCGACCTCTCCTACATGACCTATGCGCCGATCCTCTTCATCTCGGCGGCGACGGGCCAGCGCGTACCGCGCCTTTTTGAGATGATCAACTACGTGCACAACCAGTCCTGCATGCGCATCTCCACGGGCATGCTCAACAACATTCTGGCCGACGCGCAGACGCGCGTGCAGCCGCCGACGGACCGTGGCCGCAGACTGAAGATCTATTACATGACGCAGGTCGGCGTCTGCCCGCCGCACTTTGTCGTGTTCTGCAACGAGCGCAAGCTCTTCCATTTCTCCTACCAGCGCTACCTTGAAAACTGCATCCGCAACGTCTTCGGACTGGAGGGTACGCCGGTCATCATGTCGATTCGCGAGAAGGGGGATAAGGAAGACTGATGAAAGGCATTTATCTTACGGGCGTCACGGCTGTCGCGGCATTTGCCTTGCCGGCTCTGGTCGCGGTGCTGTCGTATCTTTTTGGTTGCATCAACGGCGCGATCGCAACGTCGCACATTTTCTACCATGACGACGTGCGCCGCCATGGCAGCGGCAACGCGGGGCTGACGAATTTTTACCGCAATTACGGCGCGAAGTGCGCGCCCATGGTCATCGCGTTCGACATGCTCAAGGCCGTCGGCGCGGTGCTGCTGGGCAATTATTTCCTGGGCTATCTTCTCGGCTGGGGCGCCGCAGGCAAGTATTTCGGCGCACTGTTCTGCGTCATCGGCCATATGTTTCCGGTGTTTTACGGCTTCAAGGGCGGCAAGGGCATTTTGTGCAGCGGCACGCTGCTGCTGCTTCTCGACTGGCGCATCGCGCTCGTCGGCTGGGGCGCGTTCGTCGTGCTGTGGCTCACGACGCGCTATGTGTCGCTCGGCTCGGTCGCCGCGGCGGTCAGCCTGCCGTTTACCACGTATTTCGTGTTCCATAACACGGCCTGCACAGTGCTCGGCACGTGCATTTCGCTTCTTGTGCTGTGGGCGCACCGCAGCAACATCAAAAGACTCTTAAGCGGTACGGAGAGCAAGTTCCATTTCCATGTGAACGCGCCCAAACCGGGGGAGGACGAATGAACATTGTAGTGCTTGGCTCGGGCGGCTGGGGTACCGCCGCCGCGATGCTGTTATCGGACAACGGCCATACCGTCGCGCTCTGGTCGCACGACCCGAAAAAGGCGGAATTGCTGGATAAGACAAGGGAAAATCCTTTACTCAAAGGCGTGCGCATTCCCGAGCGCATCGCCGTCACGAGCGACTTAACGGTGCTCCAAAATGCGGAGATGGCCGTCTTCGCGTCGCCGTCGTTTGCACTGCGCTCCGTTGCGCATGAGGCTGCGCCGCACCTGAAAAAAGGCACGCTGCTCGTCTCGCTCACGAAGGGCATTGAGCGCGGAACGCACCTGCGCATGAGCGAGATCATCGCACAGGAATGCGGCGAGGGCTATCGTATCGCGGTGCTCTCCGGCCCCTCGCACGCCGAGGAGGTCGCGCGCCGCCTGCCGACGGGCTGTGTGGCGGCGTCCGCCGATCAGGCGAGCGCCGAGGCCGTGCAGCGCGCGTTCATGAACGAGGTCTTCCGCGTCTACACGCACGACGACGTCGTCGGCGTGGAGCTTGCGGGCGCGCTCAAGAACGTCGCGGCGCTGTGCTGCGGCATCAGCGACGGCTGCGGCATGGGCGACAACACCCGTGCGCTGCTCATCACCCGCGCGCTGAGTGAGATCTCGCGCCTGGCCGAGTGCATGGGCGGGCGCAAGGAGACGCTCGCCGGTCTTGCCGGCATGGGCGATCTCATCGTCACGTGTACGTCGATGCACTCACGCAACCATCGCGCGGGCATCCTGATCGGTCAGGGCAAGAGCGCGCAGGAGGCCATGGACGAGGTCGGCGCGGTCGTCGAGGGCTATTATGCCGCGCGCAGCGCGCACGAGCTCGCACAGCGCTACGGCGTGGAAATGCCGATCTCGACGGCGGTGTACGAAGTTCTCTACGAGGGCAAG
>OLRV01003273.1_pt1 | contig 11535 bp, 11 predicted proteins | sample 1672421 | NCBI WGS metagenome assembly OLRV01 (sample SAMEA3136684, study PRJEB25190) | human gut metagenome | biome: human gut; feature: human-associated habitat; material: faeces | place: Austria | collected 2013
TCCCCTATGATGTGGAGATTCGCACCCTGCGCTTTGACGAGCCGGAGCATGACCCACCCTCTGCGGAACCCGCCGAGCCTGAACCTCCTGCTATGAGCGAGGAAGAAGCGCTGCTTCTGGAACAGGAAGGCCGAGCGGCACTTTCGGAAATGGGCGAATTTGTGCCTGATTTTGATGATGCCATCTCTCAGGTCAAGATCGACGAGCCTTCCGCACACCGTCATGCGGTATCCATTTCCATTGACGGCGAGTGGCAGGGCTTTCCCAGTGCCGACGCTGCGGAGCAGGCCGCTTATGCGGACTTCAAGGCGGCAAGCCACCGCAACGCGCAGAATTTCCACATCACCGATGATGCCCTCGGCGTCGGCGGCGCAAAAGCAAAGTTTCGGGCAAATATGGCGGCTATCCATCTCCTGCAAGAGCTGGAGTTTGAGGGCTTGCAGGCCAGCCCGGAGCAGCAGGAAATTCTCTCCCGCTACTGCATGCATCATCAATTATCGCTACCATTTGTTCAAATGGCAACTCATTCTTGTTTTGAATATTGCCTTCGAGACAATGCTTGCATGAAAGGTTACAGGAATTTGTAACTTTTATATTCAATGTTTCAAGGTAATAGGGGGGGATGATCAGGTTAATAAACCCTCTATCATCATCATTGGACGAGAAAAATGCTGATGATTCAAGTTGCTGAAGCGTTTCTTTTACATCTTCGAGAAGCACGTCGAAGTCGCTAGCAGGGTATTTCATAACTAGATTTTCCGCTATGCTTTCCATTGGATTGTAATTGACATAGCGCTGCAGGAATATGAACGTAGCGTTTTTGTTAAGCGTTAGCCAATCCCCAGTTTGGGTGTTGAACAGCACAGACCCATTTTCAATCTGCCTCCATTTTACATATTTACGAATATGCATAAAAACCTCCTAATTGCTTAATATCGATATCCAGTAAGATTATAGAAAAGCTTAATGAATCTGTATCGTAAGCTTCCCTTAACCAATACCAAACCTTTCTTTCTCAGGATTTTCGTAACTGATACGACAGACAGATAGGCGTCATCTTCTGTAACACCGTATCTAATTTCTACTTTTCCAGCGATATCCGCCAGCGTTCGTTCGCCATCTATTTGTTGACATATATAGAAAAAAGTGTCATTGATGTCAAACTTTATATCCCGCAACAAATCATGGAGAATATAACCACCGTCTGATTTAGAAAACTCTATTTGGGAAAATTGTTCTAAGACAATTCTCTTGTTTTTATCGTTTTGAACGCCCACGGTTCTTCCTCGGTCTTTGTATATTCGACCCACGCTTTCATGAACATATTTCGGAGATCTTTTTCACTAAGATTCTTAGTTCGAATAACGGGATCGTAAAAATCATAATTATCCCAATTGGTCGTGAGCAACTCGATTCCCCACTTATCTCTATCCTCATAGACAGATGTGCCAGGCAGTGGAGTGAGAATAGCAAACTTGCAATTGGTAAAATTGTGTTTGGATAGTCTTCTGATTTTTAGTGCAAAATCTAATGTCCTCTGAAACGTGTCGTGTGTTTCAGTTGGCGTGCCAATAATGAATGAACACACGACGGTAATTCCTACACGAAGAAACTTGCATACAGCCTTTTCTATCGTATCTGTTGTGATATTTTTCCCTATATCTTTTAGAACCTGGTTATCTCCAGATTCAGCACCTATCTGCACATGTCTGCATCCAGCAAGCGCCATCTCTTTAACGATTTCATCGGTAACCGTATTCGCTCTTGCTTCAGCTTCCCAGTGTATATTGAGATTCCTGCGTCGTATTTCTCTGCAGATTTCTATGCAGTGCTGCTTATCAGCAGTAAATGTGTCATCGGCAAGAAAAAAATAATCTACACCGCATTCTCTATATAGATATTCTATTTCATCCACTACGCTATTAACGGATCTAGTTCTATATCTTGAACCAGAAACCGCCCCTGCAGAGCAATATATGCACCTGTACGGGCATCCACGGCCGCTTAAAATAACTCCCGGACAAATGTATTTGTCCAGTTCATAAAGATCCCAAGCAGGCATACCTATGTCGTCTAAATTTTGAATATACGCTCTATCCTCCGTACGATGATAAGCATTATCGTCATCTATATAAGCAAGCCCTTTTACTCCTGAATAATCAGTTTCACCTTGAAGAATAAGTGAACAAAGTTCCTGCAAGGTTCTTTCGCCCTCATAAAAAGAAACAAAGTCCACACAACCTGCTGCGAGAATTTCCTCTGAAATAAAGGTTGCCTGGGGGCCTCCCATGATAATTTTTATCGATGGATAATGCGCTTTAACGTATTTTGCAATTCGCATACCATTTCCATGATTTGCTACAAAGGAGCTGATTCCTAATATCTTCACATCGTGCTCCTCAATGAAATGCAGGATATCATCAGCGTCTTTTTCTGATGGACCCATGTCAAACAGGAACACTGAGATGTTAATCTTTCTAAGCGCTGCCGCAAGATACCCAATCCCGGGTGCAGGGTGGGAATACATAAGCTTCTCATGCTTGGTTCCCTTCATTGTAACAGGGCGTGGATTGGTCAATAAAACATCAAACATTACATCGGCCTCCAATTAACAACAAGAAGATTAATTTTTTCACATTGGTTTAGAAAACCAACTACATCTCGACAAACCAATTCTCTCGGCGCATTAAAACGCAACATAATTGAATCAATAATTTCTGAAATGGTTGTCGTGCCATCACACTTTTCCCATATGCTACTAGCTACCTTATTCAGCGATAAGCCAAGTCCTTCGTTTGCATCAAGGTCGTTAATAGTTTCAAAGGAAAAACCATTTTGGGAGAAAAAGATTTCTCTCAGTTCTTGATGAATCGCCAAATCCGACTTCAATATCAGTATTTTTACTGTATTGTTTTCGTTATAAAGCCATGAGTCAACCATCCGTTTTGGTGTTGCGGTTAAAATATCTCTACACATATAATTACCTCACTGATTCGTCATTATCTTAACAAAAAAATCAAACGCTTTTCGTGTGAACTTATTAATTTTGCTGAATGCATTCCCTAAAACGCTCTTGCTAAGGTAATATTGTTTTACTCTTGACCAATCTGTTCCTTGAATCGGGAGGAAAGAAAATAGGTTGATGAGTATAGCATCGCAGCAGATGAAAATAATTAGTTTCACATATGTAAAATTATTGAGGATGCATCCAATAATTGTACATATTATAGCAATTCCACTAAATAGAACTATTGGGATTAAAGGACCCGCTATGTATATTTTAGCTCTTTGCCCAGGCTCTAACTTTATTCCTTCTTCTCTGAATGACACACTAAAAGAAAAGAGGTACGGGATAAAGGAAATATAATCTGCCTTAATCCCGTACTTTTTTGTTGCAATAATCCAATGAGAAGTTTCATGAACAGCAAAAGAGAGCATAACACCTTCGAAGATGCACATGCTTTCTATGAAGGAAATAATGGGTGTTGCTGTCGTGAATGAAACGATAGAAAATACTCCGATATAAAGTGCTATATACGGCAAGCGGTATCTATGTAAAATCCATAGCACCCATATAAGAAAGCGCACAGAAGAAATATTCCTTGGTATAGGTTTAGGCGTTTTGACGGTCGGAGTTGCGGCAGGCGTTGAGAAATGCTTCATCCTTGGAAAGCGCGTTGCCCACGCTCAGGCGGTATCTCTCGAACAGCTCCTGCACCGTGGGCTGAGCCTGCTCTGCGGCAGGATCGCGGAACACCCTCGTGCCGTCTGCGCCAAACTCGCCTTCGTATGCGTCAATGGCGGCCTCTGCTTCATGGTCAACGGAGCGCAGGGTATAGACGCGACGCTCGGTGCCGGTTTCCTGTGCTGCGGCAATGGTCACATCGTACTTGTCCCGCAATTCCTCTATATATCTCTCCAGACTGTGTGCCGGAACACCGCACATGGCAACACGGCCAGCACCGGGGATGTTGCGGGTGGTCAGGTTCATATCCAGCAGCCCCGCCGCCTGCTTTGCGTCCTCGCCGTACATCTCAAAGAAATCCCCCACCTGAAACAGCACGAGGTTGTCCGGGTGGGCTTCCTTTACGGCGTTGTAGTCATTCCATGCTGCGCTTCGCTCTGCGGTCTGCCGCTGAAGCTGCTCAAAGCGCGCCTTTTCCTCCGGCGTCAGGAAACGATCTTTGCGGATCAGCTCAGAGATACGCTTGGCGACGTTCGCCCAGTTCAGCTGGATTTCCGGACAGTCCTGCTTTTTCAGGCTGACGCCCTTGCCGCTGTGATCCTCACCGCTGTGGGATGCGCCGGATACCGCGTGGGAGCGTCCCCCAATGCCGTATTCGTCTTTCAGGAAGTCCGCCTGCTCCCTGGGGCTGTGTTTCTCTTTGAAATAGGCGTAGATGCGCCCCTTGCTCCCTTCAATATTGCTGCCGCGAGTCAGGGTCGCGGCGATCTCGTCCTCGGTAATAAACCGCTGCACGGCGGGGATCTCCGCCATTTCCGTACTGTACTCTTTACGCGGCAGATTCAGCTCCTGCAAGCCCTGCCAGATTTGATAGGGCTTGTGGAAGTTGAAGCGCATGAGGCTTCTGTCCTGCTCATATGCGGCGGAAAACTGCGCAAGCTCGCCGGAAAGCGTTACACGAAAAGCGGGATCGGTCAGTCTTTCTGCCAACCGCTCCGTTTCGTCGGGGAAACCGCCGCCCCGCATATCCGACAGGCAGGAGAGGTAGCCCTGCGCCCGTGCCTTTTCACTTAAATCCTGCCGTAGATACCAGATAGACTGCGCCAGCTCCGTGCGCTCATGCCCCGGCGCTTCCGCAAGCTCCACGTTGGCGGCGTATTTGCCCTGCTCCAAAAGCTGTCCGATGCGCTCCGCCGCCTCCTGCCAGCTTACGACCTTTGCGGAGGTCAGGTATCTTGCCGCATCCCCATTGGCGATGTGGATGCCGTCCTCTGCGTACCACGCGGAATATCTGCCGTTTTCGGTGACGACGCCGTTGCCGCCGTGGAAGCTGCTTTGAAGAAACGCCGCGATTTCTTTCACGCTCTTGCCCTTGGAGAACTCCGTGGCGATCTTCATGCGGGCATAGTCGGCGTTACCCTCCATGCGCAGAATGTGGTCGATATCCGCCTGCGGGATGGACATGGAAAAAGCGGAGGGCGTGTAGCTCTCCGCTTCTGCGATATATGCGATTTGCTCTTCCTCCGTGGGGAACAGGCTCAGTTGGTATGCCTGCGGTATCGGAGGCTGCGCCGGTTCCGCTTCCGGCACGTCATCGGTCAGTTGTACACCAGCTCGCTGAGGATGATCTCCTCGGCCTGCGCTTTCAGGCTGTTCATCAGCCCCACCCATTTCATCTGGTCGCGGGCTTTCAGCTCCTCCGTCACGCCCGCCGACTTCATCAGCTCCGGCATCATCTGCTCCAGCCTCCGGTTCGCCGTCTCGTCGATCTCCCGCAGATGCGGGAACAGCTTCTCCGACAGCACCAGACGGCTGTACAGCCCCGGTCTGTGCTCCTGAAGGTAGCTCCTGCGCAGTCTCCCGTACTTGCCCAGGGGTCTCGCGTCCTCCGGCGTCTCGCTCAGCGTCAGGTCGGGAATCAGGTAGTCCCCGTTCCTGGTGTAGGTCAGCTCTGTCATGGTTCCGGCTCCTTTCCGCGAGTTTCTCGCGCTCGTAATTCTTGATGGTGACTTCGATCTGCCGCAGCACCTCTCCGTTGATCCTGCTCACCGCAGTACCCAGCTCTGCGGCGGCTTCCGGGGTGTTGAAATCGAAGATGCTCAGGAAATCCTCATGCTCGAAGCGGTCGTCCGCTTCAAGCCCGCAGCGGGACATGAGCGAGTAGGCGATGCTGACGGCGGCGGCGCTTTGGAAGGCCGCTCCTACGTTGAATTCATCATACCCGTAAAGAAAGGAATCGTCAACGATGGCGAGGATATCCCGCTTATAGTCCCGCCAATATTCCTCCGCAAGCTGAGACGCGATGCGCTCAAGCTGATCGGGCAGCCCTCCTTTTCCGTCCACACCGTAGCGGCTTTCCAGCATGGCGCTTACCGCGTCCGCGTGTTCCGCCCGGTATTCCCACAGGTAGCGGCTCTTTGGAAATTCTCTGCCGCCCGTGTCCGATACATCGAACACATACCGAAGCCTCGGCCTTTCGCCGCTGCTGTCGATGAGGGCGATGCCCTTGGAGCCCCTGCGGACATATCGGCCCATCTTTTCATTCCAGAAGTCGTACTCCGCGCAGGCGGTGGCGTCCGGACGCTGGGCGTGGATCATGACCTGCTCGGCGTAGGGGTATTTGTACAGCCTTGCGGCGGTGGTGAGAAAGCCCGTCCAGCCCCGGTAGCTGCCGGTGATCTGCCGCTGCGCCTCGTCCGCCATCTGCATATACGTTTGTAGCTTGCTCGGCATATTGCTCCTCCTTCATGGCATAAATTTAGAGCGCCCGGAACGGACGCTCTATGTAAGGGCGGTGTATCCGAAAACGTCCCGAATCCTATGCAGGAAATGGGACGCTTTCTCTTGTATGTCGATGTTCTATTTCCCGAAATTAAAACTTCTTCGATTTTGGGAAATAGAGTGCAGGGGCGGAGACGCTTTTATCTATCTTCGGGTTCAAAGACCTCCGCATCGGGTTCATCCTCAAACAGGGAAAGCAGCTCCAGCGTCAGCTCGTTGACGCGCTCGGGAAGCTCGTCGTATCCGCGCATTTCCTGCGCTTCGCCGTTCAGGTAGAATATCGAAACCTCCCATGATGGAGTACCCGCATATTCAGGCTCGTCAGGAAGCTCCTGCGCATCCGGGGCTTCCGTGTCCCGTTCGTCCTCCCAAAGGTCATCCGCGCCGGCAGCTTCGGAAACGCCATAGTCCTCCTCCCAACAGAGGATTTCATAGTTGTTGACGATGACGTTCAGCAGCCTGCGCATCTCCTTTATTGTCAGAGTGACCTGCGCCGTCTCGTCTCCCTGCCGGAGCTGAACCGCGTGTTCTTTCCGGTCAAGGGTGAATTGAAGCTCTCTATAACAGCCGTCGCCGTATTCGTCAAAGACCTCGCCGCAGACGGCAAACTCCATATGGCTGATTTGGAGCTGCTTTTTGCGCTCGTTTCGCGCCGCATATGGGAAACGGTCTGCATACAGCTCACGGGCGGTGGAAGCCACCTCCGGGCGGCTGTCGTTTCGTAGCCCTTTGAGCCAGTCCCGCTGCTGAGCGGAGAGCTGCCACGGCAGATTCCATAGCTTTGTGAGCGTCATATCCTCAGACCGCTGCGCGGCAGGCAGCGCAGCGCATTTCTTGCAGATGTGCGCCGCATGGCCTCTGCCCGAAAAGCGCTCGTTCGCCTTGTATTCTCCGCACACCTTGCAGTAGTGCCCACGCTTCTTTGCCATAACTCCCTCCGTTGCTGTTTCCCAAAATCAAATTATTTTCATTTTTGGGAGGCAGATGGCTGCTCCGCCAGCCAGTCCGCAATATCGATGATCTGAACGCCCTCATACTGGTACGCTTCATCTCTGATCCTGGCGAGTACCAGCTTCGGATAAGCGTCCTTGATTTGAAGAAGGGGGTTTACTTCGCGCTCAAAGGTTTTCTCGTCGCTGATGTTGTCTGAAACCTGAATATAGAGCTTTTCGTTGCGCTTGATGGCAACAAAATCTATCTCCTTCTTGTATAAGACCCCGACATAGACCTCATATCCGCGCCGAAGCAGTTCAATAGCAACGATGTTTTCCAGTACGCGCCCATAATCCAGATTCTTGGTTCCCAGCTTCGCATACCGGAAGGTGTGGTCGCTCAGATACAGCTTATCGCTGGATGCCAGATACTTTTTCCCCTGAATGTCATACCTGCGAACGCGATAGAAAGCAAAGGCGTTGCACAGATACTGCATATAGTTCCCGACGGTCTTGTGGTTGATTTTATCCTTGTTGCCTGTGAGGGCATCCGCAATATTTCTCGCAGACGTGAGATTTGAGATATTGTCCATGAGAAAATCGACAATGCGGTTCATCAGGATCGGGTTGCGGATTTTATATTTCTGCCGTATGTCCCTGACGATCAATGTATCGAATACATCCGCGATATAGTCGTACTTGGCTTCCGGGTCTTGATAAAGGTACGATCCGGCCATGCCGCCCTCTCTCAGATACCGGGAAAAAGCGGCATACCTGTCCGTAAGGGAATAATACTCGCAGAACTCGCTGAAAGAAAACGGGAACACCTTCACTTCAAAAGTCCGACCCGTAAAGAGAGTGGCAAGGTCTGAACTCAGAAGGAAAGCGTTTGAGCCTGTAATATAGATGTCGAATCTTTCCTGCGCATGGAGGTTGTTGATGGCAAGCTCAAAACCCGGACACATCTGCACCTCGTCAATCAGAACAAAGTTCTGCTTGCCATCGATATAGGCGCTTTCAATATAATCGTTCAGGACATGGTAATCCTTGAATTTCTCATTCTTTGTCAGGTTGAAATTGATATGCACGATATTTGCGTCCGCGATATTTGCTTCTACATACGCCTTGAATGCTTCCAGCAGCTTTGACTTTCCGCTGCGTCGGACGCCTGTGACTACCTTGATGTCCGGTGTACCGATCACTCCAATTAGCTTCCGGAGATACATACCTCGGTCTATCAGTTTCATATTCATCACCTCTGCTCTTATTATACCCACTCTATTTCCCAAAATCAATATTTTTTTGATTTTGGGAAATAGAATTGTGGAAGCAAAGCAGGAGCGACCCGAAAGCCGCTCCCGCTGAATCCCCGTTATTCGTCCGTATCGAAGTCTGGAATTAGTTCCAGCTCCGCAAAGTCCTCGTCGGTGATTTCGCTGAGCTTTTGCAGGGCGCTGTCGGTCAGCTCCCGCAGCTCGGCTTCGTCCTCGTCCAGGTATCCGCGCATTTCGGTGAGGGCGGCAATCAGCCCGCTGCGGCTGTCGCTCTGGTAGATGCACATGAGGTTCATTTCATCATTGGTAAAATTCATCATAGCAGCTCTCTTTCCGCGCGCTTTGAACGCGCTGTCTTTTTCGGCTCGTTGACGGGAGGACAGAGCTTTGCCAGCACGGAGGGCTTCTTCTCCTGCCGTGACGCTTGCACCTGTTCCTCCAGCTCTCGGCGCGCCGCCTGCGCCAGCTCCATGAGGGAGACGGGCTTGCCGGACTTGGCCTGTTCCTCCAGCTCTGCCACGGTCTGCTTCGGCCCGTTGTTGATAACGCCGTCGATCATGCCGTAGTCGTCCTCCATGGCCATCTCCGCGTTTTTGAGATAGTTTTCCGGCTTGAGGAAGTCGGGCAGCGCCTTGAAGCCCCGGGAATCCACGTAATGACAGGATACCACGCCGTTCTGCTTCAGCGCCACGATGTCGCTGACGGACAAGCTGTGGCCGCGAAATTCCTCCGGGCGGCGGAGGTTGAAGGTCTCATACAGCTCGTCCAACCTGTCCTGCGTATCGCCACTATGGTAGAGGCTGCCCGCGTAGACGGCGGCGTAATTCTCCTTTTCAATGGAAAGCCCCTTCTTCTCCAGATACTCGGCGTTCATAAAGCGGAGCTGCGCCGTATTATCATTATCCCGAAGCTGATAGATGGCAAAGCTGTCGGCGGGGTTGTCAAGGAACGCCTTTTCATAGCCATTGCTGGTGCAGGTAGCCGCCTGCTGACTTTGCAGCACCCACGTATGGCTGCCGCAGTCCGGGCAGGTACCGGAACCGTAACCACCAGCGCCGTGACTCTTATAGGTGTAAGTGCCAAGGTACTGGACGTAGTGGCAGAGATAACACTCATTATAGTTTGCATGACCGCGAGACGAATGTGCGACTTCAACGTATGTGCCCTGGAACGAATACTTTCCGCATGAAGGGCAGTTGCCAATGATGGAGCCGGTGGACTGAACAGAGATACCCGGCGCTTTCTTGATGCCGCTGGGTGCAGTGGTGGCGGCGTCTGCGTTCTGATACACGCCGTACAGATCATAAAAATACCGGCTGCTGCGATTGGACGCCGCCCAATCATAGGTATAGAACGGCACCGTTGCTTCCGGATAGCCGATGATGTAGGCGATATAGAGCGTATCGCCAGCATCGGCCTCGCGCCAGAACGCATCTTCACCGATGCTTTTCAGAACCGTTTCGCCATAGTACATGGTGATCGTGTTCAGATTGTCGCAGCCATAAAAGGCGTGGTTGCCAATGACCGGGGCCAGCGGCAATTCGGCGGTGGTCAACGCCGTGCATCCCTCAAACCAATATGCCAGATCTGAGATTGTCAAGGTGCTCATATCGTCGTACCAGACTTCCGTGATTTGTTCCCGATATTCCGCCCACGGCTGGTCATCTGCGCTTTGGAATACGGGCGCTTCGCCGCTGCCGGAAATGGTCAGCCATCCGTTGCCGTTCAGCTCCCAGCGGATACCGCTGTTCTGAATCGTGCCGCTGGCGACAACATCATCCGCCGCAAATGCCGAAATGCTCAGGGAGAGCATCATACAGAGAACAAGCAAAAGCGCTGTAATTTTTCTGAATTTCATAGCTTAACCCTCCATAACGGCAGCAATCGTAAACACGACAGTTGCCGCGGCAACGTTGGTGACAGCCTCGCTTGCAGACACCTTTGCGCGGTAGCGGATGGCAAGCGACTTTTCCGCAGGGATTGCAGGAAAGGCGTTTTCTGCCAGCGTCAAAGCGCCCGCGCCTTTGGTGACGCAGCCGTTGATGCTGAGCGCAATGCTGTTTTTACTCGCAGAGAAATCTTCATAGTTGCCGATCTCGAACGTACCGGGTTGAACGTCCACCTTTGTCACGCGGATTGCACCGTTTTTGCCGGTATTGGTAATCGCGGCGTTATTGGCGGTGACTACATAGCCGTCAACAAGAGAAACCGGCAGCGCGGCGGGAACCGTACACGAAATCGGCGCGACGGTGTTCACAACGGTCAAGGTGATGGGAACGCGCGCCTCAGTAGTTTCGGCAGCCGATGCCGGAATGGGAAATGCAAAAATGAGCGCCAGCGCCAGAAGCAGCGCCGCAGCCTTTTTAACATTGTTCATCAGCGCACCTCCTTGGACCAGAGATACGCGACATGGAGTGTCAATTCCGTGTTCAGTGTGCCGATTTCCTTGCCGTCACGGAACGCAGTCACAATGACCGTACAATCCACATTGCCGAACTCTGGCGTTTCCAGAAGCGTCAGACTTGAAATGCTCTTGCCTGCGGCAAGCTCAAAAGTATCTGCAATCAGAGTATTGTCCTTGTTGCGGCGAATCTCGATTTTGTAAGTGTCACCTTTGCTGTTATTCGTAAACTCGGCTTTCTCGCTGGATTCTCCGACCAGAGCATATAGATGAGCAGGAGCAGTAAGAGCAATCTGGCTGTCCGCGACAATCGCGTTGAGTTGCTTTTGGGCTTCGCGCAGTCCGCTGACATCGTAAAAGATGATCTCAGTCTCTTTGTTCTGCTTTGCGCGCTCGGTGATTCTGGTTTTGATCGTGTCAATCACGGCGAGGGTGGAATCTCTGTCATAAATGACTTTGACC
>OLRV01003275.1_pt1 | contig 11529 bp, 7 predicted proteins | sample 1672421 | NCBI WGS metagenome assembly OLRV01 (sample SAMEA3136684, study PRJEB25190) | human gut metagenome | biome: human gut; feature: human-associated habitat; material: faeces | place: Austria | collected 2013
TGATGTAGTAGGGGCTGCGGATGGGCTTGTCGCCGAAACGCAGGTGGCTGATGGTGACACCGCCGGTCTTTTTGGAGTCATACTGGAAGTAAGCCTGAATGTACTTGTCAGTATGGTCGCCGATGATCTTGGTGGAGTTCTTGTTGGCACCGACAGTACCGTCGCCGCCGAGACCCCAGAACTTGCACTCCTTGGTGCCGGGGGCGGAGGTGATGGGAGCGGGCTTGACCTCAGGCAGGCTGAGGTTGGTCACGTCGTCGGTGATGCCGATGGTGAAGCGGGACTTCGGAGCGTCCTTCTCCAGCTCGGTGTAGATAGCAAAGACGCTGGACGGCGGGGTGTCCTTGGAACCCAGGCCGTAGCGGCCGCCGGTCAGGACGACGTCGTTCATGCCGGCCTCACGCAGGGTGGTGGCGACATCCAGGTACAGGGGCTCGCCCAGGGAGCCGGGCTCCTTGGTGCGGTCCAGAACGGCGATCTTCTTGACGGTCTTGGGCAGGACCTTCAGCAGGGCGCTGGAGACCCAGGGACGGTACAGGCGGACCAGAACCAGGCCGACCTTCTCGCCCTTGGCGGTCAGGTAGTCAACGACCTCCTCTGCGACGTCGCAGATGGAGCCCATGGCGATGATGACGCGGTCAGCATCCTCGGCGCCGTAGTAGTTGAACAGGTCGTAGTTGGTGCCCAGCTTCTCGTTGATCTTGGCCATGTACTTCTCAACAACGGCAGGCAGAGCCTCGTAAGCGGGGTTGCAGGCCTCACGATGCTGGAAGAAGACGTCGCCGTTCTCGTGGGAACCGCGCATCTTGGGGTGCTCGGGGTTCAGTGCCTTGGCACGGAACTCCTCGACAGCCTCCATGTTGCACATTTCCTTCAGGTCCTCGTAGTCCCACTTCTCGATCTTCTGGATCTCGTGGGAGGTACGGAAGCCGTCGAAGAAGTTCACGAACGGAACGTGGCCCTCGATAGCGGACAGGTGGGCAACGGGAGACAGGTCCATGACCTCCTGCGGGTTGCTCTCGGCCAGCATGGCAAAGCCGGTCTGACGAACGGCCATAACGTCGCTGTGGTCACCGAAGATGTTCAGGGACTGGGTAGCAACGGTACGGGCAGAAACGTCAAAGACGCAGGGCAGCTGCTCAGCGGCGATCTTGTACATGTTGGGGATCATCAGCAGAAGACCCTGGGAAGCGGTAAAGGTGGTGGTGATAGCACCGGTACCGAGAGAACCGTGGACAGCGCCTGCGGCGCCGGCCTCGGACTCCATCTCAACAACCTTGACCTGGTTGCCGAAGATGTTCTTCAGGCCTGCAGCGCTCCACTGGTCAACGGTGTCGGCCATGGGGCTGGAGGGGGTGATGGGGTAGATGGCAGCCACATCGGTGAATGCATAAGCTACATGCGCCGCAGCGGTATTGCCGTCCATAGACTGTTTAGCTCTGGGCATTTTCTTTCCTCCGTTTTTATTAGAGTTTTGCATTATAGAGCTGTGCGGTTGTCAGGGCCGCACAAATCCTGCGTCATTTGGCACATGCCCCAATCTTGCTCCGGGCATAGTTCCAGACAAACGCTTTTGCATAGCTTTATTGTACCAAAAAACGCCCCCATTCGTAAAGGGGTTTTATTTAGAATATTGCACAGATTTTTTTGTCCGATGTGTACATTTTGACCATTTTCACCAAATGGCAGTTTTTTTACCCTTTTTGCAGGGACATTTTCCGGACTGTTATATTTTTATCAATCGTAAGTATGCTTATTTTTGAATGTCAACGACAGTTAACATAGACTCACTGACCTGAAACTGCACCCGGTAACCGCCAAAATCCATGGCATATACACGGTCCGGGTCATGCTGGTAGGCCGGGCGTGGATCGTTTTTCAGCACACCTAACAAAGCGGCCCGCTTATTTTTCGGCAGTTTGTCCAAAAGTGGCTGCGGGCACTGTACTTCCAGCGCGTAAGCAGCCGTCTGCTCGGTAAAGCCGCCGCGGGCTTCGGGGTGGGCATCCACGTAAGGCAGGTAGGGCTTGATGTCAAAGATCGGCGTGCCGTCCAAAAGGTCGGCCCCTTTTACCAGAATGTCGCCGTTCTCGATGCCCGCCAGCTCCACGCAGGAAAGACCCAGCGCATTGGGCCGGTAAGGGCTGCGGGTGGCAAACACACCGCGCCGGGCGTTTCCACCCAGCCGGGGCGGGCGCACGGTGGGCCGCCAGCTTTTGCCCTCGGCATACTCGGCCGCCACCGTCGAGAACTGCCAGATCAGCCACAGATGGCTGTAGCCTTCCAACCCCACCAGCGCGTTGGGGTCGCGATATTCCGGTTCAAACACGATGCGGGCGGTCAGCTCCGGCACTAGGCCGCTTTGCCGCGGGATGCCAAATTTATCGGCAAAGTCACTTTTTATATGAGCAATAGGACGGATGATAGTCTCCACGGTAACACTCTCCCCTCTTTTTCCTATTATATAAGAAACGGGTCCATATTTCAAATTTTTACATCTTGCTATCTTCCTATTTTTTACGTTTTATGGTAAAATAGACACATCTTACGAAAAGGGGGCGAATCTTTGGCACCCATCATACGAACCGAAAAACTGCGCAAAGTCTACGCTGTTGGAAAAGAGCGCGTTGTAGCGCTGAATGACGTAGACCTTGCGATCGAAAAAGGCGAATTTTGCTGCATTGTCGGCCAATCCGGCAGCGGTAAGTCTACCCTGCTGAACCAGCTGGCCGGGTTGGAAAAGCCCACCCGCGGCAAAGTTTTCATTGGCAAACACGAGATCAGCGCCATGAACGAAACCGAATTGGCGCAGTTCCGGCAGCAGCATCTGGGGTTTATCTTCCAGAGCTACAACCTGCTGCCCACGATGACCGCCGCAGAAAATGTCGCATTACCGTTAATGTTTAAGGGTATCGATAAAAAGACCCGCCTAAAGCTGGCCCGCAAGGAACTGAAAAGCATGGGCCTGCTTGGCCGCGCCAACCACCTGCCCACTGAGATGAGCGGCGGCCAGCAGCAGCGTGTGGGCATCGCCCGTGCCTTTGTCAGCAATCCCAAAGTCATTTTTGCTGATGAACCTACCGGCAACCTGGACTCCAAAACCAGTAAGCAGGTATTGTACCGCATGCTGGAGTTGACCAAGAACCAGCAGGTCACTTTCGTCATGGTCACCCACGAGCCGGAACTGGCCGAATGTGCGGACCGGGTCGTGACCATTTTGGACGGTAAAGTCTGCTCCAACGTGGTGCAGGACGAGGCCACCAAAACCCGCAACCGTGAAGGACTGTTTGCCGACCTGCAGGGCGATATGTCCATCGGAGGCGACGCGGCAAAAGAAAAAAGTAACTGATATATGGAGGTTTTACCTTGAAACGCTTATTTTCTCTGTTGATGGTACTTACGCTGGCGGCAGCGCTCTGCCTGCCTGTCTGGGCGGACGACAGTAACCCTGATTCTGGCATCAACAACGGCGGCGATACTTCGACCGTGGCCACAGACAACCAGGGCGTTTATGTCACCGGCTACACCGTGACCACCCCCGCAGGCGGCGAGATCACCACGCTAAACGTGGGCGATCAGGTCAACATCGTGCTGCAGGTGGTGGACCATTCCTCGGCCCGGTATGCCGTAAAGGCCGAAGACATTGTGGCCCGCATCAATTCTTCCATCTTTACTTACACCGGCACCGGCGAAATTGGTCAGCTGTTTGAGGGCAACGACGACCCTGACCAGACCCGCAAGGACCCCCAGTACGATTATTACAGTTATGTGCTGTTGTTCCGCGATGTCATCTATAATGGCGGCGGCAATACCCTGCCCATCAACCTCAGCTATCTGGATACCAGCAAGCCGCTGCAGCAGTTCAGCGTAACGCTGGGCCAGTGCGTGGACAAAGACCAGGCCACCACACCGAACCTCATCATCCGCACCTCCAATTATGGTGACGCCGTAACGGCGGGCACCGCCTTTACCCTCTCGCTGGGCCTGTACGCCACCGACGGCAACGAGGCACTGAACGACGTCATCGTCTCGCTGACCCTGCCGGAGAATATCTCGCTGGGCGGCGGCAGCCTGTCCAACTATGTGGGCAGCATGGCGGCCAAGTCGATGCAGAATATCACCTTCTCGGTGCTGCCTGCCGCCGGTTTTACCGGCACAGTGGCCGACATTACCGTGAACATGACCGGCACCGGCGCTATCTCCGGCAAGGCAGTCAGTTCCACCACCGCTATCTCGGTGCCTATCAGCCAGCCCGACCGCTTTGAGGTAGGCCAGCTGCAGTTAAGCTCCGAATCCATCATGGTGGGCGAGACCGGCAGCGTGACCCTGAGCTACGTCAACAAAGGCAAAAACGCCATCGGCAACCTGGAAGCCCGCCTGACTGGCACCAACCTGGGCGGCGAAAACTACCAGTACCTGGGCAACCTGAATGCCGGCACCGAGGGCAGCGTCGACTTTGACATTACTCCCGACGCCGCTGGCAACATCTCCGGCGTTATTACCCTGAACTACGAGGATGCCAGCGGCAACCCGCGCACCATCAGCAAAGATTTTACCGCTACAGCGGAAGAAATGAACTACGATGATTCCATGCCGGATCCCGATTCCAATATGGACGAACCCCAGCAGACCGGCATGCCGGTTTGGGGCTGGGTGCTGATCGTAGTCTGCGTGGGCGTTGTGGTGGCTGTTATCGTGGTCGTGGTGCTGCGCAAACGCAAGAAGGCCAAGGCCCTGGCTGCTTTGGATGAGGACAGCGATGAAGATATCTGATGAGATCAGTCTTTCGGCGCGAAATCTTTTACGCCGCAAAGGTCGTACCGCGCTGACGCTGGTGGGTGTCGTGATTGGCACCTGCATGGTTGTGCTGATGATTTCCCTGGGAATTGCCCAGAACCAGGCCAACGACGAGATGATCCAGAGCTGGGGCGACCTGACCCAGATTGAAATTTACGGTGGCGGCATTTCTGTCGGCAGTGACGGCAAAGCAATCAAACTGGACGATGCCGCGCTGACGCAGATTCGTGAGCTGAACAACGTGCTGGCGGCCACCCCGTTTACCAACCCTTACAATTTGCAGGGCACGATCTCAGCCGGGCGCAATGGCAGGTATGTATCGGACATTGGCAACATTACGGCGCTGGATCCTGTGGCTCTGGAGCCGATGGGCTTTGCACTGGAATCCGGCCGGTGGCTGGACACGACCGTCATCAATGCGCAATCCAAAAAAATCCCGGTCCTGGTCTGTGAGTACACCGGCTACAATTTTTACGACAGCCGCCGCAGCAATAACAGCCCCAAGCGTTACCGCTGGCAGGGCCAGACCGATGCCAACGGCAACGAGTTGCCGCCATTTGTGGACGTCGACAAGGACAAAATGACCTTGACCATCACCAACGGCGACGACATCAACGCCAAGACCCAGACCTGGGAATTGGAAGTGGTGGGCAAGCTGCAGCAGGATGCCTCCAAGGGTTGGTGGACCCAAAGCGGCATTATCATGAGCATGCAGAACCTGAAAGTGATCGAGGATGCCTACAACAAGATGGCCAAGATCAAGGACACCAATTCTTCCTACGATCAGGTTTACGTCAAGGTCGACGACCTGAAAAATGTGGGCGACGTGGAAGAAGCCATCCATGACCTGGGCTTTCAGAACACCTGGTCCTCGAACCAGCAGCGGGAGGACATGCAGAAGCAAGTCTTCCGCAGCCAGATGATTTTTGGCGGTGTAGCGGCTGTTTCCCTGCTGGTGGCAGCCATCAACATCATCAATACCATGACGATGGCGATTTACGAGCGCACCCGGGAAATTGGCGTTATGAAGGTCCTTGGCTGTGAGATCAATAACATCCGCACAATGTTCCTGATGGAAAGTTCCTGCATTGGGTTTATTGGCGGCGTGCTGGGCGTGCTTATCAGCCTGCTGGTCAGTTTCATTTTGAACAACCTGACCACGATCATGGCGTCCTTTGGCCAGTACGTAGACCTGTCCGGCATCATGGGCGGGTATGGGGCATCCAGTTCGACCATCTCCATCATCCCACCCTGGCTGATGCTGGGTGCCCTGGTGTTTGCGACTTTGATTGGCCTTGTCTCCGGCATCCTGCCTGCCAACAAAGCCGTGAAAATCAGTGCCCTGGAGGCCATCCGCCACGACTAACCTACTTTCTTTGGAAAAGAAAGTAGGCAAAGAAACTTTAATCATATATCACGTGAACGGGTTGCAAACTTTTACAGAAATATAAAAAGGACGATGCAGATTTCACCTCTGCATCGTCCTTTTTTGTGATTCTATTGAAAGTTTCTTTGGTTACTTTCTTTTCAAAGAAAGTAACATAACCCTCGTTTATTCCTCGTCGCTCGGTGCGCTCTCCTCGGCGGCTTCCTGGGCGAGTTCTTCGGCTTCGATGGCGGCCAGTTCCTCGGGGGTCGGGTCGGTTTCGCCCTCGTTGTCGATCTGGGCGGTCTCGGCCTCGTTGTCGCGGTCCACGCGGGCCACAACGGCTACCTTGTCGCCCTCAGCCAGGCGCATGACACGCACACCGCTGCCGTAGCGGCTCTGAGTGTTGATGTCAGCTGCATGGATGCGGATGAGGATTCCGTTCTGGCTGATCAAAATCAGGTCATCTGTATCGTCCACGATCTTGATGCCGGCCACGCCGCCGTTGTTGTAGTTGCGGATACCCAAACCACCGCGGTTGGTGATGCGGTAATCATCAATGCGGCTGCGGCGTCCCTTGCCTTCCTCGGTAATGGTCAGCACGCTGGCACCCGGGCGGCATACACCGGCTCCAATGACATAGTCTCCCTCGCGCAGCTTGATGACGCGCACACCGTGGCCGGTACGGCCCATAGCGCGGGCGCCGCTCTCGGTAAAGTGGATGGCGGCACCATCGTGGGTGGCAACGATGATCTCATCGTCGCCCTTGGTCAAGTGGCTCCAGACCAGGCTATCGCCCTCGTTCAGGGCAATGGCGATCAGACCTGCTTTGCGAATGTTACGGAACTGGGACAGCGGCGTGCGCTTAATGAGGCCCATCTTAGTGACCATCGTGGCGTAGGTGTTGTCCTCGTCCACATCGGCGGCCTGCTGCAGCATCAGGGTGACTTTTTCGCCCTCCTGCAATTGCAGCAGGTTGACGATGTGGGTGCCCTTGGCAGTGCGGCTGCCCTCTGGTACCTGGTAACCCTTCAGGCGGTACACGCGGCCCTGGTCGGTCATGAACAGCATATAATCATGCGTAGAACCGACAAAAAGTTCCTCAGTAAAGTCGTCGTCCTTTTGGGTCATGCCCTGTACGCCGCGGCCGCCGCGGTTCTGTGCCTGGTAGGTGTCCAGCGTGGTGCGCTTGATATAACCCTCGTGGGTCAGCGTGAAGACGCAGGTCTCCTCGGGAATCAGGTCCTCGATGTCGACCTCACCGGAAACAGCCTCGATGGAGGTGCGGCGCTCGTCACCGTACTTGTCGGCCAGGGTGGTCAGGTCGGTTTTGACGATGTTCTTCACGTGCTCGTCGTTGGCAAGGATGTCCTCATAATCGGCGATGGCAGCGCGCAGTTCACCCAATTCCTGCTCGATCTTGAGGATCTCCAGACCAGCCAGACGGCCCAACTGCAGCTTGACGATGGCATCCGCCTGCAGTTCGTCAAAGCCGAAGTTATCCATCACAGCCTGACGGGCCTCGGCAAAGCCGCCCTTGCAGGCGCGGATGGTAGCGATGATCTCATCGACGATGTCGACGGCCTTATGCAGACCTTCCAGGATATGCTCGCGCTCCTTGGCCTTCTTCAAATCAAAGGCGGTGCGGCGGCGGATGACCTGCATTTGGAACTCAATATAGCGCTCCATCATGGTTTTCAGGCTCATGATCTTGGGCACGCCGTCATCCAACGCCAGCATAATGACACCTACGGTGTCCTGCAGCTGGGTGTAACGGTACAGTTGGTTCAGCACGACCTGGGGGTTGGCATCCTTCTTGATTTCGATGACGATCTTCATGCCGGTACGGCTGGAAGATTCATCGTTCAGGTCGCTGATGCCCTCGATGCGCTTATCCTTCACGAGGTCCGCGATGGATTCAATCAGGCGGGTCTTGTTGACCATGTACGGGATCTCGTTGATGAGGATCTCGTAGCGGCCGTTTTTCTTTTCGATGATTTCGGCACGGCCGCGCAGCGTGATTTTTCCGCGGCCGGTGGCGTAAGCGGCACGGATGCCAGAGCGGCCCATGATGATGCCGCCGGTGGGGAAATCGGGCCCTTTGACGTACTCCATCAGGCCCGCCAGGTCGATCTCCGGGTCATCGATGAGGGCGACCATACCGTTGACGATCTCGCGCAGGTTATGGGGCGGAATATTGGTAGCCATGCCGACCGCGATGCCCTGACTGCCGTTGACCAACAGGTTCGGAAAGCGGCTGGGCAGGACGTGGGGTTCCTTTTTGGTCTCATCAAAGTTGGGGTCCCAATCGATGGTATCCTTGTCAATATCCGTCAGCATCTCGCAGGCCATTTTGGACATGCGGGCCTCAGTATAACGGTAAGCAGCCGGGGGGTCACCGTCCACGGAACCGAAGTTACCCTGGCCATCAACCAGCGGGTAACGCAGGCTGAAATCCTGGGCCAGACGGACCATAGCGTCGTAGACGGAGGCGTCGCCGTGGGGATGGTAGGAACCCAGCACAGCACCAACGGTATCGGCGGATTTGCGGTAGGGATGCTGCGGGTCATTGCCGCGCTCGTGCATCGTGTACAGGATACGGCGATGCACGGGTTTCAGGCCATCGCGCACATCAGGCAATGCGCGCGCAACGATAACAGACATCGAGTAGTCCAAAAAGGCCGTCTCGATCTCCTGTTTTACATCGCGCACAATGACCTTGGTGCCGGACCCCGGCACCATGATGATATTTTCTTCCATTCTATCACCTTAAATATCTAATCTATCTCTCTAGAACCACTTTACGGCGGGAAAATTAAAATTTTCTTGCCTACTTTCTTTTCAAAGAAAGTAGGTTACACATCAAGATTCGCGTACTTGGCGTTTTTCTCGATGAACTGGCGGCGGGGTTCGACCTGCTCACCCATCAGGATGCTGAAAGCTTCGTCGGCACGCTCGGCATCCTCGATCTTGATCTGCACGATGACGCGGTTATCCGGGTTCATGGTGGTCTCCCACAGCTGGTCGGGGTTCATCTCGCCCAAGCCTTTGTAGCGGTTGACCTTGGCGCCGGGCATTTCGGCGCTCAAAATCTTCATTTCATCGTCATTATAGGCATACTTGACGGTCTGGCCTTTCTGCAGCTTGAACAGCGGCGGCTGGGCCACGTAGACGTAACCGTTGTCGATCAGCGGCCGCATATAACGGAAGAAGAAGGTCAGCATCAGGGTGCAGATATGGGAGCCGTCAACATCGGCATCGGCCATAATAAAGATTTTATGGTAGCGCACCTTGGAAATATCAAATTCATCGCCGATACCGGTGCCCAGAGCCGTGACCACGGGCATCAGCTTATCGTTGCCGTAAATACGGTCGGCGCGGGCTTTTTCGACGTTCAGCATCTTGCCCCAAAGCGGCAGGATGGCCTGAATGTTGGAGTCTCGGCCCATCTTGGCCGAGCCGCCTGCAGAATCGCCCTCCACAATGAAGAGTTCGGTCTTGCTGGGATCTTTTTCATGGCAGTCGGCCAACTTGCCGGGCATGCGGTTGGATTCCAGCGCGCTCTTGCGGCGGACCAGTTCACGGGCCTTTTTGGCGGCGGCACGGGCACGAGCTGCCTGGGTGGCCTTTTCCAGAATTGCCTTGGCAACGGCGGGGTTTTCCTCAAAGTACTCGGTCAGGGCCTTGTAGACCACATTGCTGACCAGGCCCTTGATGAAGGTATTGCCCAGCTTGGCCTTGGTCTGGCCCTCGAACTGAGCCTCCTGCAGCTTGACACTGATGATGGCAATGATACCCTCGCGGGCATCGGGGCCGGAAAGATTCTCGTCCTTATCTTTCAGGATGCCTTTAGCGCGGCCGTACTCGTTCAGCACACGGGTCAGGGCCAGCTTAAAGCCTTCCTCGTGGGTGCCGCCCTCAGGCGTATGCACGTTATTGGCAAAACTGAGCAGCAGTTCATTATAGCTGTTATCGTAATACTGCAAAGCCACCTCGGCCACGGCGCCCTGGCCCTCGCCCTTCATATACATGACCTGCGGGGTCAGCGGGGTGAGGTCGCGGCGCTCGCACAGGTAGCTGACGAAGGAACGGATGCCGCCCTCGTAGCACATGGTCTCGGTGCGGACCTCATTTCCTTCGCTCTTTTCCTCCTGTGGGCGGTCACTCTCGGGACGCTCATCTGTCAGGGTGATGCGGACACCGGCGTTCAGGAAGGCTTCTTCCCGCAGGCGCTTGAGCAGCGTTTCGTAACGATACAGCGTTGTTTCCTGGAACATTTCCGGGTCCGGCTTGAAGGTGACCGTAGTACCGGTGGAGGCTGCCGCGCCGATCTTTTTCAGATCACCATCGGGTTTGCCGCGCTTGAAGCTCTGCTCATACTCGGCACCATCGCGGCGGACGCGGACGGTCAGCCACTCAGACAGTGCATTAACGACCGATGCACCGACGCCGTGCAGACCGCCAGCCACCTTGTAGCCGGAATCCTCGCCGCCGAACTTACCGCCGGCGTGCAGCACGGTATATACGACTGTGACGGCCGGGATGCCCAGCTTGGGCTGGATGTCCACGGGGATGCCGCGGCCGTTATCGGAAACTTCGATGATATTACCGGGTTTGATCGTTACTTCGATATGGGTGCAGTACCCAGCCAGAGCTTCGTCGATGGCGTTATCGACGATCTCGTAGACCAGGTGATGCAGGCCGGAAGGGCCGGTAGAACCGATATACATGCCGGGGCGCTTGCGCACAGCCTCCAGGCCCTCCAGGACCTGGATCTGCGCACCGCCGTAGGCATGGTCGGTAGCCGTCTCGCGGTTGGTTTCGGTGATGATTTCTTCTGCCATGAAATGATAGCCTCCTGTTGTGGTGGGTATCTGCTGTTGCTTCCCTCTATGGAAGCGTTTTATTTTAATTCGGCCTTTTCTGCCCGCTTTTTTAAGGCTACGGGCGAAAGCTGGCTGATGTAGATGGTCTCATCGGGGAAATCGGTGACGAGGAAGCTTTTTGGCAGGCTACCGGGGGCACACAAGTCCACCACGGCACCGTTATCCTCGGCACTTCTGAAATATTCTTCTGTCCGGCGGGAGGCCCCGGCTGTGTCCAGATCAAACACACCGATGACATCCCGGGTATTCAAAACAAAGTCCTGCCCTGCATGGAAATACATGCCCTGCTCCCCTTTTATTCGGTCACGGTGCCTGCTTTCACCATCACGATTTTACCATTGGTACGTGCAAATGCGGCAGTATCGCAGGTGGTCACGATGGTCTGGTGCTCACCCATACGGGTCAGCAGGTAGGTCTGGCGTTCATCGTCCAGCTCGCTGAGCACATCGTCCAGCAGCAGCACGGGGTGTTCGCCGGTGA
>OLRV01003290.1_pt1 | contig 11485 bp, 10 predicted proteins | sample 1672421 | NCBI WGS metagenome assembly OLRV01 (sample SAMEA3136684, study PRJEB25190) | human gut metagenome | biome: human gut; feature: human-associated habitat; material: faeces | place: Austria | collected 2013
GTAAGCGCCGCGCCCCCGAAGGGGCGGCCCCGGCTTTCACGGGGCTGGGCCTTGGGCCTTTTGGGGTCTACCGGTCCATCAGACCGCCGATCCAGGCGAAGATGCCGAAGGCGGCGATCCAGCCGGTCATGTGCAGCGCCGTGGCCCAGCACATCGGGCGCGTGCCGCACTCCACGCTGCCTGCCACGCCCCAGGCGATGAACAGGCAGGCCGCCGACAGCCAGCAGCAGACCGTCTGGATCAGCTGCCGGATTCTCCGCGCCCGCCGCTTCTCGGCGGCTCTGCGCAGCTTGGCCGCGTCCAGGCGGCTGATGGTGTCAACCTCGTAGCAGGACAGCAGCACGATCTGCGTCGCGCCCTCGGTGTTCACGCGCTGGATCGCTTCGCGCAGCGCCTGGCGCTCGGCGGGGGTGGCCTCGGCCACCAGATAGCGGTGCAGCCTGCATCCGCGGTACTCGTTTTCGCGTTCGTTCATGGGGTCCGCTCCTTTCGTTTTTGTCACAGATGTCGCGCGTTATCGTGCGCTGCGCAGCAGTTCCTCGCCCATCGCCTCGAACATGGAGCGCACCACGTCGCCGCTGTTGTCGTCGCGCGGCTTGCGCGGCGGCTGGCTCTGCTTCCTGGCTCTGGCCTTGGCTGCCTTTTCGTACTCGATGGCCGTGATCGTTCCGGCGTTCTTGCTGGCGTCCACATCGTCGGAGAAGACGCTGCGGCTGGCGACGGCGATGCGGTGTCTGGTCTCGCGCAGCTGCTTCTTCTGTCTGCCGACGTGCGCGGCCACGCGTTCCTCGTCTTCGCCCACCAGCGAGAAGGTCTCGTGTAGACCGGCTTCGCACAGGAACTTGCCGTCCACCATCACCGACACGCTGGACAGATCGCTGCGGCTGTAACGGATCACGGCGTCCGTGCCCGCCAGCCCGATCATTTCGTCGGACCAGTAGAGCTTCTTCTTGAAGCTGATGCCGCGCTGCGTGATCTTGCGCTCGGCCATGTCCATGCGCGCCACCGACAGCATCGCCCAGCTGGGCTGATCCATGCGGGCGCGGGGGAGGGTGTTGTAAAGGTCGATAGGCTTGCGCCCGCCGTGGCCTTCGTGTGGCCGGTTGTGGTAGGCGGGGAAGACGTCGTCCCGAAGCCATTCGTAGAACTGGTCCATCGTCCACAGCTGCCCATGCTCCAGCTGCCGCCGTAGGTCGCGGGAGAAGTCCTCCGGCCGTTCCTTCGGGCTGCCGCCGCACCAGCCGGGCGCGTCGCGGATGTAGATGTCCTCCAGCGTGCCGAAGAATCGCTCCACGGTCTTGGCCCAGCCGTGATAGGGCTGCGCGTGGTGGATCGTCACGTTGAACAGCTGGATCACGCTATTGCTGGCGATGTTGCAGTTCAGATAGCCCAGGTCGTGTTCACCCATCAGGCCGGTCTCGAAGGTCTTGCTGCGGTAGTCCTTGCCGTTGTCTATGTAGAGATGGGCGGGCAGGCCGTAGAACGGGCTGTGTTCCGTGTGGGCCACGCCGCGGATGAACGCCTCGGTGATCGTCTCCGTGTTCGGGTTGGTGCAAAGCACCCAGCCCACCAGGCAGCCGGTCGCGGCGTCGTACCAGGCCGTCAGCCACGGGCGCACCGGCTTGCCGGTCTCGTCCAGCACGAAGCAGTCGAACTGATGGTGGTCGCCGAACCAGACCTCGTTCACGCGCTGCGGCTTCTCACGCAGGGCCATGAACATGTGGTCGTCCTTCCAGGCTTTCACGCCGCGGCGGGCCAGCGTCACTTCGTCGGACGGGATCGCCGCCAGCATCCGCGACAGCGTCTGCCTGCACTCCGGTACCCGCATCCCCGCCTTCACCGGCTCCGCGCAGGGCGGGTAGTGATTGATCTCGCCCGTTTCCATCAGACGGGCGCGGGCCTCGGTGCCCTCGCAGAAGATGCACTTCTGGCAGGCGTCCGGCCCCAGCACGGCGGCCTTGTCCACCAGCTTGTTGTAGATCGTGGCCTGCGTCCGCTTCACCTTGTCGGCGTACAGGCCGTATGCGTATTGATAGGCAGCCGCGCAGATGCTCGGCCGTGTGCCCTTGTCCTTGCGGCTCACCGCGCGCATGATGCCCGGCAGCCCCTTCGCCTCGTAGGCGTCCATCCAGCGGTAGAGCGTCCGCAGGCTCGTGCCGTGGTCCTCGGCCAGCGCCGCCAGCTGCTCGACCACGTCCTCCGGATTCAGTTTCCGGATCGCCAGTCCCTCCAGGACGGCCCGCTGCTTGCCCAGCAGCTCCCGCATCCCGTTGTCGCCGAAGCGGGCGTGGTAGCCCGCCAGATCGCAGTCGTCGTTGATCGGGCCGTTGATCACGCCGCCGCGCTGGGCATAGATGATCTGCGCCTCTACCGGCAGGCTGCTGACGGCGATCTGGTAGCTTTCGCCGCCGTTGCCGCCGCGGCCGCCGGACTGTTTGCGGGTCTCGTAGGTGCCGTCCGTGATCTTCTCACGGATTCGGCGGTCGTTCTCGCCGGTCAGCAGGGCTGCGGTGCTGGTGCTGATGTAGCTCTGCATTTACGCACCCCTGCCTTTCCTCCGCTGCTTCTTCGCAGCCGCTTCGTAGCGCGCCATGACAGGGGCCACGGCGGCCTTGACGTTGTGGCCGCTGCGGCGGCCCTTGATCGTCGCCAGCAGACTGTCATAGGGGATGCCCGCCTCTGCGGCCAGCGCCTTCTTGGTCAGGCAGTGCTTCGCGCAGAACATGACGATCTCCATGCCGTATTCGGTGTACGGCTCGCGGTAGCCCGGCTCCGGTTTGTACTTCTCCATAATGTGTCCTCCTTTCAGCAGGCATGAGCGCCGCGCCCCCGAAGGGGCGGTCCCGGCTTTCACGGGACTGGGCCTTGCCCTGCGTGGGCTTAGTACAGCACGCGGCGGATCACGTCCAGGATCAGCGCCGCCTCGCTGTCGCCTTCTACGTTGACCTCGCGGCGGCCGCCGCCCTCGAAGCAGATCGTCACCAGATTGCCGTTGTCCGACAGCTCCAGCCGCTCGACGCCCGTGCGCCGTCCGCTGCGAAGCAGATCAGAGAACTGCTGCACAAATACCTTCCTGCGGTTTACCATCTTCGTCTCCTTTCTCCTGCTCCCGCCTCTGCCAGAACGGGCAGACCGGGATGCTTGCCTTTGCCTCTGCGGCCCTCCGGCACATCGGCAGCCCCTCGCCGCGGAACATGCAGTTCCGGCAGCCGCCGTAGCCTTCCGGCCTGTACCATCCGTCCGCGCTCACTTCTCGTAACTGTCGATGAAGTCGATCAGCTCCTGCACGCTGTCCGCGGCCCACTCCGGCTCGTCCATCGCGCCTGGGTCCGTCTCTGGCAGAAACGCCGCGAAGCGCCCGCCCACGTCGTTGGCCTCCGCCGCCGTCAGCCGCCAGATGCTCCACTTCTTGTAGGTCTTGATCCGTCTCATGCCCTTGCCTCCTTGTCCTGTTTGTGTTACAATCCCCACAGGGGGGTGATCTCATGGATTTCGATTTTTCCGACGTGCGCCAGGTCTTTGAAGCTGCCGACGATTATGCCGCGAACAAATACCTGGACGCTGGCTGGGTGCTGCTTCGCGTCGCAGAGCGGCGGGGCGAAGACAGGTCCGAACTGGTGTATGTGCTTGCGTGGACGCAGGGGTCTGATCCGGTGTGGCCGTGATCTCGTCGCCCAGCAGCTCCGCGCCCATGCGGTAGAACATCGCGCGGATCGGGTCGCCGTGTTCGGCGGCCTGCTCCGCTCTGATCTGCTCCAGCTGCTCGCGCTGCCGTTCGATGTACGCGGCGGTGCGCATTTGCGGCTCGGTGTCGCCGCGCCGCTTCTGCGCTTCCTGCTGCCGCAGCACCTCGGCCACGGTCGCGCGGATCAGGTCTTCAATGGCGTCGCTTCTGGTCAGTGGCTCGTGATCTTCCTCGCCGCCCGACAGCAGATAGGTCGGGGTGCAGCGCAGGACGTGCGCGATCTTTAAGATGTAATGCGCGGGGATGTCGCGCCCCAGCCGCAGCCAGCTGTTGAGCGTGGAGACCGGCACGTCAATGACGGCCGCCAGCTCCTTCTGCTGGATTCTCATTTCGTGAAGCCGTCCCTCAATGGCTTCGCCGATGGTGCGTGTCATGCTTTCGTTCTCCTTTCGTGTCGTGCAAAAATGTCTTGTTTTTATGGCGTTGTTTTGCTATACTGTTTCGCGGTCCGTGGCTGTCGTGTTTGCTTGCCACGCTCACAGTATAATGGAATACGTTCCATTAGTCAAGATGTAAAATGGATTTTGGTCAATTTAATTGGAGTGGATTCTATGGGTATCGTTGAACGTGTTCGTTCCCTCGCAGAGAAGAACGGCCATACTATCGCAAGCGTAGAGCGGGAACTCGGCTTCGGGCAGGGCAGTATTCGCAACTGGAATAAAGCAGCACCATCAGCTGACAAGCTATACAAGGTTGCGAAGCTGTTCAACGTGTCAATGGAATACATTCTAACCGGCGAAGGCCAGGCAGCAGAAAAGGACGCCGACGCGATCCGCGGGATCAGCGACGACGCCCTCAAAGTGGGCTGCCTATGGGACGGCCTGGATGAAGCAGGCAAAGCGATCATTCTCGGCGATATATATCGCCGTGCGGAAGCCATGACTATGGCTTCCGATGCCCTCACTGGCGAACAGTTACGCGCGGCAAAGTGACGTTCCTGGTCTCCTGGCCGGGGCCGCGGCGATAATTGCATATTATCTGTATATATTGCATACTTATACATAGCAAAAGGCAGGCGGCCGACGCGGTGACGCGTGCAGGCTGTCTGCCTTGTTTGTTCTGTATTTGCCCGAAAAGCCTGTATTCATGCGGGTTTTCGGGCGTTTTTTGTGTCCGCCGCAATCCTCGCCGCAATCGCCGCAATCCCGCGTTCGGCAGCGGCGGCGCGCGGCGGCGTCCGGCAGCTCTCCCGCTCGGCGGCCCGAACGCGGAAAAGCCCCGTGTTTTCAATGCTTTCGCCGTTTTCTAACGCGCGTCCGAACGCTCGAACGCCCAGCGTTAAACGCGAACGCCCCGAAGCGTTAGAAACGCGCCGACGACGAAAAAAGACGCCCGATCAGCGTCGCGCGGCCGTCGTGATTGACACAGAGCGTGCGCGTCGCCGTCGTGGCGTCGGCTCAAATTTTCGGCGGTTTTCAGAACTTACCGCCCCCGCAATCCCTTGATTTCTCTGCCTTTTTCGGTTTATCCCACCTTTTCCCGCCCCGTCTCTCGATCTCCGTCATTTTTGACACTGATCTCGTTACGTTACAGCAGCATCTCCGATTTCTGGCGGCGCTGGCACATCAGCCTCGGCAGCTGGTTTAAGGAATATCTCTATTTCCCCCTCGGCGGCAGCCGCACGGGGACGCTGCGGACGCTGCGCAATCTGCTCCTCGTCTGGCTGGCGACGGGATTGTGGCACGGGGCGAGCTGGAACTACGTGCTGTGGGGCCTGTATTTCGGCGTGCTCATCTGCCTGGAAAAGCTGCTCGCGCCGCGTTTCCGGGCACATCCGCGCAAGGGGCTGCTGGCCGGGCTCTACCGGCCCGTGTGCCTGCTGCTGGCGGTGCTCGGCTGGGTCTTGTTCCGGGCGGAGGATCTGCCCGCGGCCGGGCGGTATTTTGCCTGCCTGTTCGGCGGCGCAGCCGGGGCGAGCGCGCAGGCGCGGCTGTATCTGCATGATTTCTGGCCCGTGCTGCTTCTCGGTGCAGTTGGCGCGACGCCGCTGTGCGCGAAGCTCGCCGGGCGGCTCTGCGCGAAGCTGCAGCCGGGCGTCCGCGCGGCGGTGCAGGCCGTTCTGGTGCTGGCGCTGCTGGCGTGCAGCACGGTCTGGCTGCTGAACGGCAGCTTCCAGAGCTTCGTCTATTTTCAGTTCTAGGAGGGATGCGGCATGAAAACAAAGATCAGACTTTCGCAGCTGCTTGTCATCGGCTGCTTTTTCGGCTTCTTCCTGTTCTGCCTCGTCTGGGGGCTTGCGCAGCCGGACCGGCCGTCCAGCGCGGCGGAAAACCGGTCTCTGGCCCAGCGCCCGGCGATGCGGCGCGTCGTGACGGACTTCGGCGGCTTCGCAAAGGACTTTGAGTCCTACGCCGCCGACCAGTTCCCGGACCGCGAGCAGCTCATCGGTGTCTATACCGCGCTGGAGCTGGCGCAGGGCAAAAAATTTGCCCGCAAGGCCTACTGCCTGCAAGGCGGCTGGCTCCTGACCAAACCCACGCCCACAAAGCCCGCGGATCTCTCCGCGCTGCAGCAGGCGCTGGCGCAGGCGGGGGCGCTTGACCGGCCGCTCGTCTGGTGCGTGCTGCCGCTCAAAAACGAGGCGCTGTACGATCTGGAACCGGCCTATTTCTCGGACGAGACCGGCGAAACGAACAAACAGGCGCTGACCGCTGCGCTCGCGCAGGTCGAGGGGCTGACCGTCATCGACGCGGAAGCGCCGCTTGTGACCGGGACGCTTGCAGACCGGGAGCGGTATTTCTACAAGACCGATTTTCACTGGAACGCGCGCGGGGCCTTCGCCGCCGCGCAGGAGATCGCGCGGCAGCTGGCCGGAGCCGGGACGATCGCGGAGGCCTCTGTCCCGCAGGCGGAGGATTTTCTCTGGTCGGAGCTCGGCGGCGAACGGCGATACCAGGGGGATCTCAACGTCTGGTTCTCCAACCAGTTTTCGATGCAGGAGGACATCCCGCGCTACGTCCCCAAAAACGCGGCGGACCTGCGCTATTTCCTCCACCCGGGCGACATCGAGTCCGTCCCGCGCGAGACGATCGTCGGCAGCGGACTGGACAAGGACCCCGTCACCTACAACGACGTTTTTACCTACAACCTCGGCTACTACCGCGTGGAAAACCCCGACGCGCCGGAGGCCGCGTCCGTGCTCATCCTCAAGGATTCCTTCCAGAATGCGACGATCGACTATCTTTCCGCCATCTTCCGCTCCGTCACAGTCGTCGACCCGCGCAGCTATCAGGAGACGCCGGACCTTGCAAGCCTTCTGGACGCCGACGGGATCGATCTGGTGCTGTTTTTCTACCATCAGAACAACGTCAGCCGCGAACTGATCGATTTTCTCTCCGCCTGAGTGCAGCCAGCCGGTACGGAGCGCCCGCGCCGACCAAAAAATTTCTGTGCTTGCTTTTTCCGACAACTTCCGCTATGATGGAGAAAAGATAAATTTTGGCATTCTGATCGTTTTCCGGAATTTGCATATGCTATTGGCAGCATCCGTTGACACGGCTCGATGCGCACAGGAGGATCCGCCATGCAGCTCTCACCCGAACAATTTCATACACTCTTTGACCGCGCGGCCCAGCCGGTCCTGCTCGTGCAGGACGGCGTGATCACGCAGTGCAGCAGCCGTGCCGAGGGGCTTATCGCGCCCGGCAGCCCGATCCGGGAGCTTCTGCCGCCCGACGCGGTGCTGCAGGAGCTGATCGCCGCCGCGCCCACGGTGCTGCCGCTGCGGCTGCGCACCGGCTACGTGACCGCGCAGGTGCAGCCGTTGGAGGGGGCCCTGCTGCTGTTTCTGCCCGTCGGCGACGACGACACCTGCACCAGTGCGCTTTCCCGCGCCGCACAGGCCGTCTCCGCCCCGCTGACGACGCTTTTGTCCGCCTCCGGGACCATTTTCCCGCTTCTGGCGGACGTGGAGGATCCGGTCCTGCAGCGGAATCTGGCGGTGCTCAGCCGGTCGTGCTATCAGCTGCTGCGCGCGAGCGAGAATCTCGGAGACTTGAGCGCCGCGCTGCGCGGGCGGCTGCCGCTGTCGATGGAAAAGACCGATCTGACCGATTTTCTCGACGATTTTTCGCAGACCGCGGGTGATCTCTGCCTGCAGGCCGGGCGGGAGCTGGATGTGGAGCTGCCGCAGGCGCCCATCTACCTCTGGGCCGACCGGCGGCAGCTGCGGCGGGTGCTGCTGGCGCTGCTGTCGAACGCCATCAAGTTTACCGCCCCCGGCACTCTTCTTCACCTGACGCTCACCCGCCGCGGCAAGCGGGCCTATCTCCGGCTGACGGACGGCGGCGAGGGCATGACGCCCGAGGTCCTGACCAGCGCCTTTTCCCGCTACGCGCAGCCGCAGGCGCAGAGCGATCCGCGCGCCGGCGCGGGCTTCAGCCTGCCCGTCGTGCAGGCGGTGATTCAGGCGCACGGCGGCACGATCCTGCTGCAGTCGCAGAAGGATGCCGGCACAGACGTGACCCTCACGCTCCCGGTCGGTCTGCCGCAGGAGCAGGCGCTGCTCCGCTCGCCGCGGGTCACGGTCGACCGCAGCGGCGGCTTCGTCCCGGAGCTGGTCGAGCTGTCCGACGCGCTGCCGCCCGAGGCGTATGATGTTCAGAATTTTCTGTAACAGGCCCCGACAGAAGAGCATTCCGTCAAGGCCTTTTCTGCGCCTTCCTACGAAGGGAAGGCTTTTTTCGCGCGCACCCCAAGGCTCCCTTGTGTAAAGGGAGCTGGTGCCAAAGGCGACTGAGGGATTGAACCCCGCCGCAGCGGACAAAGGCTCCCCCTATGAGGGGAAGCTGGCTGCGGAGCGAAGCGGAGCAGACGGATGAGGTGGCCAGCGTCGCAAATCTGGGCGCCTCCACCTCATCCGTCACGGCTTCGCCGTGCCACCTTCCCCTCACAGGGGAAGGCATTGGGAATGCGCACGCACCCCTGGCTCCCCTTTCAGGGGAGCTATCAGCCGAAGGCTGACTGAGAGGTTGTCGCAGATTTGCGATAAAACCCAAACCGCAAATTCAGTTTGCGGTTTGGAAAGGAAGAAACGAGCACAGAGGATAAGAGACGTCGCTTGCGGCGGCTCGTTCCGTCGTGGTCGTTTCTGACGCGCCTCCGGCGGCCCCATCTTTTCTCTCGCAAGAGAAAAGACTGGGGAGAAAAGAGTGCTTGGACGCGTTTGGTGCATTCTGCATCTGAATTTAGGCAAGAACCGATGGTTTCGTCTGGTGTTCCACACGATACTCACCTCACGAGCGTCTTGGTACGCGCCGCCTGATACGGTAGGTATCAAATTTGCAGTTAGTTGCCGTAGAATATCTGACATAAATAGAAGGTGCAGTCTGAACTTGTCAGACTGCACCTTTTTGCGGGTTATTTTCTTGCCAGCCGGTAGGTGCTCTGCAGGGTGAACAGGGAGAAGGCGAGCAGGGCGGCGAAGAGGGCGTAGGCGGGGGCGTAGCTGCCGGTCAGGTCGGCGATGGCGCCCGGGAGGAAAGACATGACGAGCCCGCCCAGGCCATACGCCGCCTGGAACTGCCGCAGGACCGACTCATACCGCTCCTGCGTGCTCAGATCCGCCGCCCAGATCGAAATGCCGACCGTATTGAGCGACGACCCGAACCCCAGAAACACTGCCGAGGCCAGCATCAGCGCCGCGCTGCGCAGCGGCGCGAGCGTACACAGCACGTAGCCCAGAATAAAGCAGCCAAACAGCAGGTAATTGGACCGGTAGCTGCCGAGCCGGTCGCACAGCGCCCCGCAGGCGAATTTGCCCGCCATCAGCGCCAGCCCGCACAGCGAGAACGCCGCGGCCGCGCGCATGGCGTCCATGCCCTCGGCCATGTAGAGCGTCATGAGGTGCGTAAAGCCGGTCGCGCCGATACCGCTGACGAGCAGCACGGCGAGCTGTACCATCGCCCAGCGCAGCCGCGTCGGGTGCAGGGCGTGCAGCGCCCGTGTCTGCGCGGACTCCTGCGCCTCCTTGCCGAACGGCTCCAGCCCGAGCGCGTGCGGGTCGTCCCGGACCAGGCAGAACACGACTGCGGCCGCGGCCAGACAGAATACGGCCGTCCACAAAAACGCATGGTCCACGCCGCTTTTCTCCGCGATACTGGTAAACAGCGGGGAAAAGGCGACCGTCGCCAGCCCCGTTCCCGCCGCGCACACGCCGATGGCCAGCCCGCAGTGCGAGTGGAACCAGCGGCGCATCAAAATCGACGCCGGGACCATCGAGCCAAACGCATAGCCGATGCCTGCGACAGCCCCCGCAAAATAATAGGCCGCAAGACTCTTTGCTGCCGCAAAGAGCACGAAGCTGACGCTGACCAGCACCGCCGACAGCGCGCAGCCCGCGCGGTAGCCGATCCGCTGGTAATACCGGCCGACGGCAAGGGTGCCGAGCAGGTATGCCGCCGAGCGGATCGTCGTAATGAGTGAGGTCTGCGTGTTGGTAAAGCCGTTCCCGGCCAGTATGTACGGCTGCGCCGCCGAAAAGACGTTGCAGGCCAGTCCGCACGTCACGAGCAGCATCAGCGTGCAGCCCGCGCAGGATAACATCGCCAACCTGAGATTTTTGGGCATATCTCTTTCTCTCCTGTATAAGGGCAACACCGCGCAATTGCGTCTTCGCGCTTCGGCGGATCTTTTCCGCCAATTCTGCGGTTTGAAAAGTGAGAAATACATACAGTATTCCTTCACTTTTCAAACCTTGACTTGACGAAAAATCTCTCGCCGAATCTGCTTGCCGAATTGTGCGGTGTTGCCTAAAAAAGCGCGCCGTGCGGCGCGCTTATTTTCTTTTCTTTTATTCCTCTTCCTTCGCCGTGCAGCGGATATGCAGCTCGTCGAGCTGCTTCTGGGTGACCTCGCTGGGCGCGCCCATGAGGATATCCTGCGCATTCTTGTTCATCGGGAACGGGATGATCTCGCGGATGCAGTCCTCACCGGCCAGCAGCATGACCATGCGGTCGACGCCCGGGGCGATACCGGCATGGGGGGGTGCGCCGTAGCAGAAGGCGTTGTACATGGCCGGGAATTTCTTCTTCACGTCGTCCTCGCCGAGGCGGACGAGCTCGAAGGCCTTGATCATGATCTCCGGATCGTGGTTCCGGACCGCGCCGGAGGACAGCTCGATGCCGTTGCAGACGAGGTCATACTGCTGCGCAGTGATGGTCAGCGGGTCAATTTCGCCCCGGATGGCCTTATCCAGCGTGGCAGCGCCGCCGCCCGGCATGGAGAACGGGTTGTGGCAGAACTCCAGCTCACCGGACTCGTCGCCGATCTCATACATCGGGAAGTCGACGATCCAGCAGAACTCGTAGCGTTCCTTGTCCATGTGGCCCTCGACGTTCGCGCCGAAGGTCTTGATGAGCACGCCCGTGAGCTTCGTCGCCGAAGCGCCCGCGGCGATCACGACGAGGGTATTGGGCGTGAGGCCGAGACGCTCGGTCAGCTCGTCCTTGCAGCCCTGCACGAACTTGGCGACGCCGCCGGCCAGCTCGCCGTTCTCGTCCATCTTGAACCAGTAGCCCTTCGTGCCCGCCTGCACCTCGCAGTCGGTCAGGAGCTTTTCGATCTGCTTGCGCGTCAGATGGCAGTTCGAAATGGGCACGGCCTTGACGGTCTGGCCCTTGAACGGCTCAAACTCGGAGCTTTCAAACAGGTCGGAGATATTTTTGCAGGTGAGGTCGATGCGCAGGTCCGGCTTGTCGGAGCCGTAGGTCTCCAGCGCGTCCTTGTACGCGATGCGGCGGA
>OLRV01003291.1_pt1 | contig 11482 bp, 13 predicted proteins | sample 1672421 | NCBI WGS metagenome assembly OLRV01 (sample SAMEA3136684, study PRJEB25190) | human gut metagenome | biome: human gut; feature: human-associated habitat; material: faeces | place: Austria | collected 2013
ATCGTCCTTTGGTGTTTCGTTCATGTTTCTCGTTGTTTAATTTACAAGGTACACCGCTGCTTTCGCAGCCTATTTGAAAAAGCTGTCCGCAACATCATTGAGCAAACTCTCCGGTGCGGCGCATCTTTTACATAATAGCACGTCGTTTCGCTTTTGTCAACACCTTTTTTCGATTTTCCAAAAATCTTTTTGGCGTTTCATCGGCTTTCCCGAACGCGCTTGAATATTTTAGCAGGGAATCAACCGTTTGTCAACACTTTTTTCAAAAATTTTTAATGTTTTTTGCGTTTCGCAAGCAGTGGTATGCCCAGCGGCAGGGCACCCCAAAATATTGCGGTCCCCACCGCCATGACCGCCGCCGGAATCCCGCTGCCGAGGAAGATCGCCGCTCCGCCGAGCAGAAAATTCGCTGCCGGAACCGCCTTCCCCGCCCCCTGCCGCAGCGTTTTTGCGATCTCCGCATTGACGAGACACACGAGCGCCAGCAGGCAGAAGCCCCCGGCAGTCAGCGCCGCCGACACCAGCGCCTCAAAGCGCTCCATCGCGCCGAAAAGCGAGATGCTTTTGCTCATGGTATAAAACGCGAAAGGTTCCGCTCCCGCGACCTCCGGAGAAACGCAGCCCGCCGTGACGAGCGCAGCCAGAACGGCCAGTCCCATCCCGCCCGGCAGCCAGCTGGAAATTCTGCCCCGCTCACGGCAATGTCCCGTGAGCGCAAGGGCGCCGGCCGGGGCCAGCGCCGCCGGCAGCAGCGTCCACGTGGGACGCAGGACGGGCTTCACCCACGCGGCGCGCATCTGCGGCAGGGAAAAGCCAAACAGCAGCGCATAAAGCGCCACAAAGAAGAAAAAGCAGATCGCCCCCGCCCGCACGACGGCGGACACACCCTTCCCCGCCGCGTAGGCCGCCAACAGGAGAAGCAGCGCACCGACCAGCGGAAACGCCCCGCTGCCGGGGTAGACCTCGCAGAGATAGCGCGCCGCCGTCCCCAGCGCAAGCAGATTCCAGATCAGAAGCAGGCGCAGGCACCAGCGGCCGCAGCCGCTCTGCGCGGCAAGCTCGACGAGGCTGCCGCCCTTTTTTCGGCACAGCACCGCGCCCGCCGCCAGAAGTCCCGCGGCCACGGCGGCGGCGATGCCCGCCCAGAGCCAGCCGGCGCGCGGCAAAAGCCCCACCGCCGGGACGGTAAAGGCGCACAGCGTCAGCGCGCAGAGCTGCCGCGGCAGAATTTTATTCTCCATCCGCGCCCACCTCCGGCAAAGCGACCGTTTCGCTGCGCGCAAGCGCCGCCGTCACATCGCCCACCGTCACGCTTCCGCCGTGCGCGTTCAGATAGGCGTTCAGCCCCTCGGCCGGACGCAGCTCCTCCGTCGTGAAAACCTGCGCCGCCGGGCGCAGCGTCCCGGCCTCGATGATCTGCGGCAGCAGCGTTTCCGCGCCGCCGCACAGGATGAGCTGCTCGGCCGTATCGAAAAACACCTCGCCGGGCGCGTTCTTCCGCAGATCCTCCACGGCCGCAGTCCAGTCCGCGCCGCGCCCCTCGCCCAGCTCACTGCGCAGATACACGCCGCCGTCCAGCGCGGCCTGCACGGTCCGCAGCGGCAGCAGGCGCGCGGTATCGTGCGTCCGGAAGGGCAGCCCGAATACCAGCGTCAGCACGACGGCGCACAGCGCCGCGATCCATCCCTTCATTGCCTCACCTCTGATTGCGCACGTCCTGCGGGTGCAGGGCGGCGTCACGGAATTTGTTCTTCACCAGTCGCACGCGCAGCAGGCTCCGCGCGCCGGACACGCCGGAAAACGGCGCAAGATAGGGCTGCCCCAGTGATTCCAGCCCGGACAGATGCACCAGCAGGCACAGCGCGCCCATCGTCAGGCCGAACAGCCCCGCGAGGCTGGCCAGCACCGCCAGAAGAAAGCGCCACAGGCGCAGCGCGTCAGCAAAGCCGCGTCCCGGCATGGCAAAGCCGCAGATGCCCGCCGCCGCGACGACGATCAGCGCCGCGGGTGAGATGATCTTCGCCTCGACCGCCGCCGTCCCGACGACCAGTCCGCCGATGATGGACAGGCTCTGCCCGATGGACTGCGGCAGGCTGACGCCCGCCTCCTGCAAAAGCTCAAAGGAGATCAAGAGGCCGAGAATTTCAAAAATCGTCGGAAAGGGCACGCTCTGCTTGCTCTCGATGACGGATTCCAGCAGCTGCGTCGGCAGCATTTCCGGGTGAAAGGCCGCCATGGCGACGTAGAGCGCAGGCAGAAACAGCCCCACGATCAGCGCCAGATAGCGCAGCACGCGCACGCAGGACGCGGAAAGATAGTCCATGCCCCGATCCTCGGCGGAGGTCATCAGATAGCCCAGATCGACCGGTGCGAGATAGCCCAGCGGCAGGCCGTCGACCAGCAGGCCGACGCGCCCGTCGAGCAGTGCCTGCGCGAAGCGGTCGGTGCGTTCGGTGTATTGCAGCAGCGGAAAGGCCGTCGACCGCGAGCCGGTGACGTACTCCTCCACCGCGGCGGGCGTGATCAGGCCGTCGATGTCAATGGAAGCCAGCCGCGCCTTCATCCGCTCGACGAGCGCCGGGTCGGTCAGCCCCTCGATGGAGGCGACGGTGACGTTCGTCAGGCTGCGGCGGCCGACCTTCGTTTCATACAGCCGCAGCGCGGGCGTGCGCAGATGGCGGCGCAGGAGGCTGGTGTTCGTGCGGACGGTTTCCGTAAAGGCGTCCTTCGGGCCTTTGACGGTGTTTTCGACCTCCGGCGCGGAGGGCGAGCGCTTTTCTCCGGTCTTGTCCTCGAAGGCGATCGCGCCCGCTGCGCCGAAGAGCGCCACGGAAAAGCCGTTGACGAGCTTGTTCGCCACATCGTTCAGGTCGGGGCAGGCCTCGGCCACGGAATTGTAGACCGTCGCGTGCAGCGCGCGGTCGTAAAGCTCCTGCATCGTCCCGGCGGCGCTGTCCTGCATCAGTGGCTTGACGACATATTCCGAGATGTCGCCGCCGGAGGTCAGACCGTCGATGGCGTAAATGTATATGGTATGCCCGGCGATGTGCAGCTCGCGCTGATTGAAGTCGCCCGCGCCGTCGAAGATCGCCATGATATTTTCGTGCGTGACCGCGCCTGCATAGGTGCCGTCGGGCCGCCGGATCTTTTTGTCGGACATTTCCTCACCCCGGCGCTAGTATGCCGCGCCGGGGTGGAAATATGCAGAAAAGCGGCCTGCTTTTCCCGCGCAGAATCTTCGCACTTCCCCACTTGACAGACGCAGAAATTTCTGCTAGGATGGGTGCAGACGGAACGTCATTTTTTAATTCCTTTCAGTTAGCATCCGCTAACCAAATGTGTCCCCGTTTTGCCCGGCACTTTCCCCGCCATATGCGGAAAACGTAGGGGCCGATGCCCTCATCGGCCCGCCGCCGCCAACATTTCCCCCGCCCACGCGGAAGAAAATGCCTTGTATGATACTCGCAGGTTAGCATATGCTAACCGGAAGGAGGGATGCTCATGTATGAATCGCTTTTGGTGAAGCACTGCGCCCCCACGCTCGCAGGGATGAAAACCGGCAGCCTGTTCGGCTGTACTTTCTCGAGCTTCTGCGAGCTGACGGAATGTATGCGCCAGTGGAACCGCCTTCTGACGCCCAAGGGCCTGCGTGCGATCCCCGCGCGCTACCGCAACGGCAAGGCGATGATCTATGTGTACCGTCCCGCCCGGCTGTCGGAGGACCTGCAAAATGACACGGCGCAGCGGCTCCTGCGGGAACGCGGTTACTGCGCCGGAAATTCGGACTGCTGCGTGGCGCGCCTGATGCGCCGCCTGTGCGAATCCGGCGAATTTCCCCATGAGGTCGGACTGTTTCTGAGCTATCCCCCGGAGGACGTCCTCGGTTTTATCGAAAACCACGCATGGGGCTTCAAGTGCGTCGGCTGCTGGAAGGTCTACGGCAACGCAGACGCGGCGCAGCGCACCTTTGAAAAGTACAGAAAATGCACCAACGTCTACTGTGATCAGTTTGCGAAAGGAAGAACGATCGATCGTCTTACGGTCGCGGACTGATGGCATATATTAACAAACGAAAGGCTGGAGAAAACAATGAGTAAAGTAGCGGTAGTATATTGGAGCGGCACCGGCAACACCGAAGCAATGGCGCAGGCGGTCGCGGACGGCGTAAAGGAAAAGGGCGGCGAGGTCGAGCTGCGCACGTCGGCGGAGTTTGACGCCGCGCAGGTGGATGCTTTCGACGCCATCGCCTTCGGCTGCCCGGCCATGGGCGTGGAGGAACTGGAGGAAAGCGAATTTGCGCCGATGTTCGAGGCCTGCGAGGGCAAGCTCTCCGGAAAGAAGATCGCCCTCTTCGGCTCCTACGGCTGGGGCGACGGCGAATGGATGCGTACGTGGGAGGAAACCTGCAAAACGGACGGCGCCGTTCTGGCCTGCGACAGCGTCACCTGCTGTGAAGCCCCCGACGAGGAGGCCACCGCAGCCTGCAAGGCGCTCGGCGCAGCGTTGGTATAACGCAGCACCCGCAGGGAACACGTTCCCTGCGCCAGACTGTCAAAAACGTCCGTAATCGTCAAAATCGGTTTCTTTTTATAGGTTTTCACTTTCCTGTGTTTTGATTTATAAAAGAAAGATATTCCGTACTTTATAGCACAGCAAGCGATCTTCGATGATTTTGACTTCCTGCGCAGCGCACGCCCTGCCGTACCTCTGTACGCCGACGGGCGTGCGCTGCTTGTCTTCCGAACCTTTTTGCAGCCTGCCAGCGTGTCGAAAAGGGGCTTTCGACACGCACCCGCAGGGAAGACGTTCCCTGCGGGCAATTTTTGTCCGCAAAGCGGAAGAAGCTGCCTCCGTCCGGTTCAGTACCGCAGATAGCGCCGCAGGCGTGTTTCCGCCCGGTGCAGCGTACGGCAGACCGTCGCGCAGCTCACGCCGCGCTCCTGCGCGATCTGTTTCTGTGTTTTCCCCTCAAAATATACCGCGCAGAGGATCTCGCGCTGCACTCTGGTCAGTTCGCGCTCAATCACGCTTTTCATCCGCCGGAGCTGGACGCTGCGCGGCAGATAGGAGTCGGAGTATTCAGAGAGTATATCTTTCATTGCGGTAAAAACCCCTTTCGTAATAGTGCGCGGTCAGCTCGGCCAGCTCGTAGCACTGCGTCTGCATCGCCGCAAGGATCGCGATGCGGTGGCGGAGCGCCGCACGGCCCTCTGCGTCCGGGCAGCTCTGCACCTCCCGCCGAAGCTGCGACAGCCGTGCGCGCAGCAGCAGCGCGGAATGGAGGTAGCCCTCGGAAAGCGCCGCCAGGCTCATACGATCAGCTCCAATGCAAGCCGGAAATACGATTCGGCAAAGGACGCAAGACAGTCCGGGCAAATACGCTGCCCATCAATGCGGTAGCAGAAGCTGCCGACCGGCAGCTCCGTGCCGCAGCGGTCGCACCAACAAACCTGTTCGGTCATCTGGAATCACCTCCCGTTGGAATTCAGCTTATCCATGCGAGGCAGTTCAAAACAACCGTTTTGAAGGAGAATAACATGAAATTGGAAACAAATTAGAAAAGATTATTTTCCAGTAATTTCCAGTTCCTTACAACACGAGTCTACTATCTCCGCGCGGGAAAGTCAAGCATTTCCGTTCGACAAGAGAAGCGAAAAACCGCGCTTTAAGAGAACTGCCGCCGGCATTTCCGTTATCGCCGGTGCCAGCCCGCGGAACGCGCAAGAGCGTTCCCTACGGGTGCGGCTGAAATCTGCGACCATCCCATTGAGCCCTCCCCCCCCCTTGACGCGGCGCGGAAGTTCGGATATGATAACCATGGTGATCAACATGACTGACGAAGAATTCATGCGCGAAGCGATTGCGCTGGCGCGCGAGGCGGCTGCCGAGGGCGAGGTGCCGGTCGGCTGCGTCGTGGTCGACGGCGAAACCATCGTCGGTCGCGGCCGGAACCGCCGCGAACGCGCAAAAAATGCCCTCAGCCACGCGGAGCTGGAGGCGATCAACGAAGCCTGCCGCACGCTCGGCGGCTGGCGGCTGTGGCGCTGCACGCTCTATGTCACACTGGAGCCCTGCCCGATGTGCGCCGGGGCCATCATCAATGCACGCATCCCGCGCGTGGTGTTCGGCGCATCCGACCCGAAGGCCGGTTCCTGCGGCAGCCTGACGGATCTGTTTGCCCTGCCCTACAACCACCGTCCGACGGTGCAGCCGGGTGTGCTGGAGGAGGAGTGCCGCGGCCTTTTAACGGATTTTTTCCGGCATCTGCGGGAGAATCCCGTGGTCAAAACGTGGAAAAAGCCGGAGAAAGGATAATGCCGGTGCCTGCACAGCGGAACGGGCAAGCCCGTTCCCTACGGGTGCGGGCGAATTTCTAACCGTTCATGGGTGCGAACATTTTTTACACGCCTGAACAAATTCTGCAATACAAAAAGGACGCTGTCAGAAGACAGCGTCCTTTTGATGTACCGTTTAGTTGAAATAGGAGAAAACGTCGCTCAGCGAGGAGTAGGACCACACGGAACTGACAAACCAGTCACGCATCCAGTCGACGTTGTAATATGCAACGAGGCAGAAGCCGACGAATACCAGCAGGTTCAGCGCCTTGGTCTGCACACCGTAGACATGGAACACCGTCAGGAAGGCGGTGATAACCCAGACTGTGACGATCAGGATGGCAAACAGGCTGAAGAACCATGTGCCGAGGAACTGGAACAGACCGGAGGTCAGCGTCAGCGCGGCGGGGACGAGCGCGCCCGTACCGACAGCGGCAAGCATTCCCTTGAAGTCCGCCTGCACCTTGCCGAGCTTGCTCAGGACGAAAAAGCCGAGCAACGTGAAGCCGCCTGCCACCACCGGCAGAAACAGACCGTCCACGATCCATGCCACCGCCGCGAAGCCGTAGCCCCAGCGCAGCGCATAGAACAGCATTGTCATGAAGCAGGCGATGACCGCGACGGCCAGGCCGACGATGCCGCCCATCATGTCCTTCTTCTCGACGGAGCTTTTCAGCTCTGCAACGGGATCCTTGACGAAGCGGATAAACTTTTTGGGCAGATCGGCAATCGCCAAACCAAAGGCGCTGGGCTCCTTAGGCTCCTTGGGCGGCTGGGGCTCGGCCTTGGGCGGCGTCTGAACAGGCGCCTGCTGGTACTGAGGCTGATATTGCTGCTGCTGAGGCTGATACTGCGGCTGTTTGGGCTGATACTGCGGCTGCTGAGGCTGATATTGCGGGGCCGGCTGCGCCTGAGGAGGGACCTGTGCCTGCTGCGTGCAGGGGCAGATGCCGTTTTCAGGCAAGGGGCGGCCGCATTTTGTGCAGAAACCTGCCATATGAGTTTCCTCCCTCTTGATTCGGCGGGAACCGCCGATGATTACTTCCATTATAAACAAAGTTTGCGCGGCTGTCAATCGGATTGCAGGAAAATCGTGTTATGCAACCACTGACGGCTCCAGAAATGCCAGGATCGCGCCGTCGTAGACCTCGGTATTATTGATGCGCAGGTGCGAATGGGAGCCCTTGTCCATCCAGACGAGCTGCTTCGGCGCGGTGCATTTGGCATAGAGCTGCCGGGCGCGCTTCGGCAGGGAGAAGGTGTCCTTCGTTCCGTGCAGAAACAGGATGGGGACGCGCACCTTATCGATGCAGCGGATGGGCGCACTCTCGCGAACCTTCAGGCCGGATTCCCTGCGCGCGACCCAGAAGATCTCGTTCAGAACCGGGAAGACGGGCTTCTTCTCCGCTTTCATGTGCAGCTTGAAGGATTCGCGGAAGGTGGCGAACAGCCCCTCCACCACGATGTGCGACACACAGGCCGGGAATTCCGGCTTCGCTGCCGCCAGCACGACCGCCGCGCCGCCGACGCAGATGCCATGCAGGACAACGTCGCTGTTGTGCAGCTGCTCGTTTGCAAAGCGCGACCAAGCGATGACATCGGAATATTCGCGCGTGCCGCAGTAGTTGTACTTGCCCTCGCTCAGACCGTGCGCGCGGGAATCGACGACCAGCACATTGCAGCCGGCCTGCACATAGGGCGGGGCGAAATAGTAGCTGTAATACAGCGACTCCGTCCGGCCGGGGAAGATGATCGCGCAGCGGTCGGCGCCGAAGTCGAAGTATTCGCCGGCGAGCTTCAAGCCGTCGTTCTCGATCTGCACCGGATGCATCCGGTCGATGTGGTCGGCAGCCCACTGCATTCCGAGATCGAACATACGGGTGTGCTCCTTGTTCGGGGGGTAGCTGTTGGCGCGCTTCCACTTATCCTGGTCCGTGCGGACAAGGATGGAATGGTAGACCTTTCTGGCAATCGGCAGGGTGGCGGCGATCATACCGCCAAACGACAGCAGCAAAAACGCTGCGATGCCGATCAGAATCCATACCCAAGTCTGCATGGGAAACACCTCTCTCTCAATTTCTGCTGTTCATTATACCGGATGTCCGTTGAAAAGTAAATGCCGGAAATAGAAATCATAAAATTATTGAAATTTGTCCCTTGAAAAAGCAGAAATATCGTACTATAATGAATTCATAAGAAAGAGGGAGGAAGAACTATGCACAATTTTGTCATCATCACCGATACGGCCAGCGACATGACCAGGGATCTGCGCGAGCGCTTCGGCGTGGAGGATTATGTCCATGGCGTGCTCGTCTTTCCGGATGGCCACTCCGAATTATCCGATCTGGACTGGGGCAATATGACGCCTGAGGAGTACTACGGCAGCATGAAGGACAAGAAGGCGCTGTATTCCACGTCTTTGCCCTCGCCGCAGGAATTTGGCGAGCTGTTTGAAAGATATCTGAAGCAGGGGCGCGACGTGCTGTTTGTCAGCATCGCCAGCGGCCTGAGCGGAACCTATTCCGTCTCCTGCACCGTCGCCGGGGAGCTGCGCGAGAAGTATCCGGAGCGGAAAATCCGCTGCGTCGATTCTCTGCGCTACTGCGGCGCCGAAGCGCTGCTTCTGACGAAGGCCAGTGAGCTGCGCGCTGCGGGAAAGACCCTCGACGAAACCGCCGACTGGCTGGAGGCCAACCGTCTGCGCGTGCATCAGATGGGCGTTCTGGAGGATTTGTTCTTCTGCAAGCGCATGGGACGCGTTTCCGGCGCCGCCGCAGTGATGGGTACGCTCGTCGGCATCCGTCCGCTGGCGGATCTGGGAGAAACCGGTCTGAGCACGCCCATCGGTAAGGTGCGCGGCCGCAAAACGGCGATTGATACCTCTATTGAGTACATTCGCCGGACGATCGAAAACCCGGAGGAGCAGATCATTTTCGTGACCCATTCCGTGCGTGAGGAGCAGGCGCTGGAGCTCAAGCGCCGCATTGAGGAGGAGTTCCACCCGCGTGAGGTTATCGTCACGACGGTATGTCAGGCCTGCGGCGCTTCCATCGGACCGGGGCTGTATGTGGCGTTCTATCTTGGCAAGCCCGTCTCCAAGGGTCTGACCGAGGAGCGCAAGATCCTTGCGGAGCTGACGGGAAAGTAAGGAAAATCCTGCGCATTGGTTTCAGAGCTTCGATTAACGGATCGGGAACCCGTTCGCACCCGTAGGGACCGGCCTTGCCCGCAAGGGGTCTGCCGCATCCTGCGGGGTGATGCAAAATCCCTGCGGAATTTGAAAAGCGCCCGGTAAAGCGGAGTTCAAATAAGAAAGCATAGATGAAGCCCCGCAGACAACGTCTGCGGGGCTTCACTGCATGCAGCTATTCGAGCTTTTTGTCGGAACAAGGCGTTTCCCCGCAGCGCCGCTTTGTGCAGCGCAAGGGAAAAGGGCGCCGTTCCGGTGAAAAAGACTCGGTGAAGGGGCTATGCTCTTCTTTTACGGGCGGAGCAGAAGACCGGCCGCTTTTGTTATCAGAACAGGTTCTTCTCCGTTTCCGGATCGAACAGGTGCATCAGGCTGGGGTCAAAATCGAAATGCGTCTGGCTGCCGCTGCGGACGGCGTCCAGGCTCAGGCCCGCGGTCGGGATGATCGCGATGACATCCTGTCCTTCAACATTCAGGTGCAGGTGCATCTCGCTGCCCATCATCTCGGAAACGTCGATGGTCGCGGGCAGGCCCTTCTCGGCGATGGTCAGATGCACCGGGCGGATGCCGACGATAAGCTCATGTTCCGGCTCATTGCGGCCCTTGAGCACCTTCTGGCGCTCTGCGTCGAGGACGATGTGGCGGCCGAGCAGATCGACGGCGTACTCCCCGTCCTTCTTGACGAGCTTCGCGTTGTGGAAGAAGTTCATCTGCGGTGTGCCGATGAAGCCCGCAACGAACAAATTCGTCGGATGGTTAAAGACCTCCTGCGGCGTGCCGATCTGCTGGATGAAGCCGTCGCGCATGATGACGATGCGGTCGCCCAGCGTCATGGCCTCCGTCTGGTCGTGAGTAACATAAATAAAGGTGGTATCGATGCGGGAGCGCAGCTTGATGAGCTCCGCACGCATCTGGTTGCGCAGCTTCGCATCCAGGTTGGACAGCGGCTCATCCATCAGCAGAACCTGCGGGTTGCGCACAATGGCGCGTCCGATGGCGACACGCTGACGCTGGCCGCCGGACAGCGCCTTGGGCTTGCGGTCGAGATATTCCGTGATGCCGAGGATCTCCGCAGCCTCGCGAACCTTCTGCTCGATCTCCTTCTTGGGGACCTTCTTCAGCTTCAGGGAGAAGGCCATATTTTCAAACACGGTCATATGGGGATACAGCGCGTAGTTCTGGAACACCATCGCGATGTCGCGATCCTTGGGGGCGACGTCATTGACCAGACGGTCACCGATGTACAGTTCGCCCTCGGTGATCTCCTCCAAACCGGCGATCATGCGCAGCGTCGTGGACTTGCCGCAGCCGGAGGGGCCGACCAGAACGATGAATTCGCGGTCCTTGATGTCCAGAGAGAACTTCTGGACGGCAACGACGCCTTCGTCGGTGATCTGAAGATTGTGCTTCTTCTCTTCCGGTTCGCCCTTCTTGTGCTTTTTCTTCTTCGTTTCGGTGTTGGGGTAGATCTTTTTGATGTCTTTCAGTGTTACACTTGCCATGCAACCGGCTCTGGCACGGAAGCCTCCGCTTGCCCGTACCTCGCGTCCGCTGACGCGCGACGCATTACGACAGGTCTCCACACTGCCGCACCGCAAGCCCTGCGGATGTGTTTATCCTCCTTTTCTGGCCGGTCATCGTCTATTTTGTGGAGTAGACGCGCCTGCCTTGGTACACTATATCATACCATTTCCACGCCCGCGCCCGCAATTCGGAATTATAGACAAACTTCACCCGCCGCTTTTGGTGATTCTAACAAAAAGCTCCCGCCAGTCTGATAATCCGCCCGCGTTTTACGCACCGGTTCTAAATTTCGCCCGCACCTGTAGGGAACGCTCTTGAGCGTTCCGCGTGCAGGCATTTACAATAACGAAACTGCCGGGCTGCTTATGCAGCCCGGCAGGCAGACTGTCAAAAAACCTATCCAGCCGAAAGTTTCGGAGGGAAGAATAGTGTG
>OLRV01003294.1_pt1 | contig 11469 bp, 9 predicted proteins | sample 1672421 | NCBI WGS metagenome assembly OLRV01 (sample SAMEA3136684, study PRJEB25190) | human gut metagenome | biome: human gut; feature: human-associated habitat; material: faeces | place: Austria | collected 2013
TCTACGGCGACGAGGGCGAGGGCACCCTGAAGCGCTACATCCAGCGCGGCAACTGCGTGGTGCTGCAGCCCTTCAACCCCGCCTATCATGAAATGGTCATCAGGGGCGAGGACCTGAACCACCTGCACATTGCAGGCCGCGTGGTGGAGACCAAGGCTAAGTGGTAAGTAGAACCCTCTCAGTCATCGCTACGCGATGCCAGCTCCCCCGAGAGGGGGAGCTTTTCAGCAGTTACCGGTCAGCTGCAATAGAGCTCTCCCTTCGGGAGAGCTGGCGCGAATGCGCCTGAGAGGGTTTTCTTTTTTCTTTATTCCTCCACCGCTTCCAGCTTCAGGCCGAACAGCTTTTCCGAGAGGGACGGCAGCAGCTGCTGCAAAGCGCGGACATAGGCCATCACCAACGGGTCCCCGCGCTTTTGTCCCAGCACGATGCCGAACCGGTGTCCCCTGCCCCAGTCCAGCACCCGCGCAAAGCTGAGATCCGGTCTGCGGTAATAGACTGCAGGAACCATCTTGAGCGCAGGATCCCCATAGGATGCGCTGCGGATGCCGCCCACCGGCGTAAAGTTCACTCCGCGCTCCAGCCCCTCCTGCAGCAGGCTGGTCTCGTAGACGGTCTGGTACATCTCTTTGACGGGCAGCCAGCGGTATTGCAGCGCCTGCTCCAGACTCAGCCTGCCCACCGGCATATCGGCGGGCGGGTGGATGGGAATGCACAGCTCCGGCACATAAAGCAGCGGGATGAAAGTGAACCCCTGCGCGTAAAATTCCGCACTTTCCAGCTGGAAAGAAAGGTCCGCGTCCCCTTTTTTCAGACTGCGCCAGACCTCGCTGCGACTGGCGCACTGCATCATAATAGACGTGTATTGCAGACACAGCTCGTTCGTCAGAGAAAACAGGTCGTACCCGAACATCCGCATCGCCTCATGGCTCCATGCAATGACCAGATGCCGTTCCGGCGGTTTTTCCTGCTGCTGCACTGCGCGGGCATGGCGCACTGCCTCCTGATACAAGGCCACCAGCTGCTTTGCCTTGGGGTAAAAGTCCCGGCCTGCCGGGGTCAGGATCACCCGGCGCGGTACATGCTGAAACAGTTCAAACTGCAGCTGCCCCTCCAGCGTGCGGATCTGCTGCGAAAGCGCCGACTGCGAAAGATACAGTGCCTCTGCTGCTGCCGAAAAACTGTCCATCTCTACGATCTTCACAAATCCTTCCAGTGCACTCTGGTTCATCTGCGCATCCTCGCTTTCTTACATTAGGATTTCCTAAATTATAATATAACACAATTGAATTGTAAAGTGCGTCACTCTACGCTACAATTGTTAAAGATTCAGCAAAGTGGTTTTTACCTTGCTGCACGATTGAGAAGAAAAACAAGAAGAGAAAAGAGAAAGAGAGCGTACCTATGAACAAGATTTCCCGCAAGGGCTTTCTGAAGATCGCTGCTGCCGCCGCCATGAGCGGTGTCACTGCCGGCGCACTGGCTGCCTGCAATTCCGCCTCCGGCTCCACTGCCTCCGGTGCTGCCGGTCAGTACATTCCCGGCACCTACGAGGGCACCGCCGAGGGCATCTCCTCCACCGTCAAGGTCACCATGACCTTCTCCGACAGCGCTGTCACCGACGTGGTGGTGGACACCTCCGGCGAGACCGCCTCTTTCGGCGCTGCCGCTGCCGATGAGCTGCGTGAGCAGCTGCTTTCTGCCGGTTCTGCCGAAATCGACGGCGTTTCCGGCTCTACCATCACCTCCGATGCTGTGATGAAGGCCGCCAAGAGCTGCTATGCACAGGCAAAGGGTGAGGCTGTGGTGTCCAGCGTGCAGCTGCCCACAGGCGACGCAAACGACTGGCTGGGCAAAGAGCCTGATATCGACGAGACTGCCATCACTGAGACCGTGGACACCGACATCCTCATTGTGGGTGCAGGCAACGGCGGTATGTTTGCTGCCGCCTATGCTGCTGCCAACGGCCTGAACTTCCGTGTTATCGAGCAGAACGCCAACGTGCAGGACACCCGTCACTGGTACGGAGCAATCGACTCCGCTGCCGCCAAGGAGGCCGGTGAAAAGCCCGCCGACCGCGCCAAGCTGCTGAGCGAGATCTCCCGCTACGCCTCCGGCAAGTGTGACCAGCGCGTCGTCAAGACCTGGATCAATGAGTCTGCCGCTATGCACGACTTCATGCGCAGCATTCTGGAAGATAAGTACGGCTGGGTGTGCGATTTCACCTCCGGCAGCGAGGCTGCATGGCCTGCAGAGAATGCCGAGCACAACACCGACTACCTCTACCCTGTGCAGGAGCACAACTACATGGCCAGCGAGAGCGCATCCGGCCTGCCCCGCAACGAGCTGCTGCTGCAGTACATTCAGGAGCTGGGCTACGATGTGGACTTCAAGACCAGTCTGGCCAAGCTGGAAAAGAACAGCGAGGGCCGCATTACCGGCATCATCGCCCAGAGCACCGAAGATGACCACTTTATCCGCTACAACGCCAACAAGGGCGTGCTGCTGGCCTGCGGCGGTTTCCCCGGCAACCCCTACATGATGGAGCAGCTGGACCCGCTTGGCACCAGCGTGACCACCGCCTGCTCCTACTCCCCCGCCGACAAGGGCTACGGCATCCGCGCTGCTGTATGGGCCGGTGCCAATCTGGACAAGGAAGCCGCTCCCATGCTGTTTGACCGCGGCGTTGTTGCCCCCGGCGTGGATGGCGGCTATGTGGATAGCGACACTGCCTTTGGCGGCAAGGCCTTCCCCGGCAAGATCCGCCAGTACAACCCCGGTACCCAGCCCTTCCTGAAGGTGAACCGCAACGGCGAGCGCTTTGCCAACGAGAGCTGCCCCTACAACGATATCGTCTACGCTGCCGCCCACCAGCCGGGCCGCGTCTACGCACAGATCTGCGATGCCAACATTCTGGAGGACGCAAAGCGTTTCCACACCATCGGCTGCTCTGCCCAGACCCGCAACGGCGGCGAGAAGTACATTCAGGGTAAGATGGACGAGGCTATTGAGGCCGGTGCATTGTTCAAGTGCGATACGCTGGACGAGCTGGCTGACAAGATGGGCTTTACCGGTGCTGCCAAGGACACCTTCCTTGCTACCGTGGAGCGCTACAATGAGCTGTACGACAAGCAGAACGATGAGGATTTCGGCAAGCCCGCTTACCGCCTGAGTGCCATCCGCACCGCGCCCTTCTATGGCTGCTGGCTGGGTGCCTCTCTGCTGACCACCGAGCAGGGCATTGCCATCAACGAAAAGGGTCAGGCGCTGGACAACAACAACCAGCCCATGGAGGGCCTGTATATCACCGGTGATATGTCCGGCAGCTTCTTTGCCAACAACTACCCCTGCCTGATGGCTGGTGTGGCCATGGGCCGCACCCTGACCTTCGCCATGAAGGCCGTCAAGCAGATGGCGGGTCTGGATAACGCCTGATCCAGCGCGGTTTTCCGGCACAACTTAAGCGTTTTTCCATTTCTTCTTTCTTCATGAAGAGAGGCGGTCCCTGTTTGGGGCCGCCTCTCTTTGCTATTTTTTCGCCACGTGCCCCCTACACAAATCCCCACGATTGTGCTATGATAAAGCTGAACAGCCGGTTTGTGCCAGACAACCGGCAAAATCGAGGTGTTTGTACAAATGTCTGATCTCCTTGAAACTCTGCAGCAGGAAGGGGTAGACCCCGCTCTGCTGGAAGCAGTCCAACAGTACCGCACTGCCCATGCCCTGCCGGACGCACTGCGCCCGCGCATCCCTTCCCCTGCCTTTACCTACTACGGCAAACAGGTGTGGGAGCAGGCGCTGGCGGCGCTGCTCTGCGGCGAAAACCTGCTGCTGGCAGGCGGAAAAGCCACCGGCAAAAACGTGCTGGCCGAGAACCTTGCCGCCGCCTTTGGCCGTCCCGCATGGGACATCTCCTTCCATGTGAACATGGACGCAGCATCCCTCATTGGCATGGACACTTTTGCGGACGGTCAGGTGGTGTTCCGGCCCGGCCCGGTATACCGCTGCGCCCAGTGCGGCGGCTTTGGTGTGCTGGATGAGATCAACATGGCCAAAAACGAAGCGCTGGCCGTGCTGCACGCGGTGCTGGACTTCCGCCGTGCCATCGATGTGCCCGGCTACGACCGCATCCCGCTGGCGGAGGAGACCCGCTTTATTGCCACCATGAACTACGGTTATGCCGGCACTCGTGAGCTGAACGAGGCCCTCACCTCCCGTTTCGTGGTCATCCAGATGCCCACCATTACGCAGGACGATCTGGAAAAGCTGCTGCGGACGCAGTTCCCCGATCTTGCTTCCAAGTATGTGCGCCAGTTTGCACTGCTGTTCCTTGACCTGCAGAAAAAGTGCGACAGTGCAGAAATTTCCACCAAGGCGCTGGATCTGCGCGGTATGCTGGATGCCCTGCGGCTGATCCGGCGCGGCATCCCGGCAGGCGCGGCACTGGATATGGGCATCACCAACAAGGCCTTTGACTCCTACGAGCAGAGCCTGATCCGTGATGTGATCGCGGCGCGCATTCCGGCCAAGCTGGATGCCACCAAGCTCTTTGGCTGATGGACGCCCAGAGCTACACCGCGCAGGAGCGGCGTGCGGCCAATCAGGTCTGGGCTGCTGCAGGAGCCTATGGCTTTGAGCCGCTGTTTCTGGCCCGCTATACCGACGGCACCACCGATTTTTACATGAACACGGTCGTGGGCCTCATCCACAAATATTACGGTGACGCGCTGATCCGCAGCGTCTTTGACGCATGGGACGGTGATCTGCGGCAGACGATGCTGGACGACATGACATGGCTGTATCTGGAAAACGCCGCCTATCGGCTGGAGCTGCCCCGCCGCCCGGTTCTGGAAGCGCTGCGCCATGCCCATGCAGATTATTTCTTTGCGATTCAATACAAGCTCTCCCGTCAGGAGTGGATGGCAAAAAATCAGCTGGTCTACACCATGCAGGCTGCACGCTGGCGGCGTGTGCTGGGCCGTTCCGACCCGGTGATGACCCCTTATGAGTCCGGCCTTGCTGCGGCTCTTTCCCCGGAAAAAGCGCCGGCAGCGGAACAGCTGAAATCCGAAATTTTATCGATCTACGCAAAATTCAACCTGTTCGACGGCACTGTGCACCAGAGAGCAGCTTTGCATCTGCATCTGGACGGCCTGCTGGCAAAGCTTGCCACCAAAGCCATGCCCACCCAGATGATCAAGACGGACCGCGTGACCGTGGAGCACTCAAACTCCGTGGATGCTGTGGGCGGCGGACTGGCGGTGGACAAGCGCAGGGCCCACATCACCCTGAAGCAGGATGCCGCGCAGGACAGAGCCTACATCGAAAGCTGCTTCGGCCGCTCTCTCTACCCGCCGGAACGGCTGCGCAAGGCTGAGCAGGAGCTTTGCGTGGGCGACCATCTGGGGTGCCATTTGTGGTTCAGTGCCGGTGTGCCCAGCCCGGAGCAGGCTCCCACCCCGGAGGCAAAACATCTGGCTGAACAGGCTGAGCTGCAGGCCGACCGCAACCGCGCTTATTACGCCAAAAATCGGGAACTGCACCGCAGTGTGGTGCTGCGGCTTACCGAGCAGATCCGCAACTGCATCCTTGTGCACCAGCAGCCCAACGCCCGTGTTGCCCGCAGCGGCAACCTGAACGCTGGGCGCATCTGGCGCGCACCACTTTTGAACGATGACCGGGTGTTTTTGTGTGCCGAGGAAGAGAACCAGCCCTCTTTTACGGTAGACCTTTTATTGGACGCATCCGCTTCCCGCCTGCACTGTCAGGAAGTGATCGCGGCTCAAGGATCTATTTTGGCCCAGAGCCTTGCGGCCTGCGGTATCCCGGTGCGGGTGTCCAGCTTCAGCAGCCTGCGGGGCTACACCGTACTGCGTGTGCTCAAAGGCTTTGCAGACAAAAACCTGCAAAACATCAACCGATATTTTGCTTCCGGCTGGAACCGTGACGGCCTTGCCTTGCGGGCAGCAGGCGACCTTTTGCAGTTTGCGCCCGGTCCTGCGCCGCGGCATCTGCTCATCGTGCTGACGGACGCTTCGCCCAACGACAGCCGCCGCATCCCGCCCAGTGCAGAAAACCCGCTGGGCTGCGGTTACGAGGACGCTGCCGGTGTGGCTGACACTGCCGCGCAGGTGCGTGCGCTGCAGCGCATGGGCATCCGGGTGTCGGCTGTGTTCATGGGTGAGGACAGCTCTGCCGGTGCCGCTGCACAGATCTACGGCAAAAACATGGCCCGTATCCGCGGCATGGACCAACTGGCCCGCGCGGCCGGGCGGCTGATCCAGAACGAGATCCGTGAACTGGGCGATTGAACCATATTTTACCAGAACAGCCCACAGATGGGAGGCTTTGGCCTTGCCGTCTGTGGGCTGTTTTTGATACAGAACACAACTGATTCACTCTTGCAACAACCATGTTTCGGGTCACTGTTGCAGGATGCGCGGAAATATTTTGTTTTTCTGCAAACTTATAGTTGTTTTTTGTTGTGAAGTATGCTATACTATGTTCAGTCAATAAAACATTCCTGCGTAAGCTGCCTGCTGTGCACCGGGTCGTTTGGCGCAGTGCCCATCCGTTATACAACGAACTGCTGTGTTATAGTTTCAGGAGGGAACCGATCATGGATGCCAACCGTTATTTTGATGCCATGCACAACGCTATGTCAGCTCAGCACCCCGGTGCGCAGCTGCTTTTAACGGTAAAGCTGCAGGACACCTGCGGCAACGATGCCTGCCTGGAGCTGAAGCAACTGCCCGGTGAGAGCACCTCCATTCTGTGCTACTCCACCATGGGTCGCCGCTGCCTGAACTTCCAGCTGTTCCGCAAGGGCTGGCAGCTGTGCCACAACGCCGATGGCCAGCTGGTGGGCCGCTTCCCTTCCAGCGCCGACGGCCTGATCGACGAGACCGATTTCCGCGCCTACTGCCGTGAGGACAGGCTGGATATGGCCCGCACCCAGCGCATCACTGCTGAGCTTCGCCAGTGCGCCGGTATCAATTATCAGGGCAGCATCCCGCAGAACGCCCGCACCGGTGCCGTTATTACCGTGGAGAGTTTTGTAGAGGCCGGTGCCCGCTGGACCTACTGGAGTCAGGATGTTCTGCCCAGCCTGCCGCTGGGTGCCATCCTCTACTGGCTGGCGGATCATCTGGCCGGTGCCGAGCGCCGCACCCTGCAGGCCGACCCGCAGGCAGCCCGCCTTGCCGCCCAGTGGCTGGCCGGTGATACAGCCGTGTTCTTCCATCCGTCGGTGCCGATGACCGCCATGAATACGGTCTCTTCCGGCTCTGCACCCGCACGCCGCCGCACCACTGTGCCCGCTGCCCGCAACAAGAGCTGGCAAAGCATCATGGCCGTGATGGCAGGCATGTGAACGAAAAAGCAAGGAAAGACCGATCGTCTCTCCTTGCTTTTTCAGTATTATTCGAGGTACGGGTCCAGCAGGGCATCCACCGTTTTGTTCCGCTTGGGGTTCGGCTTTTTGATCACATGGCCGCGGCAGACCACCAGTTCCAGATGCTGCAGCGCACGCAGGTCTTCCAGCGGGTTGTGCTTTGTCACAATAAAATCTGCGCTCTTGCCCGGCTCAATGGAACCGGTCACGTCTCCTACTCCGGCCAGCTGAGCATTGCGCAGGGTGGCCGTGTACAGGGCGAACTGGTTGCTTACACCGCAGTATTTGTGGAAGTAGCACAGCTCCCGCCAGAAATCGTACTGGGTGATGTACGGGCAGCCTACATCGTTGCCCAAGGCCACCGGGATGCCGTTGGCAAGGGCGGTCTTTGCGCTTTCCACCACGCCGTCAAACACGATCTTGCCGTTATACTGGTCCTTTTCCGAAGCGCCGGAAACCGCCGTATCAAACAGTGCGTAGGGCAGCGCCGGGGAGATGGTGGTGCACACAAAGGCTCCCCGCTCCTTGTAAAGCCGGATGGTCTCATCATCCATCTTTGCGCCGTGCTCAATGGAATCCACACCGTTTTCCAGCGCCACCTTTACGCCCTCTGGCGACTCGGTGTGTGCCGCCACAGTATAGCCCAGCTTGTGGGCCTCGTCGCAGACGGCTTTGACCATTTCCGGCTTCATCTTCAGCTCGCCGGGGGTTCCCTTTTCGGTGGCATCCAGCACGCCGCCGGTGATCATCAGCTTGACAAGATCCACCTTCTGTCCGCTGGCCTTTTTGAGCTGAGCAAGTGCTTCGGCATTGTTATGGGCCGCAACTGCCACCGAGCCCGCCATGTGTCCCCCGGGCACCGAAATGCCTTCGTTGGCAGCAAGGATGCGCGGTGCCAGCAGTCTGCCTGCAGCGGCATCGTCCCGGCAGCGGGTGTCAAAATCTGCAATGCCGCCCACGGTGCGGATGGTAGTCACGCCACCCAGCAGTTCCAGCTTCGCGTAGCTGCATACCAGCCTGTAGGCCACCGCACGGGTCAGGCCATTGCTCAGAATTTTGCGCACCAGCGCAGCATTATCCCGCGGCTTTGCGCTGGGCTTGCCGTTGCCTGCCAGATGCACATGCAGGTTGATCAGGCCCGGGCACAGATAGCCTCCGTGCAGATCGATCACCTCATAACCGTCCAGATCCACGCCCTCATCGACAATGGCAATGATCTTATCATCCTCGGTCAGCAGGATTTTGTGCGCTTCCGGCTGCATCTGCTCGGTGCCATCCAGCAGGATCCCGTTCGTATAGGCACGTTTCATTGGGAACATCCTCTCTTTTTCAGGTTTTTTCGGACAGGAGTTGTTTTATTTCAGTATAGCACGTTCCGGCAGATGGTGCAATGCAAAAACGGGCAGGAAAGGTTCAGCCCTCTCCTGCCCGCTCGGTGTTTTTATTTACTGTGCGGCTGCGCTGGAAGCTACTTCGGAAGCAGCAGCCTCAGAAGATGCGGCTTCCGAAGAAGCAGCTTCGCTGGATGCGGCATCTGCGCCGCCGGTCACGCCGCCCTCAACGACCAGCTCATCCTCATAGTCAAGGCCGTAGGTATCCACCAGAGTCTCCTCATAGTCCTTGTGGAAGAAGTTCTCCTCGCCCAGAGCCTTGATCTCCTCGTTCAGCCAATCCAGAACGGTGGTGTTGCCCTGGCTCACAGCGGGAGCAATGGTGTCCTGACTGCCCAGAGAGGGAATGCCGACCGTGTAGCCGGTGTTCTGCTTTGCAAATGCAATGACCTCGGTGTTATCGTTGGCCCATGCCACGCCGTTGCCGTTCTCCAGTGCATTCTTGGCCGTTGCATAGGAATCGTACTTCTGCAGCGGAATGTCGGGGTACTCCTTGGTCAGGTAGGTCTCGGCGGTGGTGCCGGAAATGACGATCATCTGGTCGTCAGCGTTCCAGTTGTCCAGAGTGGTGATAACGTTGCTGTCCGGAGAAATGACACCCAGAGCCACGTTCATGTAAGGCAGAGCAAAGTCCACTTCCTCTGCGCGCTCCGGGGTCACGGTGAAGTTTGCCAGGATCACATCCGCCTTGCCGGTCTGCAGGTACTCGATGCGGTTTGCAGCCTCGGTGGAAACGAAGTTGATCTCTACGCCCAGATCCTCGCCCAGACGGCGTGCAAAGTAGACATCATAGCCCTGATATTCGCCGTTCTCGTCCACATAGCCGAACGGGTTCTTATCGGAGAACACGCCGATGTTGATGGTGCCGGACTCCTTGATCTGATCCAGAGTGCGGTAGACCACGCTGCTGCCGGATGCTGCAGTTGCAGTAGAAGCAGAAGAAGAGCCGCCGCATGCGGTCAGAACAGCGGCAGCGGAAACTGCGCCCAGACCCAGCAAGAAGGAACGACGAGAGATCTTAGACTGTTTCATAATGATTACTCCTTTACAAAATCTTTCCCATTTGGCTGCGGAACACCCGCAGCCTTTATCTTGATCTGTGACTCATTTCACAGCATCAAACGTGAAGGTGCGCAGGAAGCGTTGCGCGCGCTCGGTCTTGGGCCGGTCAAAGAACTCGGCCGGTGCAGCTTCTTCCACGATCTTGCCGCCATCCAGAAAGATGACGCGGTTGGCAATGGCGCGGGCAAACTGCATTTCGTGGGTGACGATGATCATGGTCTTGCCCTGCTTGGCAAGGTCCAGCATAACGTCCAGCACCTCGCGCACCATTTCCGGATCAAGGGCAGCGGTCACTTCGTCAAACAGAAGGATCTCCGGGTGCATACACAGTGCGCGCACGATGGCAACGCGCTGCTTCTGGCCGCCGGAAAGCTCCCGCGGGTAGCTGTTTTTCTTGGCAAGCAGGCCCACACGGTCCAGCAGAGCTTCGGCCTCCTGCTGCACTTCCGCTTTGGGGCGCTTCTGCACCTTGGTGGGTGCCAGAAGCACATTGTCCAGCACCGTCATGTGCGGGAACAGCTCGTAGCTCTGGAACACCATGCCGATGCGCTGGCGCAACTGGGTCAGATTTTTACCGCCGTAGGCAACGGTCTCATTGCCCAGCCGCACCCGGCCGCTCTGGGTGGGCTCCAGACCATTCAGACAGCGCAGCAGGGTGCTTTTGCCGCAGCCCGAAGGGCCGACCACCACGATGACCTCGCCGGGCTTGACAGCAAAGCTGATATCATCCAGCACGGGGGTCTCGCCATAGGCCTTGATCAGATGTTCAACAGTCAAAATAGGTTCTGCCATGTACGGTCACTTCCATTTCTTTTCGAGATAGGATGCCAGCAGACTGATGGGCCAGCATACGAAGAAATATAACACGAAAACCGTGAGATAAATGCCAAACGCTGCGTTGGGGCTGGCGGTGCGGTTGGCCTCAATGATCTGCTGGGCCACCTTGAGCACCTCCACCACACCGGCCATCACTGGTCCCAAATCGCGAGACAATCCAGTGCCGAAGAGACAATCGACGGCCACGTCGGTAAAATTGAGCTGTGCTTTCAGCACATTGATTTTAGAGGGACCATCCACTTCGATGATTTTAACCGGCAGCCGCTCGAGAATGTCGCGATTGGCCTGATGGTCGGCAGAAAAACGACGCTCCCCTTCAATGACCACTACAACAGCAACATTTTTCGCCCCTGACAGATGCAGCTGTCGCGCCAGCACCAAGCCATCGCCGCCATTGTTTCCACAGCCGCAGAGGATGGTGATGCGCTGGTCCAACAGTTCCGGCACGTCACGCTCCATCTGGCGCAGAATGGCGATCCCGGCATTTTCCATCAACACCAGCGAAGGAATTTTCCATTCCTCGATGGCGGTGCGATCCAGAGCGCGCATTTCTTCGTTGCTCACCAAATACATCTGCTATCCCTCCAATATGATCATCGCCACAGCCACACTGTGCTCATGACTGATGCTGCAGTGCACCCTCTGCACGCCGCGTTCTTTTGCAAGCGCGGCGGCCTCGCCATAAAGCTGCACCTGCGGTGCACCAGTCGGGCTGTTCGTTGTCTCGATCTCCTGCCAACGAATCTTGCCAATGCCGCTGCTTCTATTCACGGAGTTCTCTACTAT
>OLRV01003295.1_pt1 | contig 11469 bp, 12 predicted proteins | sample 1672421 | NCBI WGS metagenome assembly OLRV01 (sample SAMEA3136684, study PRJEB25190) | human gut metagenome | biome: human gut; feature: human-associated habitat; material: faeces | place: Austria | collected 2013
AGGCAGATTGCTGAAGGCCGGGAGAGCAATGGCTACGAAGCCAATATCGCTTCTGCAGAATGCGGAGGTAAGATTGCTCGTAATGCCCGCAAGGAACTGGAAGAAAAAACAGGTAAAAATATATTGTCAAAAAAAAATTTTCTCTCTCCTTCACCTGCTAAAAAAGAGAATAAAAAGTAGAGAGAAATAAGTTAAAATACCCTGATGTGTAAAAGTATAAGAGGTTATACTCTTTTGTACCGGGTAAATTCCCGTTTTCTGATTCGCTGAGGAACGTATGCTCAGTGCTGGTTGAGCATGAATCCAGAGACATTTGTTCCTGGAATCAGCAAGATTGAGTCGGCTTTCCTAGGATAGCTTTGTTTTTAATGAATAATAAAATCTTTAGACTCCTGCTTTTATTTCCTGTTTCGTAAAGAAGGCTATTGTTCAGGACAGGAATTTAATCGTTTACATATAAAAGTATGGATAATTTCAACGGTTTCATCTGCACCTAAAATAGAGGAATCAATGCAGAGATGATAGGACATTGCTGCACCCCAGGTTTTGTCTGTATAGTAATTGTAATAACTGGCTCTTGTCTTATCCGTTTTGCGGATAAGTTCCAAAGCTTCTTTTTCAGATATAGACATAGAATCCTGAATCCGCCGTATGCGGTCAGAGAGGCAGGAATGTATAAAAATATTTGTACAGTTTTTTTCATCCTGCAAAATATAATCTGCACATCGGCCTACGATAACGCAAGATTTTTCTGTACCTAATTTCCGGATGACATCCGACTGTACCTGGAAAAGAGTGGCATCTGTAAAATAATCGTTTGGCTGGTAAATCGCTCCGTTCATCGAAAATCCCATAGCCAAGGCTTGCAAAAAACTTCCGGATGTTTTTTCATCCGCTTTTTCGAATAGTTCCGAGCATAATCCGCTTTCTTTGGCTGCCAATTGCAATAATTCTTTATCGTAATAGGAAATTCCAAATTTTTCAGCTAATTTTTTCCCGATCTCCCGTCCTCCGCTTCCAAATTGCCGACCGATGGTAATGATAATTTTTTCCATAATATCTAAATCCTCTATTTTATTTATTCCAAAACATTTCTTGCCTAAATCTTTTATTGAAGCACCTAAATGGTACATTTCTTTATTATCTATTGCTATAAATCTGTCGTGGAATTTATTTGTTTTAGCAACTTTTAATATTGGATATTCTTTATTAAACTTTTGAATATCGATTTTTTGTATATTGCTTTTTTCTGATGTTAATATTACAACTTCTACATTCTTATTCTTTTTTGTAAGCATTTTTAAAACACTGTCATCTATATAATTATCTATTATTAAAATTTTCTTATTTGCTTTTTTGATAATATCAATTATCAAACTGTATGCATCATATATTTGACCTTCAAAGAATATTTTTTGTTTAATATTTTCTTCATTTTGTAGTTGGTCAAATACTTTATCAAACTTTTTATCATGTTCTAATAATTTATATTCTACATTTGTTAATCTTTCAAATAATTGTCCGTTTGAAGATATAAATCTTCTCATCTCTACAAAAGCTCTTATAATACTAATACTAACTTTTACAGCAATTTCATTTTTTAAAACTCCAGACAACATTGATATTCCTTGTTCAGTAAATACATATGGTAAATATTTTCTCGTGACATCTCCATTATTAACTTTTCTATTTAAGGTTCCAAATTGGAACCTTAAATCTTGAAATTCACTTTCAGTTAATTGAAAACAAAAATCTTCAGGAAACCTATCTATATTTCTCTTTACTGCTTTATTTATATTTTTAGTTGTGTAATGATATAACATTGCAACATCACTATCTAGCATTACTTGTTTTCCTCTTATAGTATATATTAAATTTTTTATTTTTTCATTTGATATGTTGTCTTGAACTACCAAACTATTTATTTCATTTTCCATAATTTAACATCCTTTTATAACTACATATAGTTTAGAACATTTGTTTGTTATTGTCAAGTGTTTTCAATTATTTATATATTTTTCTCTATTGTTTTTGTAAAATAATACAATAAACATTATAAAATAACTCATATACAAAACTTTCTTTTTCTGTTTCATTCATTTCCATAACTTTTGATAATATAAAAACATCCATATTATATTCTAAAATCACCATTCTATTTTTCTTATAACTTTTATCAAAAACACTCAAGAAATTTTTTAAAAGTTCAATCAAATTTTCTTTATCAATTTTTAATTTTATCATGTCACTTTCTAAAACAATTATAAACAATTTTAATTTATTTTCTATACTTAAAATTTCAAAATATCTTACTAAAATTTTTACTTTTTCACTATTATTTTTTAAAATCATAATTTATTTTTCTCATTTTTTATATAGGGTTTGGGAATTAGTCCCATAATTCGAATTTTGACTAGGGAGGAAAAATTCAGTGCTTGATAGGATTCCAATAGGAGTACAAAAATCATTTAAAGCATAAATTTTTCCTGTCATTTTTCATTTTGTATTACAAATTATCGCTCCAATTTTTACATTTTCTTCGTTAGATTTATAAAATTTCTTCTCACTTTTTACTGCAACTAATCTAATTAATTTTTGTTTTTCTTTGTTTAATTTTATTTCAAATTCTTCTTCATTTTTTGAAAACAATTCATAAAATTCTACTTCAAATTCTTTATTAATTCTTTCTATATATTCATCTAATTGTTTCTGATTTATATTAACACTTGTCCTAACAAATTTCTCTTCATCATCAACTTCAATCGGTGCATAAATATCAAAAATTCCACTTTGAAAAAACTTTGTTAATTGTTCAATGTAACTTCTTCTAAAATTTATTTTATCAATTTTAAAATCTCCGTTTTTGTTCTTAACTAGTTTCATTGACTCAATAAATTTTGAAATAAATTCTTGCTTTTCTTCTTTTGATTTTTTATTCCATTCAGCTTTTATTGTTTCATTTAAAGTATTATTTCTAATTAATTTTTCTCTTTCAATATCTCTATCAGCCATTAGTTGTTGTGGTGTAAAAGTGATAGAATTTAGATTAAGTGTTTCGTATTTTTTCTTTTCTAATATGCTTAATTTTTCTTCTATGATTTTATAATCTTCAGAGAAATCTTCCATTTCTACTATTCCACTTAAATATGCTTTCTTAATTCTATCTTTTTGCTTTTTCAAAGTTTCAATTTCCTTGTCTATTTTTTCTGTGTTACTTTCTTTTTTATCAGCTAGTATGGGAAAGAAATATTTTTTTACTGCCATATCATATTCAACTAAATCTAGGATAAAATCTTCTAAACATTCTTCAATTTTATCTTCTCTATAATAAATCTTGCAATGTTCACAATTATAGTACATATACTTTTTCTTTTTACCACCAGAACCTTTACATTTCATTATGTTATTACATTTAGGACATTTTAATTTTTGAAAAAATATATAAACTCTATCTCTAGTAAAGGCTCTTTGATTTTTCTCTTTTTGTAATTGTATTTCTTCCCACATTGCTCTTGAAATAATAGGCTCAACAACATTCATATAAATTATTGGCTCAATACTTTGTGCTTTTCCAATTCTTTTATATTGTTCATAATCTCCCATATAAACACGATTTTCTATTATCTTCTGTATAGTAGAATCTCTCCACTTTTTAGGTTCTAATACCTTTTCTTGATTAAAGATATTAGCAATTTGTTGATAGCTTTTACCTTCTAAATACATATTAAATATTTTTATAACAATATCTTTTGTTGTTTCATCTATTACAGTTTTCTTATTACCATCTTTTTTATAACCTAATGGAATAGTACCGTGGTAAATGTCCAGATTTAATTGCACCATTTAATCCAAACTTTGTTCTTTCACCAACTATTTCAATTTCTAATTGAGATAATACTGTTAGCATTCTTACGAAAAATCTCCCATTAGCTGTTGAAGTATTTACATCATCTCTATCACATACTAGATATGTGTTGTGTTTTTCTAATACTGCAATTAGTTCTTCTAAATCACGAACTGAACGAGTAACTCTGTCTAGCTTATAAGCTACAATATAATTAATTTTACCTTTTTTCATATCTGCTAACATTTCTTGAAATGCTGGTCTGTGTGCCATATCTTTTGCTGATATTCCTGCATCTTTATATACTTTAAATACTTCGTATTCTTTAAAATTACAAAGTTGTAACAATTTTTCCTTTTGTTCTCCTAAACTAAAACCTTCTCTAGCTTGATCTTCTGTACTTACACGAATATATATTCCTGCAACTTTTCTTTCTTCATTCATAATTTTTAATCCTCCCTTCATTTTGAATGGGTAGGCATTAAATAAATAAAGTGCCTTTAGCTAAATACATAAGCTATTGGCACTTTTTAAAGTTTTATATTCTATATTAAAAGCAATACTAAAAACTCTAAAATTAATGCCTTGCTATGTATTCTTGTAGTTTAGCTAAAGGATATTTAGTCCTTAAATCTCCCACATAAAAGTAATCATGTTCATTAAAGAATAAATATAAATTATTCTTAATAATTACTCTATGTGGCTCTACATACGCCAAGTTTGTATGTTCTATAACTCTTAAACAACCTTCTACTATCATTTGGTGTTCAAATTTTATAGAATTCAAACGGCAAGCCCATTCAATTTTAGAGAGTAAATCTCTGCTTATCTTGTTTTTCTTCTTTACGATATTAATCATATCACACCATCCCTTCTTTTTCAATAAAAGGCAACAAAAAAATCAACCTTTTACAGTTGATTTCTTGGTTTTCGTCTGGTGCGACGATTTAATCTTTTGGTGCCAACAGGCAGAATCGAACTGCCGACCTACGAGTTACGAATCCGTTGCTCTACCAACTGAGCTATATTGGCATAACTCTGTTTTACTGTATAATTATAATATTTTTTCTTATAAAAATCAAGAAAAAGATAATTATTTTATCTTATAAAATAATTATCTTTTTTATAATTCACTTCATTTTTTAATACATTCCATCCATTCCTGCTGGCATTCCACCTTCTTGTGATCCGCAATTACAATTTTTTGGTTCTGGTGCATCTGTTACTAAACTTTCTGTTGTAAGTACCATTGATGCGATAGAAGCTGCATTTTGAAGTGCACTTCTTGTTACTTTTGTAGGGTCTACAATTCCTACTTTTTTCATATCTACGTATTGTTCATTTGCAGCATCAAATCCTATTCCAGCTTCTGATTCTTTTACTTTATTTACAATAACTGCTGGCTCTAATCCTGCATTTACTGCTATTTGTTTTACTGGTTCTTCTAATGCTTTTAATACAATTTGAGCACCTAATTTTTCTCCATTTTCTAATGTATCTACTAATTTTGATACTTTTGGAATTACATTAATTAGAGCTGTTCCTCCACCACTAACAATTCCTTCTTCTACTGCTGCTTTTGTTGCAGATAATGCATCTTCAATTCTTAGTTTTTTGTCCTTCATTTCAACTTCTGTTGCTGCACCAACTCCAATAACAGCTACTCCTCCTGCTATCTTTGCTAAACGTTCTTGTAATTGTTCTTTATCATAATCACTTTGTGTTTCATTAATTTGTGCTTTTATTTGACCAACTCTATCTGCTATTTGTTGTTTGTCTCCTGCTCCATCTACGATAATTGTATTTTCTTTTTGTACTTTAACTTGTTTTGCTTTACCTAATTGTGCAATTGTTGTATCTTTTAATTCTAATCCTAAATCAGAAGTTATTACTTCTCCTCCTGTTAATACTGCTATATCTTCAAGCATTGCTTTTCTTTTATCTCCAAATCCAGGAGCTTTAACAGCTACTACATTTAGAACTCCTCTTAATTTATTTAAGATTAATGTTGATAAAGCTTCTCCTTCCATATCATCACAAATAATTAGTAATTTTCCTGATTCTTGCATTAAACTTTCTAGCAATGGTAAAATTTCTTGAATATTGCTAATTTTTTTGTCTGTAATTAATATATATGGATTATCTAAAACCGCTTCCATTTTCTCTGTATCAGTTGCCATATATGGTGATAAATATCCTTTATCAAATTGCATTCCCTCTACTACATTTAATTCTGTATTTGATGTTTTAGATTCTTCTATCGTTATAACTCCATCTTTAGAAACTTTTTCCATTGCATCTGCAATTAAATTTCCTATTTCTTCATTATTAGCTGATATACTTGCTACTCTTGCAATATCTTCTTTTCCATTAACTGTTGAGCTAATTTCCTTTAACCCTTCAACTGCTGTATTGACCGCTTTATCAATACCTCTTTTTATTGCCATTGGATCACTACCTGCTGCTACATTTCTTACTCCTTCTTTTATCATACTTTGTGCTAAAACTGTTGCTGTTGTAGTACCATCTCCTGCAACATCATTTGTCTTTGTTGAAACTTCTTTTACTAAACGAGCTCCCATATTTTCGAATTTATCTTCTAATTCTATTTCTTTTGCTATTGTTACACCATCATTTGTTATTAATGGTGCTCCAAAACTTTTATCTAAAACTACATTTCTTCCTTTTGGTCCTAATGTTACTTTAACAGTGTCTGCTAATTTGTTTACACCTTCCAATAAAGATTTTCTTGCATCTTCTCCAAATTTAATAACTTTTGCCATTTTTTATCCTTCCTTTCATTTATTAAGTTACAACTATTTTTATAAATAGCTTTTTTTATTTTACTTTATTATAAAACAATTGCTAATATATCATTTTGTTTTACTATTATGTATTCTTCTCCTTCATATTTTACCTTTGTTCCTGCATATTCACTAACAATGATGTTATCTCCTTTTTTTACATTCATTGTTTCTGCTTTTCCGTCTATAACTTCTCCTGGTCCTACTTCTATTACTTCTGCTATTTGTGGTTTTTCTTGAGCAGCTCCTGCTAATATAATTCCACTTTTAGTTGTTTCTTCGCCTTCTTTCATTTTTATTAATACTCTACTTCCTAATGGTTTAATCATATTTATTACCTCCTTATATTTTTAGCACTCTTCTTTGTTGACTGCTAATAATTTATACCCATTTTATTAAAAAGTCAATACTATTTTTATATTTTTCACACAAAGTTCACATATCTATTTTATTCATTGATACATAAGCTTATTACAATTTTTTCTATTTTCTTGCATTTTTATCCTATCCAGTTTATAATACTTATATGAAAAGATTAATTGTAGATAAAAAATATGATCAAAAAAAATTAAATAAATTTTTACAGGACAAAATTCCTAATCTTACATCTACTTTATTTTATAAAACTTTAAGAAAAAAAGATATTAAAGTAAATGGATTAAGAATAAAAGAAAATATTACCGTTTCAATTAACGACGAAATTTTAGTATATATCTCTGATGATTTATTAACTTCTAATATTAGTATAGATATATTTTTTGAAGATGATAACATTTTAGTAATTAACAAACCTTATAATATAGAGGTTACTGGTAATAACAGTTTAACAACATATGTTCATCAAAAATATTCCAAACGGTTTTAAGCCTATGCCTTGTCATCGAATAGATAGAAATACAACTGGTTTAGTTTTATTTGCTAAAAATGAAGAATCATTAAACATTCTTTTAAATAAGTTTAAAAATCACGAAATTGAAAAGCACTACTTAGCATTAGTATATGGTATTCCAAAACAAAAATATAAAAGATGTGAAGCTTACTTGTTTAAAGATAATAAAAAATCAAGAGTCTATATAAGTGATACTTTTAAAAAAGGTTATCAAAAAATCATTACTACTTATAATATTTTAGAAACGAAAAACAATAATACATGTCTTTTGGATGTTCAAATAGAAACTGGAAAAACACATCAAATTCGTGCACATCTTGCACACTTAGGCTACCCTATTATTGGAGATCGGTAAATATGGACTAAATGATATAAATAAAAAGTTCGGAAAGAAATATCAAATGCTTTGCAGCTATATAATAAAATTCAACTTTAAATCTAATTCTGGTATTTTAAATTATTTAACCAATAAAAGTTTTATATTAGATAAAAATAAATTTATATAATAAGGAGATTTATATGTTTAACAAAATAAATGTACTAATTAATGAAGAAAAATTACAATCAAAAATTAATGAAATAGCAAATGAAATATCGAATGATTTTAAAAATGAAGAAATCATATTAATCTGTGTTCTAAAAGGCTCTGTCTATTTTACAATAGACTTATCAAAAAAAATAACTAACAATTCTATTATATTAGATTTTATGAAAGTAAGTAGTTATGAAAATGGCTCTACATCTTCTTCTGGTAAAATAAATTTTGAGCTAGATATACATGAAAATATTGAAAATAAAAATGTAATTATTATAGAAGATATTGTAGATTCTGGATTAACTCTAAATTATTTATACAATTATTTAAGTAAAAAAAATCCTAAAAACTTAAAAATTTGTGTTCTTTTAGATAAAAAAGAACGAAGAACTGTACCTATAAAAATAGATTATACATGTTTTGAAATTGAAAATAAATTTGTTATTGGGTATGGATTAGACTATGATGAAAGATATAGAAACTTACCTTATATTGGATATATTGAAGAAAATTAAAAATAAAAAAGGATTGATAATTTTTAAAGAATATCGTATAATAAAAAGGTACTTGGGGATGTAATGGTTTCGACATACTACCAGAAGTATAGATAGCAAGTAGTGGATTCTCGTTGGCCACTTTAAAAAACGGGAAAATAAAAATAAACGCTGATAAACAAGAATTAGCATTAGCTGCCTAATTGCAGTTACGTCTTATTTTAATATGCCCACGTATTTTAATAGGATGTCATAACTAGTGGGAAACGAAGCTACTTTTTCTTTTAAAGTAGTAGGTATTTTAAAAAGATATATTATAATTTATCCTGTTTGTTGGAGAAATTGTAATGAATAAAAAAAACAAACTAAACTTGTAGAAATCTATGTGGAAAGTATTATGGACAGGAGTTCGACTCTCCTCATCTCCACCAAAAAATGAGACACTGGGGACAGTCCTTATTTGTCTCACATTTATTATTTTTTGCGGGTATAATTTAGTGGTAGAATGTCATGCTTCCGACCTGATAGCGCGGGTTCGATTCCCGCTACCCGCTCCACAGTATTTTCAAGAGATACAGAGTTTCTGTATCTCTATTTTTATTTATTTGGCGTAATTTTGGCGTAATTCATGTTTATTTTAATTAGATTCTCTACGCTTAAATATTGCTTTTCTTCAAAGAATTTTTTCTTTTCCTCTATAGAATATAATCGTACTAGTTCGTTTTCTTCAATAATAATTTCTTTCATATAGTAATAGATGATCTACATAATGTTCTTGTCCAATAGCATATTTTGTGATAAAATTAGATAGTCAATTAATTTGATACAGAGTGGAAGCCCACTAGATTATTGATGTTATTACATTTATCTAGTCGGAGTTCTGTATCCTCCGATAATTATAATGAATGTTAAGGAGGAAAAAAGCTATGACAAAATTCACATTTTTACGGATTTTAAGAAGTAACTTAAAATGTGCTGTCTGCCAAAAGAAGAATTGTTCTGTAAGGTATTATCCTGAAAGGAGAAAAATTCAGTATTATGGTGGTACCCGCTATGTTACTGTTTGTGAAAAAGACCGACAGAAACACATCTAAAATTCTTTGAAAAGACCACTTCCGTGATATTTGTCAACACACAAAATGTATCATCCTAACAGGGTGGTACATTTTGCTTAGGTAATAATTTCATAATAAGTTACTTATGAGCTCCATTAATTAATATCCCATTTAGGTGGATAAATATAATTTATCTTCTCCCCTTTTTGTATATAGCGTTTTTTTATTTTTGTTCTATTTGACTTTAGCTCTGGTAATGCTTGTCTACAATATTTATCTAATTCACAAAATATATTTTGGCAATCGATAAGTTGTAAAGGCCTATTCCCAATTCTTTTAAAATCTAATCCTAATCTATTAAATTCTTCGTCTTGATGTTCATACATATATTTAATAATATCTTCATTGCTCATTTTACCTTTATCAATAAAGCATTTTTTTATTCCACGAAGTGAACCTGGTCCCGCAACTGTAAATTCATCTTCTTTCCAATTTACTACTTCACTATAATTAATATCAGTTACTAATTGATAAGCCATAAAATTACCTATTAGTGGATAACTTTTTATAATATTAAATGCCTCTTCCATGGTTTTACATTTGACAATTTTATTTTGCATTTTGTCCTCATTGAACATTTTATTTAAAAGTGCTAAATGATTATCATGTTTTCTATCATAACCAAATGCTTTATTAGCACAACTAATATAAGCATCATTATAAATTTTGATTCCATTTGAAATAGCTTTTTCTAATACACTACTATACTCATTAAAATTGAAATTTTTTAAATTAATATCTTCAAAGTTGTTTAATAAAAGTTCCCAGGTAGATTCTTTATTAAATAATTTAAATAAAAGTATTCTAAACAACATATCTTCATCTGAATAACTCTTACCATTATAAATTACATTTCTTAATAAATACTGGCTAACTCTATCATTAACTCTATAACTATTACAAAACTTATATTCTTGTAATATTTTATCTTCAGTCCATGGAGCAGATTCTCCATTTATTTTTTTCCAAAATATATTTTGTCTTTCACAAGCAAAATACCAATATAAATCATAAACTTCTTGTCTTTTTTTCATATTTACCTCATACATTTTGGATCTCTTGAATTTATACACTTTTTTAATACTTCTACTTTATCTTCATCTTCGATATAATTTGCTATTATTTTTTGACCAATACAACCACTTTTACATATTTTATAATCTTTACAAGTAGAACAAGAATTATCAGTATTTAAACTTCTAATGTTTGAAAAATAAGATGAATTATACATTTCTTCAAGAGTATTTTCCTTTATATTTCCACTAATACCTATTTTCTTAAAATATTTAATTGAATCACAAGGATATGCTATCCCATCAAATCCAATTATCATTATTTCATCTGCTATAATACAAGGTGTATTTTCAATACCAAGTATATTCCAAGGAGTATCTAATCTAATTTTATCTTTATCGTTTGAATTTAAATATAGTTTTTTAATTGCTAATAATTCTTCTTTTGATAAATCCATATCAATAGTGCCTTTCCCATGTGGAACAAATCTTAATAAACTAACTTTATCAAAATAACTTCTGGTTTTAAATGTATCAATGGTTTCATTTACTACTTGCTTTAGTCTAGAGAAAGAATCTTTTGAAACTGTATAATGAAATCCCAATCTTGCACTATTATTTTCAAATACTTTATCAAAGAATTCAGCCTTATCATATACTGAAGCATCTTCTTCATCTGATAGTGACTCTGCAAGTGAATAAACTATTTTATTTAATCCAAAATCAATTAATTGTCTATATTTATTTAAAGTTTCATCGGTTCTATATGCAAATG
>OLRV01003300.1_pt1 | contig 11454 bp, 7 predicted proteins | sample 1672421 | NCBI WGS metagenome assembly OLRV01 (sample SAMEA3136684, study PRJEB25190) | human gut metagenome | biome: human gut; feature: human-associated habitat; material: faeces | place: Austria | collected 2013
AGTGACCAATGCGTCTGTCGGCAAAACGTACTACGCCAAGTGGACCGAAGACAAGGATGACAGCATCTACGGTCAGAGCAAGAATGTCGACCTCGGCATCATCGCGGAAGGCGGAAGCACCAGCGCGACCGTCGGCTTCACCGGCACGATTGCACTTGATCGTGCGGTGTCTGACCGCGGTTATTTTACCGCCGACAGCAGCGGCATGACCGTGACCGTTGCTCCGGCCGACGGCCTGAAGCCCGGTACGTATAACGACACTATCTACGTCTACACTAAGACCGGCGCGACGCATTTCATCTATGTCACGCTGACCGTCACGGAAAAATCCGCCGACGCGGACCAGCCGCAGGGCGACCTGCCCTTCTGGCTCCCGGCGGCGATCGGGTCGAACCCGTTCTCCGATGTGGCTGGCGGCGCGTATTACAACGAAGCTGTCCGCTGGGCGGTGAAGTACGGTATTGCGTCCGGCACGGATGCGAAGCATTTCTCGCCCGACGCGGCCTGCACGCGCGGGCAGGCGGTGACCTTCCTCTGGCGTGCGGCGGGCAGCCCGGCGCCCGCGCTGGCGGAAAACCCGTTCGCGGACGTGAAGCCCACGGATTACTGCTATGACGCCGTCCTCTGGGCCGTCCAGACCGGCGTGGCAAAGGGCACGAGCGCCTCGACGTTCTCCCCGGATGCGGCCTGCACCCGCGGCCAGATCGTGACCTTCCTCTACCGTGCGGCAGGCTCGCCCTCCGGCTACGCGAACAGCGGCTATGTGGACGTCCCCGAGACCAGCTACTGCGCCGCCCCCGTCGCCTGGGCCGTCGCCCTCCGCGTCACCAGCGGAACGAGCGCAATCACCTTCTCCCCGGATGCCCTCTGCACCCGCGCCCAGATCGTGACGTTCCTGTATCGCGCGAACGCGTAAATACAAACCAGACGCCCGGCTCCCTATCGGGGAGCCGGGCGTTTTATGGCTTTCCCCTCATAGGGGAAGCCATGGGTGCGCACCAAAGCCTCCCCTTCCAGGGGAGGTGGCTCGGCGAAGCCGAGACGGAGAGGTTGTGGCAAATTTGATACAACCTCTCAGTCTGCTTCGCAGACAGCTCCCCTGAGAGGGGAGCCTTTTCTTCACTCCGCCAGCGCCTGCAGGCAGGGGAGGAGGTCCTGTTCAGCGTGGGCGGTCAGGGTGGGGGCGGCGGTGGGTTCTTCGCCGGTGCGGCTGAGCCAGATGGTCTGCCAGCCGCAGGCGGAGGCCCCGGCGATGTCCTGCGAGCACGAATCGCCGACGAAGACGCACGGCCCGCCGCCCGCGGCCGCCTGCGCCAGACGGAAGATCTCCGGCGCGGGCTTCATGACGCCGCAGGCGTCGGAGATGAACACGAGTTTCGCCTCGGCCCAGCGGTCCAGGCCGAGGCTGCGGAGCTTGCCCTGCTGCGGGCCGACGCTGCCGTTGGTGATGACGCCGACGGCGCGGTACGCCTCCCGGCAGTAGTCCAGCGCGGCGCGGACGGCGGCGGACAGCATGATCCGCTGCTGCTGCGCGGCATAGACGGCCTGCAGCTGCAGCGCCTGCGCCGCCGTGATGCGGATGCCGACGTCGAGCAGCCCGATCTGGTGGCGGTAGATGTGCATGGCGTCCATGCTGATCTTGCCGGTGTGGGCGGCGGTAAAGACCTCGTAGCCGCGGTGCATGACGGCCTGATAGGCCTGCGCGGCTTTGTCTTCATACCGCCCGCCGAAAAACTGGCGGAAGGCGGCCAGATACGGGCCGGAACGGTCATACAGGGTATCGTCGAGATCGAAAAAGACGGTTTTTTTTTTCATGGGCGTTCTCTTTTCGTTTTTTCTTTAGTATAGCGGGCGGCGGGGCGGAGCGTCAAGTGCGGTTTTGGTTGACGCGGCGCGGCGGATGGACTATACTGAAGCATAACAGCACGGCCCGCGGGCCGGAAGGAACAGGAGCGTCAACAATGGAAAGCTATCAGGAGATCGAACTGCAGGAATGCCCCATCTGCGGGGGCGCGGGACTGATGGAGGAGGAAAACGGCTGGTGCTTTTACGTGGCCTGCCTCGACTGCGGCTCGCACACGGCGGAGATCCGCTATGAGCGCCCGGCCGAGCGGCTGGACGCCGCGCAGCGCGCGGCCCATCTGTGGAACATCGGCAAGGTCCTGACCGATACCCCCAACGACTGAAAAGGGCAACACCGCACAATTCGGCAAGCAGATTCGGCGAGAGATTTTTCGTCAAGTCAAGGTTTGAAACGTGAAGGAATACTTTGTGTATTTCGAACGTTTCAAACCGCAGGATTGGCGGAAAAGATCCGCCGAAGCGCGCAGACGCAATTGTGCGGTGTTGCCCAAAACAGCCCCGGCAGAGCATCCGTTTCCGGATGTCCTGCCGGGGCTGTTTTTCGACTGCCTTTCCGGGGTGCGGGTGGTATAATCCTGCATGAAAAAGAAAGTCTGGAAGAACTGAATCTTGTATCCATATCAACCAAAACCTGTGCCATACCGGAAAAGGCATGGGTGTCCGCAGGGCACAAACGCCGCAGAACAGACCTATTGAAAAAACAGGAGGAACTGAACATGAAACGCAAATTCCGTACACGCATCAGCTGTTTATTGATCGCCAGCCTGTGCATCGGGCTGCTCAGCGCCACCGCCCTCGCCGCCGACCCGGTCGGCACGGAAGCCCCGGCCGCGGCCGAGACCCCCGCTCCCAGCTCCGGCGAGTCGACAGGCACTGTGGAAGCCCCAACCGTGACCAAGACCGTCACCACCGATACCAAGCAAGATACCCCCGCCCCCGGCCAGACCACGACGACCACGACAACGGAGAAGACGTGGGATGGCCGCGACGGCACAGAGGAAAACGGAACGACCGTCAAGGGCAGCGAGACGACAACGGAAACGACGGTCACCGGCCCGGACGGCTCCCGGGATACGACCGGGACGCAGACCGGCAGCGAGCTGACGACGGAAACAAAAACGACAACGGAGACAAAAGAAGATCAGCCCTCCGATAAAAAGACCACCGAGACGATCACCCGGACAGGTATCGAAGAAGGCGAAGAGAACCCGGCAGGGACCGAGACCGTGAAGTCCGAGGAAACAGCGCAGACCGAAACCCAGACCGGGGTTACGCCTAACTACGCCGGCGTGGAAGCGACGGTGACGCCCGGAGGGAAGGCTGATGCCGCAATTTCCGGCACGGCAGATCCGAAGGATGCACTGGCAGCGCTCGGGGGCAGTAGAGATATGACCTTCGATGAAAACGGAAAGCATACGGAAACGACCACGGGAAAAACGACAGACGGCAAGGATGTGGAGATCACGACTGTCTATGAGGAAATCAAAGATGAAACTGGTAAGGTGATCTCCTACGCCAAGACCGTCACGACCCGGGAACTGACGCCGGAATCGACGACCATAGAAGAAACCGGCCGCACCGATGTGGAAGGGGCAGAAAAGCCGACAGGCGAACGGCAGCCGGACGGCGACGCGACGACGACCATATCCGCCGTCGTGACGCCGCCGCAGAAGCCGGACCCTGCCGCGCCGGTAACGGACGAGAGCGGCGTGACTACGGAAACGACGGTAGATGAGATCCGGGAAGTCGTTGAGAACTCCGGCAGTACGGAGCCGCAGGTCGTGGGCTACCGCGTGACGACGACGCGGAAGGGAGCAGACGGCCAGCTGCTTTCCAGCAAGAGCGACAGCGTCTACGGCACGATCACCATCACGAAGACCGTGACCCAGCCCATGCAGCAGGATACGACCGACAGCGTACAGACCGTATCGGAGACCGTCACGCGGGTCTACAGGCAGACTGTGCATACCGAGACCGCAACCGTGACGGTCACAAACGGGACGCTTCACGCGGAAATGGAAAATGTGAGGAAGGGCGAAGGACACGGGGAAACCAATATGAGTTCCCTGCAGCCGGATGTCCAAAAACCCGGCGACGGACAGTTTGACGGAAATGATCTGTATGGCAGAACGAATAAAATCGGGGGAGACAGCTCCAGTGACCTTCCTTACCAGTGGAAGGGCGAATACAGGCTGGAAAGCAGTTACCGCGTCAATGGGGGTGGATACAATACCTGGCTGGCGCATCAGTTCGTTTTGGAAGATGAAAACGGAAACAAGTATTACACATACTGTGCGGATTTCCAGACAGATGCAGAGTCGGGCTGGAAATACGCAATGGAAAATGTGGAAGACGCTGAATACTACGATGATGAGGCGGCGAAGCATATCCGCGCGATCGCGTATGAGGGCTATTGGGGCACGAACAGCGGAATTGGAAGTCTGGAAAATCTGAAAAAAATTTTGCGTGAAAAGGGCGAGGCGGTACATGGCCTGTCAGAGCCCGAAATTGCGGCACTGACCGATGGTCAGGCACTGACAGCGACACAGGCGGCAATTTGGAAATTCGGCAACTGCGATCCGGACAATCGTGTCGACGATGATGCAATCAGCGTTATAAAGTATCTAGGTGGTAGTAGTTTTACCCTCGCTTCGGATCCGGCCAAGAGCACGATCCAAAAGCTGTATAACTACCTGATCGCACAGACGAAAGACCCGACGCCGCGCACGACGCTGCTGGACGAAAAGACGATCCAGGGCGCAAAGGCCAAGGTGGCAAGCAAAAATATGGATGGGACCTACAATGTGTCGCTGGATTTTGTGCTTGCAGTGACGCCGGATACAAAAAATGATGGTTTAGTGATCAAAGTTTATCAGGGGGACGAGGTGATCGGAACGAAAAACCTGTCCGACCTGTCCAAAACGTCGACAAATGGCACTTATACGATCGATGGGCTGAAGCTTTCCAACAACGCGAGCGTTGAGCTGCGGCTGGAGGGGACGCATCAGCTGGAGACGGGCGTCTATCTGTATTCGTCGGAGGTGCGTTCGGAGAACGGCGAGAAAAAGACGGCGCAGACGTTTGTCGGCATTGCGTCCGGAACGCAGAAGGTCGATCTGCGGGTGCTGGTCAATCTGGCGATCACGGACCCGGTCGCAAAGATCATCCGCTCCGGGTCGGAGCAGGAGCAGCTGGTCACGACCACACAGGACCGGACCTGCACCGAGACAAAAACGCTGACCCACTACTCCAACGACGTTCAGATCACAACGACGCAGGTCGACCGCAGCGGCCGGAGCTGGGAAAACCACTGGCAGTCGCATTGGGAAGCGACCACTCCCCCCGACCAGCCGCCCGAGGAGCCGGAGACTCCCGAAACGCCAGAGACTCCCGAAACCCCGGAAACCCTGGTCGTTCCCGGCTATGACGTGCCGAAGACCGGCGACGCGAGCGGGCTGTACTACGTCCTCGCCATCTTCAGCGCCCTCGGCCTCGCCCTCGTGACCTGCGCGGGCAGAAAGCGCCGCACGGCGTAAGATCCAGGCGGCTCTGCCAACGGCAGAGCCGCTTTTGCGTGCGCCGTGGCCTTCTCCTCATAGGGGAAGCCATGGGGTGCGCGCGTCCAAAGCCTCCCCTCCAAGGGGAGGTGGCTCGGCGAAGCCGAGACGGAGAGGCCGCAGCAAATTTGTGACAACCTCTCAGTCTGCTTCGCAGACAGCTCCCCTTCCAGGGGAGCCTTTGGTGCGCTTCCGACAAGAAAGAGCTGGAAGCGGGGGGAGGAATGTGATAGAATGGAAAAAACAAATGAAGAAAAGGGAGAAAACTGCTTATGAAGCGTTGGATGCGGATCGTGCTGATCGTGGTGCTGGCGGCGGGGCTGGCCGTCGGGCTGTTCGGCATGCTCCGGCGGCAGACGGAGGACCGGAAGGGCGCGGAGAGCTACGCCGAGGCCGCGGCCATCGCCGGGGCAGAGCTGCCCGCGGCCGAGTCTGCCGCGCAGACGCACGCGGAAGAGCAGGAGACGCAGGACCCGTATCTGCAGATGTTCGCGCGGATGGACGTGGAGGCCCTGCGGCAGGTCAACCCGGAGGTGCTCGGCTGGCTGTGGCTGCCGAACACGCAGATCTCCTACCCCCTCATGCAGGGGACCGACAACGAATACTACCTCCACAACACCTGGAAAAACGAGCCGAACGAGCTGGGCGCGATCTTCCTGGATTACCGCTCCGCGCCGGATTTTTCGGATTTCAACACGCTGATCTACGGCCACCGGATGCAGAGCGACGCCATGTTCGCCACGCTCCGCTTCTACGCCGAGCAGGCGCATTGGGAGTCCGCGCCGCTGGCCTACGTGCGCGCGGGCGATACGGTCTACACCTTCACGATCTTCGCCGCCTATGAGGCACCGGTCACGCAGCCGCTCTATCTGCCCGCGCTGACCGACGCGGCGCAGATCGATGCCGTTTTGCAGTACGCGCAGGAAGCTTCCGTGCTCGATACCGGGCTTACGCCGGGCGCGGAGGACCATATCCTCACCCTCGTTACCTGCACCGGCCACGGCCACGCCTCGCGCTGGATCGTGCAGGCGGTGCGCACGGCTGTCACGCCGCTGGAAGCATGACGGATGTGACGATCTATGCCGCGCCGCTGCCCGAGGGGCCGGAGGCCTCGCACCGGCTGCTGCGCCGGGCCGCGGCGCTGGCCGCGCCGCAGCTGACGGACTGCACGCTCGCCCGGCAGGCGCAGGGAAAGCCCTGGTTCCCCGCCGCGCCGGAGCTGCACTTCAGCATCTCGCACAGCGGCGGGCGCTGGGTCTGCGCGTTCGCGGACGCGCCGGTCGGGCTCGACCTGCAAGTACACCGGCCCTGCCGGGCGCTGGCGCTCGCGCGGCGGTTTTTCGCGCCGGAGGAGGCCGAATGGCTGCGCTCGCGCGGCGAAGCGGCGTTTTTTGACCTCTGGTGCGCGAAGGAGAGCTGGCTCAAATACACCGGCCGCGGCCTTTCCGCCCTGCCGGAGGCGATCGTCCTTGCGCCGGACGGCCAGTTTCCCGCCCGCCCGGACGCGCGGCTGCAGCTGCTGCCGGTCTTCGACGGGTATTCGCTGTGCGTGTGTACGAAGGATGCCGCGCGGGTCGCGTTGCGAGAACTGTAAGGCAACACCGCACAATTGCGTCTTCGCGCTTCGGCGGATCTTTTCCGTCAATCCTGCGGTTTGAAACGTTTGAAATACATACAGTATTCCTTCACGTTTCAAACCTTGGCTTGACGAAAAATCTCTCGCCGAATCTGCTTGCCGAATTGCGCGGTGCTGCCATAAAAGCCTTCCTTGCGGAAGGCTTTTCCTCTGCATGAAAATCGAACAAATATTCGAAAAATTCTTGACCGGAGACCGCTGCCGGTGGTATGATAGCCGCAGAAAGGGGGCGGCGCGGATGCCGGACAGGACCTATCTTGCCATCGATCTCAAATCCTTCTATGCGTCGGTGGAATGCGCGGCGCGGGGGCTTGACCCGCTGAAGACGAATCTCGTCGTGGCCGATGAGGAGCGGACGGAGAAGACGATCTGCCTGGCGGTCTCGCCGCCGCTGAAGGCGTATGGGATCGGGAGCCGGGCGCGGCTGTTTGAGGTGAACGAGCGCGTGCGGCAGGTGAACGCCGAGCGGCGGCAGCGCGCACCCGGCCGGACGCTGACCGGCAGCAGCTGCGACGCCGACGCGCTCGCGGCGCAGCCGGAGCTGGCGCTGGACTTCATCATCGCCCGGCCGCGGATGGCGCTGTATATGCAGGTCTCCACGCAGATCTACCGGATCTACCTCAAATATATCGCGCCGGAGGACATCCATGTCTACTCCATCGACGAGGTCTTCATCGACGTGACGCCCTACCGCAGTCTCTACGGCCGGGACGCGCAGGCGCTGGCCCGGACGATGATCCTCGACGTGCTCCGCACGACCGGCATCACCGCGACCGCCGGGATCGGGACGAACCTGTATCTGGCCAAGATCGCCATGGACATCGGCGCCAAGCATGCCCCGCCGGATGAAAACGGCGTGCGCATCGCCGCGCTCGACGAGCGCAGCTACCGGCAGACGCTCTGGAGCCACCGGCCGCTGACCGATTTCTGGCGCGTCGGCCGCGGATACGCCCGGAAGCTCGAGGCGAAGGGCCTCTATACGATGGGTGACATCGCCCGCTGCTCGCTCGGCGGGGCGGACGAATTTTATAACGAAGACCTGCTCTACCGGATGTTCGGCGTGCAGGCGGAGCTGCTGATCGACCACGCGTGGGGCTGGGAGCCGTGTACGATCGCCGATATCAAGGCCTACCGCCCGCAGTCGCACAGCCTCAGCTCCGGGCAGGTGCTGCAGGAGCCGTATGTCTTTGACAAGGCCCGGCTCGTGCTGCTGGAGATGGCCGACGCGCTGGCGCTGGATCTGGTGGGAAAGGGGCTCGTGACCGACCAGCTCGTGCTGAGCGTCGGCTACGACCGCGAGAGCCTGACCCGGCCGGAGCTGCGCGGGGCCTATCACGGCCCGGTCACGACCGACCCGTACGGGCGGCCGGTCCCGAAGGCCGCGCACGGCTCGCAGCGGCTGGGCACGCACACCGCCTCGACCCGGCAGCTGCTGCGCGCGGCGGGCGAGCTGTTTGACCGCATCGTGGACCGGCGGCTGCTCGTGCGCCGGATGTATCTCGTCGCGGAGCACGTCCTGCCGGAGCAGGACGCGCAGCCGGTGGAGGAATTCTGCCAGCTGAGCCTCTTTTCCGATGACCCGGAAACGCAGCCCGCGCAGCCGCCGGAGGAGGCCGCCCGCGAGCGCAGCATGCAGCAGACGCTGCTCGCCATCCGTGAAAAATACGGCAAAGACGCCGTCCTGAAAGCCATGAGCCTCCAGGACGGCGCCACCGCCCGCACCCGCTTCCACCAGATCGGCGGGCACCGGGCATGAAAAAGGGGACAGGCCTACGCCTGTCCCTTTAGGATTTCCAGGGCCTGTTTGGTGTCGCAGTCGAAGAGCTCGGGCTCGGCGGCTTCGATGAGGCGGAGGGCGTCTTCGTGCCGGCGGATGACGGAGGAGCCGCCGCGGTCGCCCTCGAGCGCGCACAGCTCCGGGAAAAACCGCGCCGGGAACAGGCAGGGGTTGCCGCGATGGCCGTTGTGGGCCGCGCCGACGATGCAGCCCGGGTGCTGCCGCCAGTCCTGCACGATGCACAGGACCGTTTTCTGCCGCAGAAGCGGCTGGTCGGCGACCATGTAGAGGATCCCGGCGCAGTCCGCCATGGCCTCGGTGCCGAGGCGGATGGTCCGGCTGATGCCGTCGTCCGGGCGGTCATTCCGGATGGCATGAAACCCGGCCTGCTCCGCCTCCTGCAAAAGCGCCGGATACTGGGAAACGACGGTGACGCGGGCAAACGTGTCCGCGGGGATCGCAGCCAGCGCGAGCGAAAACAGGCTCTTGCCGGCAAAGCTCGCCGTCAGCTTGTTTTCCCCGAAGCGGGACGCATTTCCTGCCGCCATGATGAGGCAGCCGATGGGAGCAGCGGTAAATTCAGACATAGCCAGACTCCTTGTGATTTTCTACAAATCAGTATAGGGATTTTTGCCGTTTTCCGCAAGAAGTATGCAAAATTTTCGACATTCACGAAAAAATCCGTTATTCATGAAGTAAGATAATGAATCCACTTTCTCTTCGAAAAACTGTATGCTACAATATGAGCAATAACATCGGAAAACTGGCAGGATCCGGGGCCAAAGCCCGGGTTTTGCCGATCACCCGGCAAAATGGAGGTACCCGAATGAACATCGTAGGCAGAAGTGAGGTCCGCGTCGACGCCTTCGACAAGGCGACCGGCCGGACAAAATACTATGATGATCTGGCCCCGAAGGATGCGCTGCTCGTCCGGATCAAGCACTCGACCATCGCGCACGGCTTCGTCAAGTCGGTCGACATCAGCAAGGCGGAGAAGATCCCCGGCGTCGTGAAGATCCTGACCTGCTTCGACGTGCCCGACATCCCGTTCCCGACCGCCGGTCACCCGTGGTCGATGGATCCGTCGCACCAGGACATCGCCGACCGGCACCTGCTCAACCGGCACGTGCGCTACTACGGCGACGACGTCTGCGCCGTCATCGCGGAGGACGAGGTCGCGGCCATGCAGGCCGTGCGCGCTATCGAGGTCGAATACGAGGAGCTGCCGTTTGTGCTCGACGTGCAGAAGGCCATGGAGCCCGGCGCGCCCCAGCTGCACGAGAAGTTCCCCAACAACATCCTCAAGCACACGACCGCCGCCGCGGGCAACTACGCGGAAGCCATCAAGGAGCCCGGCCTTATTAAGGTCGAGGGCTGGTACGAGACGCCGACGGTCCAGCACTGCCACATCGAGAACCACGGCTGCTTCTGCTACGAGGAGAACGGCCGTCTGGTCGTGACCAGCTCCACGCAGATCCCGCACATCATCCGCCGCGTCGTCGGTCAGGCCATCGGCCGCCCGTGGGGCGATATCCGCGTCATCAAGCCGTACATCGGCGGCGGCTTCGGCAACAAGCAGGACGCGCTGTATGAGCCGCTGTGCGCCTGGTGCTGCACGCAGGTGGGCGGCCGCTGTGTCAAGCTCGACTGCTCGCGCGAGGAGACCTTCGTCTCCAACCGTGTCCGCCACGCCATCCGCACGCATATCATCTCGTGGCTGCGCAAAGACGGCACCATCGCCGCCAAGAAGGTCGAATGCTTCTCCAACCAGGGCTCCTACGCCTCCCACGGCCACTCGATCGTGGCAAAGGCGCTGGGCTCGTTCAACCAGCATTATCCCTGCCCCAACTTTGAGGGGGACGCCTATACCGTCTTCACCAACCGGCCCGCGGCCGGCGCTATGCGCGGCTACGGCATGCCGCAGGCCTCGTTTGCCGACGAGAGCCACGCGGAGGAATGCGCAAAGGCCGTCGGCATGACGCCGCTGGCCTACCGCTGGCAGAACCTCATGAAGCCCGGCTACGTCGACGGCTTCTCCAAGAACGAGCTCTATACCGACTCCTACCGCCAGTGTATGGAGAAGGGCATGCAGGCCATCGGCTATGAGGAAAAGGTCAAGGCCTACGCCGATCAGACCGGCCCCATCCGCCGCGGCATCGGCCTTGCGACCTTCTGGTACAATACCGCCGTCTTCCCCATCTCGCTCGAGACCTCGTCCTGCCGTCTGCAGCTGAACCTCGACGGCACGGTCAACCTGCAGGTCGGCGAGACCGAGATCGGCCAGGGCGCGGATACCGCCTACGCGCAGATGTGCGCCGAGATCCTCGGCCTGTCCGACTATAAGAAGGTCCACGTCATCTCCTGTCAGGATACCGACATCACCCCGACGGGCCTCGGCGCCTACGCCTCCCGCCAGACCTTCACCGCAGGCTTCTCTATCCGGCAGACCTCGGAGATGCTCAAGAAAAAGATCCTCGACTACGCCTGTGAGCTCACCCGTCAGGCGACCTACAACATGGACATCATCGACTCCAACATCGTCCGCACGACCGACGGCCGCGTGCTCATGAGCCTGTCCGAGCTGTCCATGACCGCGCAGTATAACCCCGTCCATTCCGAGC
>OLRV01003303.1_pt1 | contig 11449 bp, 12 predicted proteins | sample 1672421 | NCBI WGS metagenome assembly OLRV01 (sample SAMEA3136684, study PRJEB25190) | human gut metagenome | biome: human gut; feature: human-associated habitat; material: faeces | place: Austria | collected 2013
TAAAAGAATGTCAGGAATACAAGGACCTCGGGGCCGCCGGTCAGGAACTGGCCAAAGACGAAAAGACGAAGCATCTGGTCCGCGATTTCCTTATGCTCCAGGCCCAGCTGGCCTATGCCCAATCCATGGGTGACAAGCCAATCCGCAAGAAAATCGACCACCTGAACCAGATGGCTGAGTTCATTAAAAACAATCAGACCGCTGTCGAATATTTAAACCATTATAATAAATGGCAGTCCATGGCGGGCGAAGTGTTCCAGATTATTCAAAATGCAATGGCAGAAGGAATGAGCATCCTTGATCAATAAATACGCAGTGACGACTTTCGTCTCCGAATTAAGTATATCCATTCCGATGGAACGGATCCTTTTGGATGAACCGATGAGCGAACACACGACCTTTGCTGTCGGCGGTCCGGCGGATGTCCTCGTCCTGCCGGAATCGGTCAAGGAAATGTCCCTGGCCATCCGGGCGGCACGGCGGCTGGATCTTCCGGTCACGGTCCTCGGCGGCGGCTCGAACGTCCTCGTCCGCGACGGCGGTATCCGCGGCGTCGTCATCCAGCTGAATACGATGCAGAAAGTATTGGCCTGCCACGATAAGAAAATCATGGCCAGTGCCGGCTATATGCTGAAGGATGTCTGTCAGTTCGCCCAGGAAAACAGCCTGACAGGTATTGAATTTGCCTGCGGCATCCCGGGTACCCTCGGCGGCGCCGTCTTCATGAATGCCGGTGCCTACGACGGGGAAATGAGCCATGTCGTCTCTCGCGTGCGCACGGTCAACAGCACGGGCGGCGTCCATACCTATGATGCGCCGAACCTGGGCTTTTCCTATCGCCAGAGCCGCTTCCAGAAATCGCAGGAATTCGTCGTCGAAGTCGAACTGACCCTGCGCACAGGCGACCCGAAGGAAATCCAGGCGCGCATGGACGACCTCATGAACCGCCGCCGCAGCAAGCAGCCTCTGGAAATGCACAGTGCCGGCAGCACCTTCAAGCGGCCGCCGGGATACTATGCCGGGACCCTCATCGACCAGACGGGCCTCAAAGGCCTTTCCTGCGGCGATGCCCAGGTCTCGATGAAGCACGCCGGCTTCGTCGTCAACACGGGCCATGCGTCGGCACGGGACGTCCTCAACGTCATCCACGAAGTCCAGAAACGTGTCGAAAAAGCGCACGGTGTCCACTTGGAACCGGAAGTGCGCATCATCGGCGAAGACTAACAGAGAATGGAGAACATGATGAGCAACGAAAACAAGAAAGTAAAAGTACATTATACAGGCACCTTCAACGACGGGACGAAATTCGATTCGTCCTATGACCGCGGTACGCCGCTGGAATTCGTCTGCGGTGCCGGCATGATGATCAAAGGCTTCGATGAAGCCGTCAAGGATATGGCTGTCGGTGACGTCAAGGACATTCACCTGATGCCGGAAGAAGCCTACGGCATGCCGGACCCGCGCAACATCCTGACCATCGAACTGACGCAGATGCCGGGCTCGGAAAATCTCCAGGTCGGCCAGCGCATCGTCCTTAGCTCCGGTGACGGCCAGCAGTTCCCGGTCAAAGTCACGGACAAGACAGAAAAAACGATTACTTTCGATGCCAACCACGAAATGGCCGGCAAAGAACTCAACTTCAAAATCGAATTAGTCTCCGTAGAAGGCTAGTGAAAAAAGCTGTTGCGTTACGCAGCAGCTTTTTTCGTTTGCCGTGGTTCGTTTGTCGTTTGCCGAAGTTTCGTACATGTACAAAATAAGACGATCAACGATGAACGACCTACGATGAATGGATTATTTATGGTATAATTTAGTCAGAATATTTTTAGTCAAAAATTATTGAGTAAAAACATTCTGACTAAATTTGTTTTGAGTAAAGGAGAGCGTGACGATGTTCATCGGCAGAAAAGAGGAGTTAGCGCGTCTGACGGAGATGTATCAGTCGCCGCAGCAGGAGGTCGTGCTGATTTACGGCCGGCGGCGCGTCGGGAAAAGTGAATTGATCAAGCAGTTTTTGCAGCGCTGTCAGGCAGAGGGCATTTACTATCAATGCAAACGGACGACAGAGATGAATAATGTGGAAAGTCTGAGCGCTTTGTTTTCGGATGTCTATGGTTATCCGCCGCTGGCTTTTCAAGGGCTTGAAGCACTATTGGATTTTTTCTTTCGTCAGGCTTGTCAGAAGAAACAGGTCCTGGTTTTGGATGAGTATCCTTATTTGCGCCAGACTGTGAAAGGGCTGGACAGTATTCTTCAGTCGCTGATTGACAAGTATCGCGGCCAGTCACAGCTGAAGCTGATCCTGTGCGGTTCCTTTGTCGACACGATGAAGTCGCTGCTGCTGGAAGAAAATCCCCTTTACGGCAGGCTGACGCTGACGATACATCTGCATCCGATGGACTATCTGGAAGCGGCGCAGTTCTATCCGGCTTTTTCGGCAGCTGATAAAGTACGCCTGTACAGTGTCTTCGGCGGCATCCCTTATTATAATCAGCTGATTGATGAAACCAAGAGCGTCCGTGACAATATTATCCGCCTTCTCGTCGAAACCGGAGCGCGCCTGGAAAATGAAGTCCAAATGTATCTGCTCGGGGAATTGGGGAAATTCGTCAATGCCAATGAGGCCTTTGAAGCGCTGGCACGAGGCTTTCACCGCTATAAAGATATCCTTTCCCAGTCCCATATTTCCAGCGGTCCGGCGCTGGCAGAGGTCCTGAAGCGGCTGATCCTGATGGAACTGGTAGTGAAGACGGCGCCTATCAACGACGCGAAGAATGCCAGAAAGACGAGTTACCGTATTGCCGATAATATGGCCTGCTTTTATTATCGTTATCTCTTCCGCTATAGTTCCCAGCGGCAGATTATGGCAGCCGATGCTTTTTACGACCGCTATATTGCAGCGGATTTCGAGGAACAGCTCGTGCCGCACTGTTTTGAAGACATCTGCCGTCAGTTCCTTATCCGCCAGAATCGCTGCGGCAACCTGCCGGAAATCTTCGATGCCATCGGCAAATACTATTATGACTTGCCGAAAGAGCACCGCAACGGCGAATTCGATGTCGTGACGCATGATGCGAAAGGGTATATCTTTTATGAAGCGAAATTTCGTCAGACACCGCTGACGGAAGCCATGCTGGAAACGGACATCCGACAGGTGCGCCAGACCGGCATGGACTGCTATCGGTACGGCTTCTTTTCCCGTGCCGGTTATGACCTCAAAAAGATCAGAACCGACGTTGTTCTCTATACCTTAGATGATTTATACACATGTAAAATATGTAAATAATAGCGATTATTCGTTGATAAATTTTTGAATATGGAGTATAATAGGATACATAGAAATAAAGGACGCATAAAGGAGGCTTATTTATGAATATTGTCGTTTTGGTAAAGCAAGTCCCTGCGGTTTCGGATATTGAAATCGCAAAAGATAACAACTTGGTCCGTGTTGGCGCTCCGTCGATGATGAACCCTGTCGATAAGCACGCCGTAGAAGCGGCTGTTGCCGTCAAGGAGGCTGTCGGCGGTACGGTCACACTCCTCATCATGGGCAATGCCCTGGCCGGGGAAATCATGCGTGACGGCATTGCTGTCGGTGCCGATAAGGGTGTCCTCATCTCGGATGAACGCATGGCCGGTTCGGATACGCTGGCTACGGGTTTGGTCCTCGCTAAGGCCATTGAGAAACTCGGCGGTGCCGATTTGGTCTTTGCGGGCAAGCGCTCGACCGACGGCGATACGGGTCAGATTCCGCCGGCTATCGCCCAGCGCCTCGGCATGGCCCTCATTTCCTATGCCGATTCGGTCAGCGTCGACGGCACGACGATTACGGCGACGCGCGTCAACCACGACGGCCTCGAAACCGTCCAGGCCCAGACGCCGGCTGTCGTCTCGGTTACGGAAAAGAGCAACACGCCGCGTACGCCGAAGATCCGCGGCAAGATGGCTGCTAAGAAAGCCGTCTTCGATGTCTGGAGAGTCGAAGACCTGGGCCTCGATGCAGCAAGCGTCGGCAAAGCAGGTTCTGCTACAAAGGTTACGGAATTGTTTGCACCGGAACCGAATCCGGTCGGCGTCATGATCGAAGGCGCTACGCCGGCAGAAGCCGCTGCCAATCTCGTCAAAGAACTGACTGCCAAGAACTTGCTGTAAGGAGGGCTGAATTATGGAATTGAAACAGAACATTGGTGTATATCTCGAAGCGGCCGGCAGTGCGCTGAGCTCGCTGAGCATTGAATTGTTGGGCAAGGCCCGCCAGCTGGCCGATGCCAAGGGTAAGAAAGTCGTCGGTTTCATCGCGGGCCAGGACGTACAGGCGGTTGCCAAAGAAGCGGTCACGTACGGTGCGGACGCTGTCGTCACGGTCGAAGATGCGGCTCTTGCTTCCTACGACTCCGTCTTGTACACGAAAGCCATTGCCGCTGTCACGACAAAATATGAACCTATCGTCCTCCTCATCGGCGGTTCGCCGGACGGACGCGACCTGGGCGGCCGCCTTTCGGCACAGCTCGGCGTCGGCCTCGTCGCCGACTGCACGGACGTCTGCTTTGAAGGTGATGACGATACCTTGACCTGGATCCGTCCGGCTTATACGGGCAAACTCTTCGTCAAGATCCAGACGACGACGAAACCCCAGCTGGCGACCATCAGCGACAAGATTTTCCACGGCACGCCGGCCGACCCGTCCCGTACGGGCGACATCGTTGCCGAAAGCGTCGACTTCGGCGGTGCGGCTCCGTCCATAAAAGTCACGGATTTCAAAGCCGTTGAAAAAGAAGCAGAAGAACTGACCATCGAAACGGCAGATATCGTCGTCGGTGCCGGCCGCGGCGTCCAGAACGAGGACGGCATGAAAGCCGTCCAGGCCTTTGCCCAGCGCATCGGCGCCGCCTTTGGCGTCTCGAAGCCTTTAGTCGATAAAGAATGGGCGCCTTATGAATGGCAGATCGGCATTACAGGCAAGAAAATCGCACCGAAGATTTACATTGCCTTCGGCATTTCCGGCGCCATCCAGCACAAACTCGGCATCCAGGACGCAGGCCTGATCATTGCCGTCAACAAAGATCCGGATGCACCGATCTTCAAATTCGCCCACTACGGCATCGTCGGCGACCTCTTCGAAGTCATGCCGGAACTGGAAAAACAGATTAAAAAGATTCGTGGCTAGAAATAGTTTGTTGTTCATCAAACTTTCAACTTCAAACTCAAAAAGGGGCTGTCTCATGCGACAGCCTCTTTTTTATGCTATAATACTTTTGTCATATACAAAATGCTGTGAAAAAATACGGAGGTGTTGACATGGATTCTTTTGCTGCGCGGCAGGCCTGCCGTGACGGGCGCTATGATGAGGTGCTGGCCATGTATGGCAAGGCCGTGCCGGACGGTTCCTGGTCCTGCTGGGATTATTACTATTATGCCTACGCCCTGCGCAAGACGAAAAATTATAAGAAAGGCCGGGAAATCGCCCGGGCCGGGATGATCGCTTTTCCTGATTTCACCAATCTGCACGGCATCTACTGCTGGTGCCTTTATTATTTATACATCCAGAAGTTCGACGCCCGCGTCTGCCCGTGGGAAGATTTCCGCCGCGCCGTCGATTCGATCCTGAAGTACAGCCGCCAGGAAATGTATTCACCCTATACCCTGGCGGTCTGGCGCATGGTCGATGTCCTGAAGACAAAGCCCGGCACGGCGGACCTCATGGGCCAGTACCTGCGCCGCCTCGACCCGGACCTGCTCTCAAGCGACGAAAAGACGCTGGAAATCAAGGGCCGCCAGCGGACGCTGGCTTCGGACCGGGAACGCTGGTATTCCCTGATGAGCCGCATTTTAGTCAAGGAAGAGAAGTACGGCGACTGTATCACCCTCTGCCAGCAGGCCCTCAATGCCTTCCCGGTCCTACATCACGACAATGAAATTTGGTTTTCCTACCGCATCGCCCTCTGCCAGCTGCGCCAGGGGCAGACGGAAGAGGCGCGGCGGCGCTTCGAGGAGCTCCTCAAGTACAAACAGCACTGGATCCTTTACCGGGGCCTCTTCTTCGTCGCCCAGGCCGAAGGGGACAGCGCGGCCATGCGCCGTTATGGGGCTTCGGCTTTCCTTGCCGGCGGCGAACTGAAGGGCAAGGTCAATTTCCTCACTCAGATGGCGGTAGCCCTGGAGAACATGGGCGGCTTCGAAAAAATGGCCTGGTATCATTATCTTTTGGCGAAGGAAGTGCGCGAAGACCAGCACTGGAAAGTGCGCAGCGAACTTTTGGCCAAAGCGGAAGCGTCGGATTTTCCGCTGCCGAAGCGGCGGGAGCTCCTGGACAGCCTGCACGACTTCTGGATGGGCGAGAAGCACGCCGGCCAGGAGCGCCATGACGGGAAAATCGAAAAGATCCTGCCCGGCGGCAAAGCGGGCTTCCTCAAAGAAAAGGACGGCAGCCAGTACTATTTCCGTACGGTCTCGCTGTACCGCGTCCGTCCCGAAGAAGGGGCGAAAGTCACTTTTTATGTCGAAGACTTTTTTGAGACAGGCAAGGAAAAACCGGCCCGCCGTGCCGTGGACATCGAACCATTTTTGCTATATGATAAAGAGTGAACTTTATACAGAAAGCGAGTGGCACGCATGATTTTATCAGGCAAGGAAATTGTCAAGCATCTGGGCAAGGAAATCATTATCGAACCCTTCCATCCGGAACGGGTCAATCCGAATAGTTATAACCTCTCTCTCCATAATGAGCTGATGGTTTACGATCATCACGAACTGGACATGGCCAAGCCCAATCCGGCTTCGACCATCTACATCCCCAAGTCGGGCTATGTCCTGCAGCCGAACAAGCTCTATCTGGGACGGACCAATGAATATACGCGTACGGACGGCTACATCCCCATGCTCGAAGGGCGCTCGTCCGTCGGCCGCCTGGGCGTCTTCATCCATGTCACGGCCGGTTTCGGCGACGTCGGCTTCGCGGGCTACTGGACTTTAGAAATTTTCTGCGTCCAGCCGATCCGCATTTATCCAAACGTAGAAATCTGCCAGATCTACTATCACGACATCGACGGCGACTACGACACGTACAAGCACGGCAAGTATCAGAACAATACAGGTATCCAGCCGAGCATGCTCTGGAAAGATTTTGAAAAGATGAAATAGAAAGGTGATTATTGATGAATGAAATCACATTGATGGAAATGGCTCAGGCTTCGCAGTTCCGCCTGGGCAATGCGCAGAACCGGGAAGCGGGGACGGGCTGCACGGTCCTCATTTTCCCGAAAAGTGCGCCCTGTGCCGTCGACGTCCGCGGCGGCGGTCCGGCCAGCCGGGAATCGGAACTCTTGAACCCCATGGCAGCCGCTTCGGGCATTCACGCCATCCTTCTCAGCGGCGGCAGCGCCTTTGGCCTCAACGCCTCGACAGGGGTCATGCAGTATCTGGAAGAAAAGGGCATCGGTTTCGAGACGCGGGTCTGCAAAGTGCCCCTTGTCGTCGAATCGTGCATCTACGACCTGGGCTGCGGCGACAATGTCCGCCCTGATGCGGCCATGGGCTATCAGGCCTGCGTTTCGGCAGAAATGAACGTCTTCCGCGAAGGCTGCTATGGCGCCGGTACGGGCGCCACGGTGGGCAAGCTCTGCGGTCCGGACTATATGATGAAATCCGGTCTCGGCGCCTATGCCGTCCAGGTCGGCGAACTCCAGGTCGGCGCCGTCGTCGCCGTCAATGCCGTCGGCGATGTCCTCAAGAAGGACGGCACCATCCTGGCAGGTATGCGCAGCCGCGATGGGCAGGCCTTTGCCGATACGCGCCGGGTCATGCTCGAAGAATACGGCAAGACGCCGACCCTCTTTTCCCAGCGCGCCGTCGGCACGACGACGAATACGACTATCGGCGCGGTCATCACGAACGGCAAGTTCAATAAGGCCCAGCTGAAGAAAATCGCCGCCCTTGGCAGCAATGGCATCGTCCGCACGATCCGGCCCGTCAACACGACGGCCGACGGCGATTCCCTCTACGCTGCCAGCGTCGGCAATGTCTCGGCCGAACTGAGCCTGACCGGCACGATTGCGGCCTACGTCGTAGAAAAAGCCATCCGCCGTGCCGTCACCCAGGCCGAAAGCCTCTACGGTGTGCCGGCAGTGAATGGCTAGCTGTTAGAGGAGGTTTCTTATGTATGATTATGTCATCGTCGGCAGCGGCCTTTTTGGCAGTGTCTTTGCCCACGAAATGAAGAAGGCCGGCAAACGCTGTCTCGTCCTGGAACGGCGGGACCATGTCGGCGGCAATGTCTATTGTGAAGAAAAGGACGGCATCCATATCCACCGCTATGGCGCCCATATTTTCCATACGTCGAATAAGAAGGTCTGGGACTACGTCAACCAGTTCGTCGAATTCAACCATTTCATCAATGCGCCGGTGGCCAATTACAAAGGCGAGCTCTACAACCTGCCTTTCAATATGAATACTTTTGCCAAGATGTGGGGCATCGTCACACCGGAACAGGCAGCGGCCAAAATCGAAGGCCAGCGCCGGGCGGCAGGCATCACGGAGCCAAAGAACCTGGAAGAGCAGGCCATTTCCCTGATTGGCACGGATATCTATGAAAAGCTGATCAAAGGCTACACGGAAAAGCAGTGGGGCCGGAGCTGCAAGGAACTGCCGGCCTTCATCATCCGCCGTCTGCCCGTGCGCTATACCTTTGACAACAATTACTTCGACGACGAATACCAGGGCATCCCCAAGGGCGGCTACAACGTCCTTATCGACGCGCTCCTCGAAGGCATCGAAGTGCGCACCGGCGTCGACTACAACCGGGAACGGGCGTCGTATCTCGATATTGCCCGCAAAGTCGTCTATACCGGTCCTATCGACGAATATTTCGGCTACCGCCTGGGCCATCTCGAGTACCGGGGCCTGCGCTTTGAAACGCAGCGCTATGACGAAGTCAACCATCAGGGCGTGGCCGTCATGAACTATACGGACCGGGAAACACCGTATACGCGCAGCATCGAACACAAGCACTTTGAATTCGGCCGCCAGCCCGTGACCTATGTGACCAAGGAATATCCGGCCGAATGGAAAGTTGGCGAAGAAGCGTATTATCCCGTCAACGACGAAAAGAACCAGGCCCTGTACAAGAAATACAAGAGCCTGGCCCGCAACGAATATAATGTTGTTTTCGGCGGCCGTCTGGCAGAATATAAGTACTACGACATGGACGACGTCATCGACGGTGCCCTGGTTGCCGCAGAAAGGGAACGATAATCATGCAGAAACGAATCCGCAAAGCCGTCATTCCTGCGGCGGGCTACGGCACGCGCTTTTTGCCCGTCACCAAGGCCATCCCGAAGGAAATGATCCCCATCGTCGACAAGCCCGTCATCCAGTACATCGTCGAAGAAGCCATGCAGAGCGGCATCGAAGAAATCCTGATCATCACGGGCCACGGCAAACGGGCCATTGAAGACCATTTCGACACCAATATCGACCTGGAACTGCAACTGCGTAAGCAGGGGAAGGACCGGCTCCTGCACATGGTCCAGGACATTTCGTCCATCAATATCCATTATATCCGCCAGAAGCACATGCGCGGCCTCGGCGATGCCATCCGCTGTGCCGAATCGTTCATCGACAATGAACCTTTCGCTGTCCTCCTCGGCGATGACGTCATCTACAATCCGCAGCAGCCGGCGCTGCAGCAGATGATGGATGCCTTCAGCAAGCTCGGGGCGACGCTCCTGGGCTGCCAGGAAGTGCCCCTCGAACAGGTCTCGCGCTACGGCATCGTCCGTGGTCAGGCCACGGACGACCCGCGCGTGGTCAAGCTCATCGATATGATCGAAAAACCGGCCGTCGACGAAGCGCCGAGCCGCCTGGCAGCGCTCGGCCGCTATATCCTGACGCCGGACATTTTCGAAATCCTGCGCCGCGTCCAGCCAGGCAAAGGCGGCGAAATCCAGCTCACCGACGCCCTGCGCCTGATGGCCGACAGGGAAGCGGTCTACGCCTACACCTTCGCCGGCAAGAGCTACGACACAGGCAACAAACTCGGCTTCTTAAAAGCCACCGTAGAATACGCCCTGCGAAGAGAAGACCTGGGAAAGGCGTTCAGAGAATATTTGAAGGGCATTCTTTAAACTTGCTTTTTCCGCCGTTCTTTGAAGAAGTCTTTCATCAGCTGCGCGCACTCTTCGGCCCGTACGCCGGAAGTGACTTCTGTGCGGTGGTTGAGGTGTTCGTTATCGACGAGATGGAAGAGGGAACGGACGGCGCCGGCCTTGGGGTCGTCGCAGCCGTAGACGACGCGGTCCAAACGGCTGTTGACGATGGCGCCGGCACACATGGGGCACGGTTCGACCGTGACATAAAGGGTACAGCCTGTCAGGCGCCAGCGGTTCAGGGCGCGGCAGGCTTTTTCAATGGCCAGGAGCTCCGCGTGGGCTGTGGCACAGGGCAGGCTTTCGCGCAGGTTGTAGGCCCGGGCGACGACTTTCTTTTTATAGACGATGACCGCGCCAATCGGGATTTCCCCGACGGCGTAGGCCGTCTTGGCTTCAGCAAGGGCTTTACCCATATAGAATTCATCTTTTGTCATCATGACACTCCTTAGAAATTATTACACTTATCATACCATGAAAACAGGGAAGGGGAAACGCTTATGGATGCCATTTGGTGGCATATTTTCGACTTATTGGGGACGGCGGCCTTTGCCGTGTCCGGCGTCTTTGCCGGCATTTACCGGCGCATGGATCTTTTCGGCATCTTCGTCCTCAGCGCGGCGACGGCCGTCGGCGGCGGCATCATCCGCGATATCCTGATCGGCAATATCCCGCCGGCAGCCTTTAAGAACAGCATCTATTTATGGATCATCCTCGGTTCCATGGCTGTCATTACCGTGACTATCCGCTATTTCAATATCCATCGCTGGCGCCAGGTCGTGGGCCGCCTGATGGGCTGGTATCTGGTCTGTGACGCTATCGGTCTCGGTTCCTTTACGGTCACCGGGACCCTTTTGGGCTGCTATTATTATCCAAACTATTGGATCCTCGATATCACCCTCGGTGTCCTCACGGCCGTCGGCGGCGGCGTCATCCGCGACGTCCTGGCCGGCCGCATCCCCGGCGTCCTGCGCAAGGAAGTCTACGCCACGGCTTCGCTCCTGGGCAGCATCTTCCTCTACGGCGCCGTCATCCCCTTCGAGATTCCCTTAGAAGTCGGCGCCATCGTCAGCTTCTCCCTGACCGTTGCCGTCCGCCTCGTCGCCGTACGCCTGCACCTCAACATCCCCAGGATTCGCCGGGCCCGGCATCGGGGATAGCCTGTCGTTCCACTACAAACTAAAAACTAAAAATTACAAACTTCTCTTGTAAGGCCCGAGGTGCTATAATAAAGGGTACTTATTTTTTCTTCAAACTAGGAGTGATAACGTGAATTTGTTACAGAGAGCAGTCAGCATGGCCGTTGT
>OLRV01003305.1_pt1 | contig 11445 bp, 17 predicted proteins | sample 1672421 | NCBI WGS metagenome assembly OLRV01 (sample SAMEA3136684, study PRJEB25190) | human gut metagenome | biome: human gut; feature: human-associated habitat; material: faeces | place: Austria | collected 2013
TTTCTTGAACAGGAGCGTCGCGTTGTGGCCGCCAAAGCCAAGCGAGTTGGAGAGCGCGACCTTCTGCGGAACGTCCGTCAGGGCCTCAGTCACGACATTGACAGCGCACTCCGGATCGGCCTCGGCAAACCCCGTCGTCGGCGGCACGCAATCGCGAGCGACCGAAAGCGCACAGACGATGGCTTCGACCGCACCGGCCGCGCCGAGCGTGTGGCCCGTCGTGCCCTTGATGGACGTCACCGGAATGCCCGCGGCAAGCTCATCGTCATCGCACAGCGCGTACAGGGCGATAGACTCGGTCTTGTCATTGGCAGGCGTACCCGTGCCATGAGCGTTGACGTGCCCGATGTCGGCGGGCGTGAAGCCGCCCTCCTCGAGCGCCTGGCGCATGGAGCGCACGATGCCCGCACCTTCGGGATCGGGCGCGGTCATGTGGTAGGCATCGCCGGTCGAACCATATCCGGTGATCTCGGCGATGGGCGTGGCGCCACGCTTGAGCGCATGCTCAAGTGATTCTATGACGAGCGCACCGGCACCTTCGCCGGCGACAAAGCCCTTGCGTCGCACGTCGAAGGGAAGTGATGCCTGGGTGGGATCTTCGGCCCTGGAAAGCGCGCCGAGATTGGTGAACCCGGCGATGCAGATGGGCGATACCGATTCCTCAGATCCTCCGACAAGCGCGGCATCGGCATAGCCGTGGCGGATGGCGCGAACAGCCTCGCCGATGTTATGCGCTCCAGTCGCACAGGCAGTGACCACGTTGATGCACGCCCCGTGAATGCCATAGCGAATGGCGAGGTTGCCGGCGGCAATGTTGCCGATGATTCGTCCCTGAGCCTCCAAAGGAGGGGTTGTGAATGTTTCTACCGGGGTAAACTGCTGGCTGGGAGCTTCTGCTTTCCTTTTCTGATGTGCCTTGGCTGTGACTTGAAGGATATGGGAAACCATATCCTCTATAGTTTTTTTTGCTTCATCCGCCATGGCGCGAAGTTGCTTTTCAAAGTCTGGCGGAAGCTCAAACTCAATTTCTTCCTCTCCTGACATCAGCTTTTCAATGAGTTCCATTTTTTGAGGAACGATCGGCTTTCCGGCAGAAAGCCAGTTATCCACCGTTCGCTTACTGACCAATGTTTTTTCAGCTAACCACGCACGGTCTTTCCCTATCTCTTTGAGCCACGTTTTGATGTCTTCAGCATTGAGCATGTCAGCATTATGCACCAGAAGTGCATCAAGCGCAATAGAAATATTTACCATTGATGCACCAGAAACGAAAAATAATGTTGACTTAATTTCGTTCTGGGTGCATTTTGACAATATCAACAGCACGCAAGACGCGAATATGATCATCGACCTGAAAAAAGAAACGCAAGAAGTGCGGGAGTGGTTCCGGGAGGCGCAGGCCGCTACAGGCTTGAGCGGCCGGGCTCTCGTTATCGGCGCCATCATGGATTTCCGCCAGAAGGCAAAAGACCGTAGTCCACAACCTCGAAAGAAGAACTCCGAACCCAAGAAGCCGGCGGCATGAACATGAACGAACACATGAACACCATCCAAAAAGCTACTGAAGAACAAATCATCAACGGATTGGCAATCAATCTCCGTCAGATGGAACCCTATATGCTGAAATTGACCGGAAATGCTTACCAGGAAATCAATCAGCTCAAAAAGCTCTGCAAGAAATATGGAGCTACCCTGGAAGTAATCGCAAAGTCAAGGGGCTATGACCTCCTTACCGGCAAGCATGACATTGAAATGATGAGGCCGGAAGATTTGACTGATGAGTGGACTCCGATTGCCGTCCGGGTGAGTGATCCGGTTTGCCAGATGCTGGAACGGGCCGGGCTGAACGAATGAGCTTTAACCAGGGGCGGCCACCCGCCCCAACTAACACGAACATGAAAGACTCAACCATCGAAATCAATATGGAAGACCTGATTGACGAATTTATCCGGCTCGGCTGGCACGAACTTTAACAATGAAAATATTATGACCTACCCTGAATCAGAGTTTTACGACTGCAAGACCTTGGCCCTGATGTACGATTCCGACCGGGATGTGATCAAGAGGACCGTCCATGAGTTGAAGGACAAGGGGCATGTGATCGAGATCCTGTACTGGGGCAAGCAGGGGAAGATGAAGGTGCACGGCAAGCAGTTCCGCCGGGCGTTACTCCGAGAATACGGAGAAGGAGGAATGAACAAATGAATACCTTTTTCAAGTTCTTGGGGGCCTGCTCCTTTGGTCTTTCCGCTGCGTGCCTGTTCTGGCTGGCGGTGGAGCTGGATAACGCCGAGCTGCAGGCCGGCAAGAGCCCGCATTCCGGGTTTTGCCCGGAGTCTCCCACTCCCATGAAAGCTTTTGACGGCTTGGAAAAACCGTCCCGCTCCACGCGGATCGTGGAAAGCAATAACCAATAGAATACCAATACAATGGACAATACCGAAGAAAAGAATGCGCAGGCCTGTACGCCGGACGAAGCCTGCTGCTGCGATACTGTTGCATCCACAAAAGAAGAAATCAGCGCCGCGCTTGATAACCTTGTTGATTTGATTAAGCGTTACGATGGGCGCGCTATTTTTTCCGCCTTTTTGGAGGTCCCGGAAGAAAGAAAAACTCGGCACATATTAGAACCCTCCAGCTCCGTTTTTCAGTCTGAGAGAATGAATTTCAAAGTTTACGGGTGGACGAGCGCTTTCGGCTATCTTCTCAAAGCAGGCGAATGCTTTGAGGGCAATGTAAAAACTATGGGAGAAGGCGTCCGTTTGTTCCTTGAACAACAGCAAAAAACGAAAATGAAGGATCGGATGAATCCCATTGCCGCCATGCTCGGAATCTCTGGCTGCGAGTGCGAGGAATGCGAAGACTGATTCGTCATCTATTATTAACTATTAGATCATCAATATTATGAGTGAAGTAACTAAACGACAAGTGCCCGGAGATGTCTTTTTCGAAGGACTTTCCGAGATTAACGAAGGGGCCCTTTTAGAAGCCCTGGACACCAAGATGACCAGCCTTGTTTCCGCCGTGCTGGCAACCGGGAATAATGGATCCCTGACTCTTAAGCTGAATGTGAAGCGCAAAGGCGGCGTGAATCAGGTGGTGATTGAACCGAAGGTTACGGCCAGCATCCCAGATCCGACGATTGCCCCGCGCATCATGTTTGCCGATACCTCCGGCGCCCTGCATACGGACGACCCCGCCCAGGGGAAACTGGACCTGGATGCTCCTGTGAAGGTGACATTCCCGGCTGCTGCCGATGTTGATGCCGGAGTCCCCGCCAAGGTAGCTAAGCGCGCCTAAGTTCCCAACAACCACATAACAACATAAACATTATAGAATTAAATTATATGGATAACTTGAACGAAGAAACTCTGGCAGCCGTACGCGTGCAGGAAGTGGCGCATGGCCGTGCCGCCGTCGTGCCGAATGGATATACCCTGTATCATCTGGATTGCCTGGGCAATACGCCCCCTCGCAAGGCCGGCAGTGTTCAGCTGCTGGACCTGGAAACGCTGGCAGATTTCGTGAAGGCGGAAGATGCCGAAAATGGCGTCAAGAGCGTGATTTACGTGAGCGACAGAGAAGTAAACGCCGTGCTCAATTATTATTCCCCCGATGGTAATGGATGGGGGGACCACCAAGCCACCATGCAGCTCAACAAGACGGTGGAATGGGAGAATTGGACCAAATACGACGGACAAGCTATGTCTCAAAAGGATTTTGTTGAATTCCTCGAAGAGAACAGCAAGGACGTGAAGGAGCCCACCCCGTCTGAAATGCTGACGCTGGCGAGCAAGTTCGACATGCACCGCAAAGTGGAGTTTAAGTCCGCCTACCGGGCATCCGACGGCGAAACGAAGCTGACTTATAACGAAACGGTGGATTCCAAGAGTGGAGAATTGAACGTTCCTACCGAGTTTTTGATTGCAATTCCAGTCATCCGAGGCGCTGAAGGAGATACCACGTATCAAATCAAGGTGCGCCTGCGTGTGCGCCTGGCTGATGGGAAGCTGTATTTTGTGTACCAGCTTGTCCGCGCGGACATCCCGGAACGCAATGCGATTAAGGATATTGCCGACAAGCTGGCAAAGGATCTGCCGGAGAACCGGATTCACCGCGGCGCCGTGTGCCTGTGTACAAAATCCTCCTTCACCGGAGAAATCGACCGATAAAGTGAGTTGGCCGGGGCCAGCGCCAACTGGTCCCCGGCCTGTTATCAATAACATGAATGTGAATACCAATAACATGAATACCCCTACAACAGAATCCCTGACTTTACAAGAGCAAGGACAGCAACTGTCCGTCCTGGGAGCGTTTGCCAACAGTGAACAGTTCCAGATGGCGAAGCAGGCCGCCGAGATGCTTGCATCTTCCAGCATGGTGCCGGATGCCTACAAAAGGAATCCCGGTTCCTGCTTCATCGCCATCAATACCGCGTTGCGGCTGCGGATGGATCCGCTGATGGTGATGCAGAATTTATACGTCGTGCACGGAACTCCTTCCTGGTCGGGCAAGTTTGCCATCGCTCTTATCCAGACCTGCGGAAAGTTTACCGGCATCAAGTTCGAGGAACGCCGCGCTGGTGAAAGGCTGGTCGAAATGCGCCTGGTGGCCACGAAGAAGGAAACCGGCGAAGAGTGCCGCGGCGTATGGGTGACGGAAGAAATGGCGAAGAAAGAAAAATGGCTGGAAAAGAACGGTAGCAAGTGGGCCACCATGCCGGAACTGATGTACAGGTACAGGGCTGCGGCGTTTTTCGCCCGGACGGAGTGCCCGGAAGTCCTGAACGGGTTGAGCGTGGAGGGAGAGGCGGAAGATATTGCCGGCAAGAGCCAGCCGGATATTAAGCCGCCCCTGTTCAAGTCCAGGGAGATTTCCGGGGGTGACGTTGTGGATGCCGAGAAGGTTGCTGACTCCCCGCGGCAGCTGGGAGACGCGGAGGTTCCCGGCAAAGGCGACGTAGAAGTTCCGCCGCCCCACATCCGGCTGATGGAGGCTCTTTCCTGTACGGAAGAGCAACTGAACGCAGCCATTGCGAAGGCCAGCGGCAACAAGGTGAAGAGCTGGCATGAGATGAATGCCGCCCAGATGGAAAAGCTGGCGGCCAATCCTGACAAGCTGCAACCCTTTATCGGATAGGAAGGAGACGACAACATGACCGATACTGTTGAAGATGTACGTAAAGGGCTGCCCTCTGCGTCCGCATTTGGACGGCTGGCTTTATGCCCCGGCTCGTTTACGATGGAGAAGTCCTGTCCCGATGAGAGTTCCGAGGCTGCCGCAGAAGGCACGCTGTTGCACCGCTATATGGAGTATCTTCTTTTGAAGGATGATGCAGCCGAAGAAGGAATGGGGTTTTCCTGGCATGATTTTCTGAATAGCCGGGAGTATGAGTCCGCCGAGCTGAATCATGAGCAGGTGGAGCTTTGCGGACGTGCTCTGCGTCTGCTGGATGATGTGAAAGAGAAGATCATGGGGGGGAATTATTCCTATTCCTTTTTCTCTCTCGTGTCCACCGAGGAACGCCGTTTTTTGTCCGACTGGATTGAAGGGGGCGAGTATTCCGGACAGTGGGACGCACTGTTCAGAGTTGGAGTGGATCTTCTGGTACTGGATTGGAAGTTTGGCCGCGTGGCTGTGGATTCCGCCGAGGCCAACCGTCAGCTTGAAGCCCTGGTTCCGCTGGCGGCTCAAAAAGCCAATGAAGAGGGGATTATTTACAATGGCATTTACGCGGCTATCATCCAGCCACGGGTGGCTGGTCCGGCATCTGTTACGTTTTACGATGACGAGGCGATTAGCCAGGCCGAACAGGATTCTCTTGCCGTCGCCAAGGCGGCTATGGACCCGGACGCCCCGCGCTATTGCAGCGAGGCAGCCTGCCGGTATTGCCGGGCCAAGGCGGTGTGCCATGAGGCCGCGTCCATGGTGGAACAGGCTTCCCTGATTGCTACGGACCGGGATAAGTGGGAGCTGTTTTCCCCTGCCGAGAAGGTTCAGGCTTACCGCCTGGCGAAGACGGCAAAGAAATGGGCGGCTGCTGTGGATTACCGGTTTGAACAGGATGTGGCCGCCGGCCTGATTCCCGGTTTTGAGATGGCGCCCGGACGCACCAGTTTCACGGTGACGGATCCTTCCAGGGCGTTTTCCGCGCTGAATGCCGAGTTCCCGGACGAGGTGACGGCGGAAGCGTTTGCCGGGTGCTGCAAGGTCGGCATCACGGAATTGGACAGACTGGTTCACGCGGCCCGTAAAGCGGCGGATCCGAAGGCGACCACGAAGGCCAGCCGCGAATGGCTGCGGCAGTTGCTGGCGGAGTATGGCGAATCGAAAACCACGAAGGAATCCGTGAAGGAAGTGGAAGGAGGTGCGGCATGATGACCACGCTGACCATTTCTTTGCCCCACACTCCCCGGTGTTTGTCCCCCAATGCCAAGGCCCCTCTCACACAGAGGGGGGCCATTGTGGCCGGTTATAAGAAGACGGCTGCCAAGAGCCGCGCCCGGAATATAGCCTGGGGCAGGACTTGTGAAGCCCTGAATGGCCGGAGGATGCAACCGACGCATTACCGGGTGATCTGGTTTTTCAAGGGACCGAAGCCGGACGCGGATAATTGCCTGGCGCGCTGCAAGGCGTATCTGGACGGGGCCTGCAAGGCTATGGGCATTGACGACAGGACGCTGGATTGCGCCGGGATTGAGCGGATTCACGACCTGGGACGCGCCGGACAGGTGGAAATCGTGTTTGAAAGGAGGCTCGCATGAAACTGACGCCTGAACAGAAAGCTTTTTACGAGTACGGAAAAGCAGTCGAAACTCTCGAAACCAGAATTGAAAGGATTCGCAATAACGCCCGAATACGATTTAAAATGGAATATCACGAGCTGCCACTCCAATTTCGCGGAGGCTTATGGGACGACTTTAAGTTGTACAATGTTATCGGTGACGTCCGCCGGAAGCGGGCCGCGTGCAGGGCGTGGGTGCCTTTAATCCATCGCGATTGCCACAACTGCGCTTACAAAAATATTAAAGCCGTGCCGGTTGTTTGTAACCCCTGCATCAACGAGGGATTTGCTGTCAACTGGGAGCCGAGAAAGGAGGGAGAGTGAATGAGCTACATCTTTTCGCGGGCGCTGGTGGAGGCATACTTGGAAGCGAGCTGCTCGGATTCCGCACCGTTTGCGCTGTCGAACTTGAACCCTATCCCGCTAGCGTACTGCTCGCTCGACAGAATGACGGCTTACTCCCGCCTTTCCCGGTTTGGGATGACGTACGAACCTTTGACGGACGACCGTGGCGCGGCCTTGTTGACGTGGTATCTGGAGGCTTCCCGTGCCAGGACATTTCAGCCGCAGGAAAAGGCGCCGGCATTGACGGCGCCCGCTCCGGCCTCTGGCGGGAAATGCACCGAATTATCAATGAAGTACGACCGGAATTCGCATTCCTGGAAAACTCACCTCTGCTTGTGGGAAGAGGACTTGCCAGAATCCTCGGTGACCTTGCCCGCATCGGGTATGATGCTGCATGGTGTGTGCTGGGAGCTGACGCCGTTGGATTACCCCATCGCCGCGCCAGATTATGGCTTCTTGCCCACCATGCGTGCATGTATCGCCAAATATGGACTGTGTTGGAAGAGAGCGGAGGAAGGCAAACCAAAAGGGAATTTGGAAGATTACCTGGCATATCTCTATGTCAGGAGCGGTGGGAAGCGAGTCAGGGGGATGTGTGTGTCAGCGTCTTTCGCCGCCCTGATGATGGGGTGGCCCCAGAAGTGGACGAGCTTAAAGCCCTTGGCAACGGGCAAGTTCCTGCAGTGGCGGCAACTGCATTCCGGGTTTTGCTTGGCAGATTCCAAGAAGGAAAGGAGGGGGAATGAAAGCCATTCTTGACGCCTGCTGCGGCTCCCGCATGTTCTGGTTTGACCGCCGCCATCCTGACGTGGTGTTCATGGACCGCCGGGAGGAAACGCACATGCTTTGCGACGGGCGAACCCTGGAAATCAAGCCGGACGTCGTCGGGGACTTCCGGAAGATGCCTTTCAACGACGGGGCGTTTCGCCTTGTGGTATTCGACCCTCCGCACTTGATTCACGCTGGGGAATCATCCTGGCTGGCCAAGAAGTACGGAAAACTGGACCAGAAAACCTGGAGGGAGGATTTGAAATCCGGCTTCCGGGAGTGTTTCCGGGTTTTGGAACCGGGCGGCGTTCTGGTGTTCAAATGGTGCGAGGATCAGGTTTCAACCGCGGAAGTTCTGAAACTGGCCAGCCATGAACCTTTGTTCGGACACCGCCGCGGGAAGACCGTCTTCCTGGTATTTATGAAATCTACAACCCCCAACTGACGCTTTTTTGATATGCCAACACGATTGATCAGAGATGCTATTTTGACATCAGGGCGCGTCGCCTCTCTTTCGTGGGAGGCCGAGGTGTTCTACCGACGCCTGATGTCTGTGGCAGACGATTACGGCCTTTATGACGCTAGGACGCCCATTCTCCGTTCTGCGTTGTATCCTCTCCAACTCGACAAGATGAGCGAGTGCAATATTCAACGCTGCCTCTCCGCGTGTGAGGCCGCGGGGCTTATTCTGCTTTATTCTCACAATGAGAAGCCATACTTGATGATTCTGGGGTTCGACCAGCAGGGGAAGTCCATGCCCAAATGGCCGCTTCCGAACGGTTACGAAGTGCTGAAAGTTTCCGACAAGAAATACGAACTGCGGAAATTCGTAACAGGTCGTAACGATTCGCCTCAACCCGTTACTTATGCGAATGCGTATTCGGAGACGGAGACGGAGACGAAGACGGATGCGAATGCGAAGAAATTACCTGTAAGCCGAGGCATAGAGCAGTTCCCGCGGGACGCGGAGGATGTGCGGCTTTTCATGGCGGCCCAGCTTATGGCTCCCAAGGGAGACGAGTTGAAACGGTGCGCAGAGTCGTTTTTTGATGATTTCAGCGCCCGTGGCTGGCGGGACAGCAAGGGGATTCCTCTTGCCGATTGGAAGCCGGCAGCCCGGAAGTATGCCCGTTCCTGGGTCACGAATAATGCGCAGCGGGGACATCAAGGTTCGTCTGGGCGGAATGACGCCAATGCGGGAAGGAGGTACGAATGATGGATGATATTCAACGTTTGGCCGGGCAGGTTTCCGTGATGCCTTCCCAGGACGGGATTGTCCGCAGTTACAAGCCGGTACGGTACGATATGGGCGGGTTTGACGAGTCCGTTCACCCGGAGGTGCAGGCCATGCACCGGGAAGTGCAGTGGTTTATTAACGATATCGTTAATAAGGTTCGTCCGCGCCGCTGGCTGTCCCTGCTGGGGGCTTCCGGGGTGGGCAAGACGCATCTGGCGGAGGCTGCCAGGGATGCGCTGACTAAATCACGCCCCACGTTGCCCATTCAGCTTTGGAAGTGGCAGAAGGTGGTTTCCATGCTTCGTTCCGGGGATTGGGCGTTTATTGAATATTTGGTTAAAGAGGTGTACGTGCTGATTCTGGATGATATTGGCGCGGAGAATACTTCCCCCGCTATTCTTTCCGCCCTGAACCGTGTTGTCGATGGGCGGCTGGGGAAATGGACGATGCTCACGTCTAACCTGCTGCCGGAGCATATCGGGGAACATCTGGATGCCCGGATTGCCTCACGACTCTACCGCGGCAATAACGTGGTGTGCCGGGTCAAGGATGCGCCGGATTATTGTTTTGAACGGTATATGAGAAGGGAGGAAGGGAGATGAAGCAGGAATATAAGAATCTATTGAGGAACATTATACACCGGAAGGTGAGTCCGTCGCAGCTGCTTATTCTGATGGAAATCCGAGACCATCCGGGCAGGATGTCGCGGGAGATTGCCACCCGTTGCCATTTGGATCCCAGCAATGTGTCTCACCGGCTGGATTATCTGGTGCAGGCCGGCGACGTGATCAGAACCGGCACACGGCCTTGCGTGTTTTATATCAGCAGGCAGGGGCGTGATTTTTTAGAGAGCCTTGAGGATTCAAAGCCAACAGGTTGATTGTTCCGGGCAAGAAGTATTGATTCTCACCAAATTGACGCGCTGAAAATCAGGAGGGTAAAATATTGGTATGAGAAGGAAGGATAACAAGACCAAAGTGACCGAGAAGAAGAAGGAGTTTGCGAGGCTTCTGGTTGCGGAAAAGTTGTCCAAGGCGGACGCCTATCGTAAGGCTTACAATCGCAAGGATATGAGTAATGACGCAGCCAGCAAGGCGGCATCCCGTTTGTCCAAAGATGGCGAAGTTTTGCGAATGATTGACGAATTGAATAAGCAACTGGATAAGTCTGCGGTGCTGACCAGGCAGCAGCGCATGGAATGGTTGTCCCGCGTGGTGACAACTCCCATCGGCAATGTTGATAGCGCATCCGATCTCTGTCAGGAGGTTTCCATGGACGAAACCGGAGCGAAATTTAAGATGCCCTCAAAAATCGCCGCTATTGCCGAACTTAACAAGATGGATGGAGCATACACTCCGCAGAAGATGGAAGTGGATGCAGGAGAGAATTTTATAACTCTGCTGTCCTCCCTGCCTTTTGAGCCTCCCGTGAAGCAGGGATAAAAACGTTGATTCTCGCCAACTTGCATTTCCCGTGTTTTGTGGCTCATGATTGAGCCATGTTAAATTTTCTGGGAATGACGCGCCATTTGTCCACGACGGCAGGCTATGCCAAGCGCATAGGCTGGCTTTTGTTCGAGGATGTGACGCAATCTCCGTTCCCGGTAACAGGAGTTTCTTTCACCGGTGTGGTGAAGACGGAACAGGGAGACTTGTCCGTTGTTATTGAACACGGCGAGCAAGAACATTGTTTGGAGCTTACTTTTCCTGCCCTGCCTGTTGGCCGCTGGCCGTATGCCATTCATGCACAGGATGAGTCCGGAGAGGATTTGAGGCTGTTTTCCGGTTATATTGGGGCCGTGGATTCTGTGGCTCCTGTTGAGTCGTCCACGGTGTACGATATTCCTGCAATGGGTATTACGATACCTGTTGAGGCAAGTAAGACGATCAAGGCCCAGTGGCTTTCCAACACGGCCTCCATTATCGCGGCCCAACAGGCGCAACAGAATGCCAACACATCCTCCACCAATGCGGAAACGGCGAGCCAGGCAGCCAAGACGGCAACGGACGCGGCAGCCACCGCTGCTGCACGGGCCGAAGAGGCGGAAGGCTATGCAGGGTCTGCCTGGGCCTCCAAAAGTGCTGCCGCCGATTCTGCAGCCGCAGCCGACACATCCGCAACTAACGCAGCCCGTGACGCCAAGAGCGCCAATGACGCTAAAACGGCTGTGGAGTCGCTGGCCGCCACCTGGCCGGAAACGGTCAACAACGGGAAGCAACAGATTATTGAAGCCAGGAATGAGGCTGTTACTGCCATACAGGACAAGCAAGCCGATTCCGTGCTTGCCGTGGGGCGGGCCTCACAGACCGCG
>OLRV01003312.1_pt1 | contig 11432 bp, 9 predicted proteins | sample 1672421 | NCBI WGS metagenome assembly OLRV01 (sample SAMEA3136684, study PRJEB25190) | human gut metagenome | biome: human gut; feature: human-associated habitat; material: faeces | place: Austria | collected 2013
CCCCGCCAATATGTAATGCTCCCGTGGGGCTTGGTGCGAAACGCACTCGGACTTTTCTTTCGGACATATTCATATAGTTGAAAACTCGGCAAAATTAAACATTTTTTTTGTTTTTGGATATATAAACCGGCATATATTATATTGTGGGTGTTAAGAGCCATTTATATATTCTGTTTAATCGTTCAACTCGGCCAATATTTTTTGGAGAGCTTCGTCGGTCTCGAATAATTTGGATTTGCAGAATTTCAATAATTCGAGCGAACGTGTCGTGCATTTTTGCAGCTCGTCTATTTCGTATTCGTTGTTTTGTAATTTGTTTACAATCGTTTCCAACTCGGCTATCGCATCGGAGTAGGAGAGAGTCGTTTTTTTAGCCATATATATTTTATTTTGTTTTCGAAGGTTCTGTTTTTTCTATCCGGCTTGTCGTTTTGCCATCGGCAAAGATAGTCTCTATCGAGTCTCCGGGAGATAGCTCTGCGACACTTTTAACGACCCGGTTGCCGTGGAGGGTCAGGCTGTATCCTCGTTCGAGTAGAGACTGGGGAGACAATAGCCGGACAGTCTTTTCCGTATGGTCGAGCTTGTTCCTTTCCGCATCGATAACGGCTCGTAAAGCGAGTTTGATTTGTTGGGTTAACAATCCGGTTTTATGTTTTTCTCCGAGTATCAGTCGTTCGATGAGCAGTGGAAGTGTGGAGGCCGTGCGTTGTATCGTCTGCTTTTCCCGGCCGATTCGATTACGGACTTCTGAGCTGATCGTGTGCGACAGATTGACGGCATATGTGTCGGCTTCGTGCATACGAGCGATAATCCATTCGGCTGCCGCCGTAGGGGTTTTTACCCGTGTGTTGGCTACCATGTCGATAACGGTGTCGTCTCGTTCGTGCCCGATACCGGTAATGACAGGTAGTGGGAATTGGGCTACATTGACGGCCAGAGGATAACTGTCGAAACTATTCAAGTCGGACGTCGCTCCGCCTCCCCGAATGATGACGACACCATCGAACAACTCTTCGTGCCGGTTGATTCGGTCGAGTGCATGAATGATAGATTGTTCTGTTTGGTCGCCTTGCATGGCCGCCGGGAAGAGAACAGTGTATATTTTGTACCCGTAAGAATTGTTTTGTATTTGATTCATAAAGTCGCCATAGCCGGCGGCTGACGGAGAAGATATGACCGCTATACGTTGCGGCAGTATCGGCCATGTGAGCTCTTTGTTCATGTCGGCCACTCCTTCTTCCCGAAGTTGTTGCAGTATGGCGGCTCGACGACGGGCCGCATCTCCCAACGTATAAGCGGGATCGATATCGTGCACGGTCAGGTTATAACCGTATAGCTCGTGAAAGGAGATACTGACTTGTATGAGAATTTTGATACCCGATGTGAACAGTTGTCCGGTCGACTGCTCGAACCACGGTTGCAATAATCGGAATGTCGTCGCCCAAATGGTGGCTCTGGCTTTGGCTACGGTTTTCCCGGATTGTTCTTCTTTCTCGATCAGTTCCAAATAACAGTGACCGGAAGGGTGTATTCTCGCCTCGCTGATTTCGGCGCGTACCCAATACCGTTCCGGCAAAGACTCTTGTAGGGTATTGCGTACGCAAGCATTTAGTTCGAGTAGTGAAAATTCTTTTCTCCCGGAGGTCATAACCGTTGTATTTTTTGAGTCCAATAATTTGATTGACAGCGGGCTGCCAGTATATATATCCCTTTTTTCAATGTGTACAAGGGCGTTTCGGAATTTTCCGAAACATTATACTCTTGTATAATAACACCTTCCAAAGTATATATGTGGAGGGTAATCGAGGTATCGCCGATCGGTAGCCTTTTTATTTTTATGACAGGGATTCCTTCTCTGTAAATGATTTGTAGAGGAATATCCCCTTTTAGGGAGGGTTCGATTCCCGTTCCCTGACGATAAGCTGCATAGAAATCGGGTATACCGTATCCCATGACGGAATCGGGTGTTAAAGATTGCGAACTGTTATTTTTGATGAGTCCGACGATTTCCTGTGCAGAAAGGTCGGGAAGAGCTTGTCGCAGACAGGCTGTAAGTCCTGCTATTATCGGCGCGGAAAATGAGGTCCCGTCTTTCCATGCCGTGTTTCCTTCGGGTGTTATTGTTGCGGCGGTAGCCCCGATTCGGGCTTAATGCGGCCGTCGGCCGTAAATCCCCTGCCGGAGAAATATGCAGGTTTCAGGTTGGGTGAAACTGCTCCTACCGTGAGAACGCCATCGACATCGCCCGGAAAAGTTATCTTTCCCCAGTTGTTACCTCCTTCGTTCCCTGCACTTACCACGATGAGCAATCCTTTTTGTACTCCCATAGCGGCTGCTTGGGAAATAAATGCCGATTTGCCGTCAAGTTGATCCCATGTGTGGTTGAATCGGGAATCGTCGAATTCGGAGTAACCGAGAGAAGAGGTTATCACATCGGCTCCTATGCTGTCGGCATATTCGAGAGCCGCCACCCAATAATCTTCTTCTGCCGGATATTCCGTATCGGTATCTTCCGAGCGCAAGAGCCAGTATGCGGCATCGGGGGCTGTACCGATAAAGAGGGAACTGTCTTTGACCAACATGGTCGATAAGACGGACGAGCCGTGTGTATCTCCGTGCGTGAAATCCATTTTCTTGTCAATGAAGTCCTGGTTCCCGACAATTTTATTTTGGTCGAACTTGGGATTGCGATCTGCGTTGAAGAATCCTCCATCGATGACGGCGATTGTCATTCCTTTTCCGGTGAATCCTGCTCGATGTAATTCGTCCCCATTGTGTACCTCTATTTGCAGGGCGGCATCTCCGTAGGGATTCTCGGATTCCGATTCGATTTGTTTCTGCCTTTTTTTGAGGTTAGAGACTGGTTGTACGGCTACTCCTAAACTTTCGTGCTTTTTGACGAACGACAGAGAGGCGATTGCAGATAAGTCGGTTGTATCGGTCAATGCTATGGTGGCGGTGTTCAGCCACTTCGATGTGGCCAATATACGGGCTCCGAGTTCCGAAAGTTTTTTTAATCGGACGGGGTCTATGGGTAAATCGGTGGAGTCTATGGGAATATTCTGTTTTTCCCGATGGGCGATAGCCTGTTCTGATAAGAATTTCTCGGGTTCATCGACCGAGTGAACCGATTCGGGCTTGTCGTTGAACCATATCCGGTATTGTTGCTCTTGTGCTATATTATTGGCTGTGAAAGCGATGAAAAAGGATAATAGCAGTATCGGGCGTATCATAGAGCATACTTTTTTAATAACCGTTGATCGGCAATGATTCCACCACCGATAATACAGTCGTTCTGGTAAATGACTGCCGATTGCCCCGGAGTTACCGCCGAAGCGTCGGATTGAAAACAGACTATCCATTCGTTAGGAGTTTCTCCTTTGCGAAGGGTCGCCGGTATAGCCGCACTGCGGTAACGAATTTGAACGTCGACTGGTTCCGATGTATTCAGAATGCCGGGTATGGTTTCGATAACATCGGTAATGACCATATTCCGGGTGAGAAGTTCCGACCGTTCTCCCAACCGTATCGTGTTTTTTATCGGATTTATGCGGGTGACGAACATGGGCTTCCCCAATGCTATCTCCAATCCTTTGCGCTGTCCTATGGTATAGAATAGGAATCCTTTGTGCTGTCCGAGTTTCCGTCCGGCGGCATCGATAAAATATCCTCCTGCCACTTCCCGGTCTAAGTCGGGAAGTTGTTCACGTAAAAAGTCCCGATAGTCTCCCGGTATGAAACAAACTTCCATGCTCTCTTTTTTTTCGACTTTTTCGTGGAATCCTTTTTTCTCGACGTATTGTTTTATTTCCTCTTTGGTGATGTCGCCTAACGGGAAAATGGTTCTGGCAAGTTCCTGCTGTCCGAGTCTCCACAAAAAGTAAGATTGATCTTTTTTAGGATCGGCGCCTCTGTTTAGTATGAAGCGATTATTTTTCCGTGAAATCCGAGCATAATGTCCGGTGGCGACCCATTGGCAATTCAATCGGTTTGCTTCCTGCAAGAGGTAATGCCATTTGAATTGTTTATTGCAAAGAACACATGGGTTGGGAGTATTCCCTTTTAAATATTCGTCGGTAAAACTTTTTATGACCGTTCTCTTGAAATCGTCTCTTACATCGAGAATGTGGTGTTCTATTCCTATCTTCTCTGCCAGTTCTTTGGCCTCTATGGCAAATTGAGGAATCGTTTGTCCTTCGTTCGGGAAATGTCGGGGTAAATCCCACATGCGCATGGTGAGACCGATCACTTCGTATCCTTGTTCTTGTAATATCATGCATGCGGCAGAGCTGTCGATACCACCGCTCATGCCTATCAATACTCGTTTGTCAGAATCCATAGCGTTTCATGTTGCTGCAAAAATACGGAAAGGTGAAAACCGAATGAAATGTATTCGCTCATTTTTATGTCGAGTTGTATCCTGTTTCGCATCTATTGCAAAAATAGCGAACTTTTACGAAGCCAGATACAATCTGTTCATAAAAACGTATATGTTGAGAATGTTAAAAAACGGGGAGTTTTTGGACGTCTCATGGGAAAAAGAGTATCTTTGAAAAAATATTGGGAATATAAGCGTTTAGAATATTACCTCTATTCGGAATCAGCAAAATTCTTTTTATGGTGGGGTAATAGACAACTAAACGCCTACGCTTGTTATATGGACAAGCGTGGGCTGGTTGTTTATCCACCAAAGGTTTTGCTGAACCTCGAATAGGATAAACCATCAGGCTCACGCTTTTTTATTTTAAAGTTTTGTGGGTTTATTTTTGTTTAGACGAGATTACGAAAGAGGGGATTTTCCTGTTTATTTTCTGCGAAAAGACCATGAATTGAACTTGTGGGCTACTTATTGGGTCATAGCCCTTTTTTTCTGAGAATTGTTTGGTTAAAGAAATCGCAGAAAAGAGAAGAGAAAGCTGTTGATTTTACGGCTTTCTCTTCGTTATTTTTCCAAAAGTACTACGGCATAAGCAGAAATTCCTTCCTCTCTTCCTGTAAAGCCTAATTTTTCGGTAGTAGTGGCTTTAATGGATATATCTTCAAGATCGATGCCCATACATTCTGAAAGTGTTTTTTGCATGAGAGGAATATGAGGGTTGAGTTTAGGGTGTTCGGCGCAGACCGTTATGTCGGCATTTCCTATCGAAAATCCTTTTTCTCGAATGAGCTCCACGGTCTTTTTTAGTAAAATCTTGCTGTCTATGTTTTTATATTCGTTGGCCGTATCGGGGAAGTGAAATCCTATGTCGCGCATGTTCGCCGCTCCGAGCAGGGCATCGCATAAAGCATGAATAAGAACATCGGCATCGGAGTGTCCCAAGAGTCCGAGGGTGTGCTCGATACGTATTCCTCCTAACCATAATTCCCGTCCTTCGACCAATTTGTGGACATCGAATCCGAAACCTATACGTGTTTTCATCGTCTTCCCAGAAGGTCTTTAAGCCCGTCCATGTCGAACGAGAGAGTGAAACGAAGTGTTTGATCCAAAGGACTTGTTTGTGCTGTTGCCACCATATATGCCGCATCTATTTTCAATACGTTCAAGGAAAATCCGGCTCCGAAAGAAAAATATTTGCGGTTTCCTTTGTATTTGTTTTCATTGAAGTATCCGGCTCTCAGGAAGAATTGTTGATTGTAAGAATATTCGGCTCCTATCGAGAAGTTTATTTCTCGAAGCTCCTCTTTGAATCCTCCCGGAGCATCGGTAAACGATTTGAATATACCGGATATGGGTGAGGTATTTTGCCATTTCTCTTTGGCTTCTTCATACTCTTCTTCTGTTTCGTAATTGGAAACTTGAGGGGTAGAAGGAACTAATAACTTGTTGAGATCGAGGTTCAACGATAGTGTGTTATATTCGGCTAATGGAAAAAGAAACGATGTGCCTATTTTCAAATTAGTAGGTAGGAATGCGTTTTCATTACCTCCGTCATAAGATACTTTGGTTCCGATGTTGGAGATATTGAAACCCAAAGACCATTGGCATTCGTTACGACCTATGATGGGGTAAGTCGTGTAGTATCCCGATATATCGGCGGCGAATGCCGATGCACCCGATGCATCGGAAACACTCGATTCGTCGTAATGAAACCCTAAGTCGGAATAAATGTAACGGAATACGACACCCATAGAAAATTTATCGGACAATTTGCGGGAATATCCTACATCGAAAGCCATTTCATAAGGGGTTATGCTATTTTGTGCGTTTCCTTCTTGATCGGTGAGTACGATTTCTCCCAATGAAAAATAGCGTAAAGAGGCACTTAATGCCTGTAAATCGCTGCTTCCCAATTTCCAATACCCCGCTAAATAGGCCAAATAGATGTCGTTTACCAGTTTGCGTAACCACGGCGTGTACGATAGAGATACACCTGCTTGGCTGTAAGCGAAAGCATATTTGGAAGGGTTCCAGAATTGAGAGTTTGCATCGGGGTCGGTGGCGACACCTAAGTCACCCATCGATGCTCCACGAGAATCGGGGGTTATGCTTAGCGAAGTGACTCCTGTATTGATGGGGTTGAATTCATTCTTGGTCGAATTACCGTTGGCTGCAAGGGCATATACCGGCAAGAATAACGATACAAGAATAATTGTTATAATATAAAAAGACAGTCTTTTCATCTTTGCTGACGTTACGAATTACATGTATATAATAAACAGAGAATCGTGGGGATTATTGCGTGATAACCACGATTTTTTTAGCGGGTGTAACGATTGTCCCGGCAGATGTTTCGAAATAACCCTTGCAATAGTATTGACCGGCGGATACTCTTTTTCCGTTGTTGTCTTGGAGATTCCAGGTCAAGGGGAATAGGTTATTCTCGGTCGTTTCATACGACCAGATTTCTTCGCCTAAGGTGTTAGTAACAGAGATTCGGGTATGTTTCGATTCTGTGACGTCGTTCCCGTTTTGGTCCTGACACGAGATTGTCGCTCTTTCGGTCGCCGGTTCTTCTTCAAGGGAGATGGTATATGTTTCGCTGTTCTCTTTGACTTCGAAGGCTATGGTTACTTCCGATGAATTTCCTAAGGTATCGAATACTTTGAATGTAAGTGTATGCAATCCATTACTCAGTCGGGGAAGGGGATATATGAATTCTCCTTCGGGAATCTCGCTTTCTGCGATAGGCTTGTAATAGCGAGCGACGTTTTCTTCGATACATGCGCCATCGAGCGATAAGGTCATTTGTTTGCCTAAGCTGTTTCCGCTCCATATACCGGAAGGGTCCGAGAATTTACAAACGAACGTGGCCGGATTGTTTACTAATATTCCTTCGGTGAAGGAATCGTCGTTAATTCCGGCGAACTCGATGTCGGGGCCTTGTATATCTTCTGTTATCGGTTCGACAGCCGTGCTGACGATTAATTTATCGGTATATCCGTTGGCTTCTCTGCCCGATTCGTCATAGGCGTACAAATTTAGCAGCCCGGATTTTCCGGAATGTGAATTGTCAATCGGGAGTGTGACGGTGATTCGGAATGTCCCGTTTTGTATCGTGCCTTTACCGGTAGTCAATAAATCGGGGCGATGCGTATAAGTCCATGTTTTTTTGTCTTGATGTGCCAATGTGGTGAACTGTTTTTCTTTGTCATATAGGTTATAGTATATATAACCGTTGAAATCGGAAAGTAGCTCATTTTGGTGAGATCGTATTTCACCCTCCACCGTATAATTTTTGCCCGGAATCATTTCGATATTTTTTTCGCCGCTATTTCCGTTTATACGGGTAACTTGTATGGAATGTTCGGGGTAAGCAAGTTTTAAAGCCGGGTCTCCGATAAGAACGTAGTTGAGTTTGTTCTTGTCGATTTCGGTGTTGAAATCTCGTTTAGCCAGTTTTAAAACATCTCCTATTCGTAAAGGAGAACCATTGGAATCCCGTTCTAAGAGTCGCTTCATTAATCGTCGATTGATTTTATCGTTTCCATCGGTATAAACCACACGGGTAGTCGTTATTAAGGCTATGGCTCCGGCAGAGGGGTTGAGGAATACGTTCTCTCCGGCTGAAACGTCTTCTGCGTCGAATTGGCAGTAGTCGCATGTGATAGTGATAAATAGGGGTAACCGCGTATTGGTAAGATGGTCCATTTCATATCGGGAAAATAATCCTTCTCCGGTAAACCCTACTTCGGAGTCATTGTGCCCTATATAATTGAAGACGAGCATACCTTCATTAAATTGTTTCATCAACTCCCGATTGGCTTCGGGGTATTTTTTTGTTTGGGGATCCATGTAATAGGAGTCGATGTATATTTTATTCACTCTGAATCCCAATCTCGGTTGAGAAGTATTTTTGAGTAAAAGGGTGTCACTTCCTCTATCGGCTTGTTCGGCGTGTATCGCTTCGTCTCCATCGTCGGCAGCTATGCAGATATTGTTTTTCCATGAGGAGAAGTCTTTGTCGTGTACATATCGATATAGTTTATCTACTACCAATCGTGCGTTTTTAATCGAGGAAATGGGAAAACGACCGATTCCTAAACATACTTTATCGACCTTTATTTCTTCGCCCGAATTGTCTTCCAAGAAACCGAAATAATCTTCTATAACGAATGATTCTCGTTCGTCGATACTTGTTTTCGATTGGTAGGTAAGTAACATGTTGCATTCGGGTGAATGTAACTTTTCCATAGATTTGCGGTTGTTGTAAGAACCGTCTCCGAAAAGAAGCAGATAACGCGGACGAACGTTTTCATTACCTTCGGCTCTGTCGTAAAACATTTTCATTAATCTTCGATAGGCCGAGGCATCGGGTGTTCCCGATGAAAATTCGTTGAAAATTTTTTCTTGTTCAATAACTGCGACGGTTAGTCCTTCTTCTCTGTGCAGCTGAGCTACGCGTTCGGCTTCTGTCTGTAATGCTGCTGGGGTGATGATCGTTAGTTCGGGGATATTCAATGCGTAAACCAAAACTTACACGCATTGATGATCGTTAGTTCGGGGATATTTTGGTTTTCGATTTGCCGTACGAAGGACGGAGAAGGAAAATTTTGTTCCGGGTCGAACGCAATGAACTCTCTGAGCTGAGCATCTTCTGGTGTAAATGAGGTTGTGTTGTTATCGAATGAGGTTGTAATGTTTTTCGGTCTATGGGGCGTAGTGACGTCCCAAACCAATGTTGTGGCTGTACTGTTTTCTATTTGGTAATAATTGTCGGTTTGCCGGTTGATAAAACGAAAGCAGACTTGCCCGTTGTATAATTGTAACTTACGTTTATAATTGAGTCTGATGTAATCGAGATATGCCGATAGGGTTGTTCCAGTACTGGCGTAGCGAAGGCTTATCGTTGATTCTTCCTCGGCTCGGTTCACTGTTTTAAGTGGGGAAGCTACTCGAAGAAATTCATGGCTATCGTAATATTTTGTGATTTTGTTCGAGGTATTGGTCGGTAATTCGGTCCCATTGTAAGAAATGTGTATATACCCTTCGCTTCCACTGATTTTTGCTCCGAAAGATACTCTTATTTTTATCGGAGAGGGTTGTGCTCCCGATAGGTGAAACGTGAAGTCTTGATTCGAATTCGATAGAAAATCTTCACCGAAGAAATTTTGTCCCGTTTTGCCTACCGATATTAATTCTTTTTCGTGTAGGGCATAGTCGTCGAATACGGTAATCGGGGTATCGATTTCGGTCGGTAAGGAAGATGATATGGTAGGAAAGTCGGTAGATTCGATGTTTCTATCTGTCAGGAAATAGCAGGCATATGTAGAATAGGGGTGAAGCCGATGTACAAATTCTTGACTGGCAGAATCGAAAGACCATTTGGTAGTGCCTTGCGAATAAAAATATAGTTTGTTGTTATGCCGCCAAAGTGGAATTTGCGGTAGGTCGTCTATGTAGTTATCGCTGTTTGCAAACAGTTCATCGATGACGGTTCCTCCATATCCGAACAGTTTTATTTTTGAAGGGTCTGTAAAACCCCAAAGAGTCTTCTGTTATTTGGTAAATTCCTGCATCGGTTGTCGATATCTTTACCCAATTGCCTTCCGCTAATATGGAGTTTTCCGCATAGTCTTGTCGATCTCTTCCGTATGTAGGTTGGAGTAAAATATAAAAACAAGCTATAATGGATAATATTCTTTGTTTTTGTGTTCGCTTAATCGTATGAGGCATTGGTATAAACTAATGGCTATTTAACAAAAAAATCAAGAACTTTTGTTTCTTCCAAATATCCTTCGAGATGGTCTCCTATTTTTACGGGTCCTACTCCTGCCGGTGTCCCGGTAAAGATGAGGTCTCCTATTTTCAAGGTATAGAATTGGCTGATGTAAGCGATGAGTTCATCGATGTGGAAAATCATATCTTGACTATTGCCTTGTTGTACTTTTACTCCGTTTATAAGCAAAGAGAAATTTATATTGTCGGCTTTGGGTGTTTGTTCGGGTAATGGAATGAATTTTCCGATGGGAGCCGAGTTGTCGAATCCTTTTGCAATGTCCCACGGATTTCCGTTCGCTCTTGCTTCGGCTTGCTTGTCTCTGGCCGTGAGGTCGATGCCTACCGTTACAGAGTCGTAGTATCGATGTGCAAATTTACCGGCTATGTTTTTCCCTAATCGGGAAATGTGGAAAACCAATTCGGTTTCGTATTCGATACGGTCGGAGAATTGAGGTAAAAAAAATGGCTTCCCGTCTTTTAGTAAAGCCGTTTCGGGTTTAAAAAAAATGATGGGATTTTGAGGAGTTTCTTTTTGGTTCATCTCTGCATTGTGTCCTCTATAATTCCAACCGACGGCAATTATTTTCATGAGATTTACTTGATATTATTTAACCGATTGAACATAACGGCTAAATGAGCATAAATAGATGTATTTTGAATAACTATATGTTTGGGAACTCGAATCCGGTAAGGGGTAAAGTTCCAAATCGCTTTGATACCTCCGGCTATCATCTCTTCTGTCGCACTTTGAGCCTTGTCTATCGGGACGGTCAAGATTCCTATTTGTACACCCAACTCTTTTTGCTTTTGAGCGAATTGAGACAGGGGATATACCGGAATATGATTAATGAAGGTTCCTGCCAACTCGGGTTTGACATCGAACCCGGCAACGACTTCGAGACCGTATTGCGACAATCCCGAATCTTGCATGAGTGCGGCCCCTAAACTTCCGACTCCGAAAATGAATGCTTTGTGCATAGACGTGAATCCGAGAAATTCTTCCAGTACAGCGACTAACGAATTTATTTCATAACCGACACGTGTTTTCCCCGAAATATTGATAAAAGAGAGGTCTTTGGCTATTTTCGACGAATCTACGCCTATTTCCTTTGCTATTTGTGTGGAAGAAACATATTCTTCTCCTTTTGTTTGTAGCAATTTTATATAAGCCAAATACCACGGAAGCCTGCGAAGCGAAGGCTCCGGTAATTTAATTGTAGATTTCGATTCCGAATTATACATCTTTTTGACTGTTTGATATACAAAGATA
>OLRV01003324.1_pt1 | contig 11397 bp, 13 predicted proteins | sample 1672421 | NCBI WGS metagenome assembly OLRV01 (sample SAMEA3136684, study PRJEB25190) | human gut metagenome | biome: human gut; feature: human-associated habitat; material: faeces | place: Austria | collected 2013
TGATCTGGTTCTTCTGGCTGGACCTCACCGTCACCGCCCCGAAATATATCCTGCACAGCCCGCTGGACAATCTGATCCCCTTTAACGAGTGGTTTGTGCTCCCCTATTGCAGCTGGTTTCTGCTGCTGGCGGGGGTGACGGCGGCACTGTGGTGGTGCGATACCGCCAGCTATGATAAACTTTGCCTGACCATGTTTTCCGGCATGACCTTCTGCCTGATCGTGTACATGATCCTGCCCAACGGGCTGGAACTGCGCCCTGCCGTGGAGACCCTTGGCCGGGATAACCCGGCGCTGCGGGTCATGCAGCTGCTGTGGAAGGCGGACGCCGCCGTGAACGTCTGCCCCTCCATCCACTGCCAGAGCTCTGCCTGCATGGCAATGGCTTTCAGCCACAGCAAGCTGGCAGAGGGCAAGCCTCTGCGCAAGGTGCTGGCATGGGCGTGGGCGGCGCTGATCTGCCTGTCCACCGTGTTCACCAAGCAGCACTCGGTCATTGATGTGGCCTGCGGCTTGGCGGTGGCTTTTGTGTGGCTGCCGGTGATGTACCGCCCGGCGCGGGCACTTCATTGAACAAAATAGCAAAAAATTGCCCTTGATTTTCGGTTGCTCCTGCTATTGACAGTTGCCCGGCAGTTGGGTAATATGGTCATATACTAGTATATCACCAACTGACCCCGAAGGGAGAACACTGCAATGGCATCTTTGAGTGCGAGGGAACAGGCGTATCAGACCATCCGCAGCCGGATCATCACCATGGAGCTGAAGCCCGGTGACCCCCTGAACGACAGGGAGCTTGCGGAGCAGATGGGCATCAGCCGCACCCCCATGCGGGAGGCGCTGATCATGCTCAACATTGCCCACATGGTGGATATCAAGCCGCAAAGCGGCACCCATGTGGCCCCCATTGATCTGAAGCGGATGGAGCTGGAGCAGTTTGCCCGCTTCACCCTTGAAAAAGAGATTTTGAACCGCGTGCGCGGCCGCTTGACAGACCAGCAGGAGCAGGAGTACCGGCAGATCATTGAGAATTACCGACTGCTGGAGGCTGACCTGACCCAGCCCAACCGGGAGACCCGCCTGCTGGAACTGGATAACCAGTTCCACCGCAAGGCCTTTGAGATCACCGGCATGGAGGCGCATTTTGACCATATGCTGAGTGAGCTGCAGCATGTGGAGCGCATCCGCAAGTTCAGCTTGCAGACCAACGAGAACAAGTCCGTCTGCGCCGCCCACACCCGCATTCTGGAAATGGTGCTGCACGGCACCGCCGATGAACTGGGCGAAGCGCTGGAAAGCCACCTGAACCGCTATAAGCTCTCGGTGGAGCAGGCCCGCAGCGTCCACCCGGAATATTTCACCGAGGGGTGAAAAGAAAATGTAAAAAGCCCGCCGGCAGAGCAGTGCATCGCTGTCTGTCGGCGGGCTTTCTGTTAAGCAGCGGGGAAAAAGGTTAGCTCTGCTTGCCGGCCTCAGCCTTCATGGCGTTGTAGCCGATGAGCACGGTCCAGACGTAGGCGCAGGTCTTGGGGATCATCAGCATACCGATCATGGGGTTTACGTCTGCCCACAGCACCACGGGGATATAGAAGCCGAAGCTCAGCACGATGGTCAGCCACATCCAGCGGAAAGCCTTGTCGTTGTTCTGCTTGGCGCTGCGGTAGAACAGCACGATGATCAGCAGACCTAGCAGGGCAAAGGGCACATTGCGCAGGATGCCCCATGCCAGCGGGGTGTGGTTGGTGAGCCACTGGTTCTGCGGCATCATACACAGTACGATGCGCACAGCGGACAGGGCGTACACGGCGGCGGTCACGTTCTTCTGCCCTTCGATCTGGTAGCGCTTGCGCCAGACGTAGTACAGCAGCACATAGAACACGGTCATGGTCACAGAGGTGATCCACTTGCCCAGACCCAGCGGCACAGCGTAGTTTTCCAGACCGGTGGTGCACAGCGCCAGTGCGCGGGGCACCAGATGGAAGGAGTCACCCGCGCCCAGCACAACGGCCATCAGGCCGAACAGGCGGAACTGGGTGCCAGCCTTGCTGCCGCAGATCATGCGGATGCCCACCGTGAGCACGGTGACCAGATAAAAGATGTCGAAAACAGTTTCAATAACAGCTCTCATACGTTTTTCTCCTTTATTTGTTTTGATTGCAGTTTTTTGATTTTATAGCGAACCGGCGCGGCAGAGCCGTACCGGAAGCATCGTAGGGAAAAGGGCTTGCAGTAGTATGGTCTGCGGGGCGCAAAAACCAAATTGAACTATGTTCACATTCGGGCTTAAAAAAACTCCCACAAGGCTTGTGGGATGTTTTTTTTGCTTAATAAATGGTCCTGCGCACGATCTCCAGCACCGCAGAGGGGTCGAAGCTCTGCTGCACCACCGCAGACAGCATCAGGGAGAACAGGATGCCCGCAAACTGTTCCGGGGTGAACTGCTCGGTAAAGGCGTCCGGACGGACTTTGGCATCGTGGCGCAGCACGTTGCACAAAGCATCCAGAATGTGCTGCCATGTCTGCCGCATCTGCTGCTTGCCGTCGGCAGTGTCCTGCTGCACAAAACCCAGCGCGTGGTGGGTGAAGAAGCCGGGATACTGCTGGCAGCCGTATTCCATCTGCCGGTACATCCACCGGATGCAGGACAGGGTGTCCTGAAACACAGTCTTATCCTCCGGGTGGTGGAAGATGTCGTTCCAGATGCTTTCCACGGCCGCGCTTACCAGCTCGGTCTTGGAGCCGAAGTAGTTGTAGATGCAGCCCACGGAGACCCCGCAGGCGGCCGCGACCGCACGGATGTTGACCGCCGCCCAGCCGTTCTGCTGAATCAGCTCCCGGCTGGTTTTCAGGATGTCCGCCTTGGACGTTGCCATTGGATTCATACACTCACCCTCTAACATGAACACTGTTCACGATGCACAGTATACAGCGGCGGTGGGCTGTTGTCAAGGGGAAAATAAAATTTTTTGCAGCTCTATTTCGCCGTCTGCACAGCGGCAGGAAACGAAAGCTGCATATATGCAACCTGTTTCATGTTTCTGCCACCTAAAATGTGCCAAATTCATGTCAAAATGGTAACAGTTCTTGTTTCATCGTTGATTTTTGACGAAAAAAGCTTGCTTTTTTCGTCAATGTGCGTATAATAAGAGAACATCAGCCCAACCAAGGCAGTTGGTATGCTGCCGGGGGCTGACACCAACAAAAGAAGAAAAAGGAGATAATCCCTATGAAGCTCAAGACTGTTGCAATTGCCGCTGCCGCTCTGGCACTGGCTGTCGGCATGACCGCCTGCGGCGGCGCTGCCTCTACCGCTGCATCCTCCACCGCATCCTCTGCTGCTGCTTCTTCCGAGGCTGCTTCCTCCGAGGCTGCTTCCTCCGAGGTTGCTTCCTCTGAGGCCGAGGCCACTTCTGCCGAGTACACCGTGTACAACACCACCGGCAGCAAGGTGACCGAGCTGTACCTGTACGATGCAGGCTCTGAGGACAAGGGCGAGAACCTGGCAGGCGAGGGTCTGGCTGATGGCGAGAACATCGTCATCACCCGCGATGTCGAGGCTGACAAGCAGGCTGACGTTGTCTACGTTCTGGAGTTCACCACCGAGGACGGCAACACCCAGAGCTTTGACACCCTGCACTACGAGGTGGCTCCCATCTCTCTGAAGAGCGTGGACGCCGCTGCCGGTGCTACCGCTATTGCTTTCGAGGCTCCCCAGAAGTAAGAGCAAACCCTTACATCCGCAAACAGAAAAAGGCTGCTGCACCGTGCGTGCAGCAGCCTTTTTTGTATAAAATCATATCACATCCGGAACCCACGGAAGCCCCAGCCGCCGCAGCAGCAGTTGCACAGCAGGTTGAGCAGGATCATGCTCCAGCACCAGCGCATGATGCCGCCCGGCTGGGCGTAGGTGGTCTGGGTGCGGTAGGTGCGGCCGGGGTTCTGCAGCCGCTGCAGGTGCATCCGGTACTCGGTGTTGTTGGGGTCCAGCTGCACGGCGCGGCGGGCATCCTGCAGCGCGTCGATGCTGTTGCCCAGGCCCTGATTGGCCAGCGAGGAAAGATAGTACCACCGGGCATTGCGGGCGGTCATGCCGTCCAGCACGCGGCGTGCCTCGGCGTAGCGGCCATTCACCACAAAGTTGCGGGCTGCCTGCATCTCGGGCGAGTCGCTGCCGCTGTAGCTGGCACCGCTCTGCTGGCTGTAGCCGTTGAACCCAAAGCCGAACCCGAAGGGGTCAAAACCATCGAAGCCGTCAAACCCGTAGTTCTGCTGGCTGTAGCCCTGCTGGGAGCCGCCATAGCTCTGCTGACGGTAGCCGCCATAGGGATTGCCGCCCATCTGGGGGCCGGTCTCGCCCTTGGTGATGGCATCGTAGGCGGCCTGCACCTCCTTGAAGTGCTCCTCGGCGGTTGGGTCGTTGGGGTTCAAATCGGGGTGCCAGCGCTTGCATTTGGCGCGGTATGCTTTTTTGATCTCTTCGTCGCTTGCGCCGCGCTGAATGCCCAGCACCTCATACGGATCTCTCATGGATATACTTCCTCACGTCTCATTTCGCGCGGCCGCAATGCCGCACAATACTCTATAGTCTACCGTATCGTCGTGGAAAAATCAAGTGGATGCTTCGGCATCCCGGCCGGAGCGCTTTGCATTGTTGCAGTTGTACTTCAGCCATACGCCGGAATACAGGATATTGCGCAGCAGGTCGGCGTCCTCCACGCAGGGCAGGCGCTCAAAACATTTGGCACAGCGTGCCAGCAGCAACTCAAAAATTTCCCGCATTTCTTCCTCGTAGCCGGGCTGCTCGCTCATGGTTTTGAGGGGATTGTAGGCGTCCTTCCGCTTGTCGCGGGCCAGATCGTCGTAGGCGTCCATCAGATAGATGAACTTGCCCAGATGGAAGCCCAGGCTGCGCAGCTCCGGCGACCAGTGGTCCTGCTTGTAGTCGAACAATTCGGCCATCAGCTCGCCAAAGCAGCCGGACACGGCGTCCAGGTCCTCGCTGCCGGCGGCTTCGTATTCTGCAAGCCGGGCCAGACAGCTGCGGATGGCGGCACACTGCCGGGGCCAGCGGGCTTCGGCGTCGGTGCGGCAGCCGGACAGCAGTTTTTCATAGCCGAGGCCCAGCAGGTTGTGGTCATCCTTCCATTTGTCCTCGGCATTGTAGTAATGCAGCGCCACGCTCAGGTCGGCACAGTAGTCGGTGGGGCCGCTGGACCGCCAGTTCACGCCGTGCAGCGGGTGCACCGGGCAGCGGCTGCATCCGGTGGAAAGTTCGCTCTCGCCCTCATACAGGCTGCACAGCAGCAGGTCCAGAAAGGTGAGATCGTAGCTCAGCGTAAACCGCCCCCGCAGCCCGTGCAGCGCGTCGATGCGGCGGCACAGCCCGCAGTAGGCGGTGCGGTAGCGCGCCTGCGCCTCCGGGGAGAGGGCGGTGTGGTTCGGGATCACATATCCAAACATGGCTCAACTCTTTTTGATGAACTGGGTGCCGCAGCGGGGGCAGGAGATCTGGATGCGGCCACGGCCCCGGGGCACCCGAAGCTTCTGGCGGCACTTGGGGCAGCGGTAGTAGTGGTAGAGCTTGCGGTTGGCCCACTGATCTTTCAGACCGCGGAACTTGCCGTCCACCCGATCTTTCAGGGTGTAGTAGCGGTAGTTCTCCTCCGTGCGCTTGGAGATATTGCGGCTCAGGGATCGGTAATAGCAGAGGATCAGCAGCACCAGACCCAGCCAGGTGAACAGGCTGATGCGGGTGAGCAGGGAGATGAGCAGCATCACGATGGAGGCGATGCTCAGAGCCTGATTCAACCCATCGGTGCCGTAGCGGCCGACCATGAACTGACGGAATTTTTCTCTCATACGATCAAGTCCTTTTCGTTGTCAAAACAGCGGCTGAGCGCTGCCGTGGTATTCCTTGTTTTTAGCATACCAGTCATCCATGATAAAACTTTGAACAGACTGCAAATCTATCATGAAAGGGACCGGATTTTACTCCCGGCAGCGGATGGTCAGATAGGCTTCGGTGTCCAGCGCGCCCTCCATGCGGCAGTGCAGCACGGCCCGCCCGGCCTCGCCGGTGGTGGCCAGATAGGTGCCGCCCATGCCGCCCCGCAGCGGTACGACGGCAGGCCCCAGGATCTTCACGGGGCCCTCGGTGCGCAGCTGCACGGCCTCGCCGCAGTAGGGCAGCAGGTTGCCGTTCTGGTCGATGGCGCGCAGGCTCACGGCAGCGCAGTCCCAGGTGGGGCCGTCGGTCAGGATGGGGTTGTGCACCACGCATTCCAGCCGGACGCTCTGCACCGGCTCCCGCACCACGGTGCGCACCGCTCGACCGTGCCAGACGGCCTCAAAGCGGTATTCGGCGGCGGGGCTGCCCAGCACGCCGATGTACTTGTAGTACATCCGCAGCACATCGTTCCAGCCCAGCCGCAGCGAGAGCATCCGTGCCCGGGACAGGGGCGAAGGCTCCATGGCGTCCCGGCGCAGCTCGTTCAGGATGGCAGCTACCTGCAAGGCAGAAGCATGGTCCATCCCCTCATACTTTTCCAGCAGGGAGCCCACAAAGTCGTTGATCTCAATGGGTGGGTGCGGCAGCGCCGCAAACCGGCCGCGCCGGTCGGGGGCAAATTCGGCCACGAAGTCATTGCCGCGGTACAGACGCACGCTCTCGGCGTTGGTGAACACCCAGCAGGCCCCCGGTACCCCGCCAGGCAGGTCCCCCAATGCCATGGCGGAAGAGACTTCCAGCACGATGTCCGAAGGAGCACGGGGTGTTTTCTGGCTGGCGTACACGGCGGCGGAGAGTTTCGGGTTGCGGAACAGATCCATCACGCCGTGGTAGCAGATGCGGTCGCCGCTGCCGAATTCCCGGTGGGTGTTGTAGTCGGCCAGGCACCAGCCAAAGCTGCCGGCCACGCCCTGCTGGGCAATGGAATCGTTGAGCACGGCGGCAAAATGCAGGGCCTGCACCAGCCGGTGGGCCTCATCGTCAAAGGGCTTGGCCGGGAAGTTCTGCCCGCCGAACTCGCTGATGAGGTAGCCCTTGCGGGTGTCCGGGGTGACGGAGGCGCGGGCCTCACAGGCGGGGCCTCGGCCCCGGTAGGAATAATCGTTGTAGGCGTACACATCCTCCAGCAGCTGCTCGCGGCGGCGGATATGGGCACCCGCCGTGGGGCGGGTGGGGTCCAGCCGATGGATGGCCTCGTTGGTGCGCTTGTAAAAGGCTTCATCATCGGGGCTGCCGTTGACCCGTGCACCCCACAAAAACACACTGGGATGGTTGCGGCACTGGCACACCATCTCCCGGCAGTTCTGCAGGGCCTGCGCCTTCCAGGCTTCGTCGCCGATGTGCTGCCAGCCGGGCATTTCGGTGAACACCAGCAGGCCCAGCTCGTCGCAGGCATCCAGGAAGGCCGGGCTCTGGGGGTAGTGGCTGGTGCGCACGGCATTGCAGCCCAGGTCCTTTTTGATGAACTGGGCATCCAGCCGCTGCAGGCTGTCCGGCATGGCGTAGCCCTGATAGGCGTAGCTCTGGTGCCGGTTGATGCCCCGCAGCACCACCCGCTGGCCGTTCAGGTACAGGCCACCGGCCACGAACTGGACCGTGCGGAAGCCGAACCGGACCGTCTTTTCGTCCAGCACCCGGTCGGGCAGACCGCTGGTGCCGGGACGGATGAGCTTTACGGTAAGAGTGTACAGGGTGGGGTGCTCAATGCTCCACGGATGCACCCCGTTCAGGGTGCCGGTGATGGGCAGGGCAAGTTCCCCACGGTAGACAGCCCGGCTTCCGGCGGGGCTGCGGATCTCGGCCTGCAGGGTGCAGCCCACCGTCTCGCCCACCGTGGCGGTGTAAATGCGAAAGTCGCCTTCGGCCCGGGCCTCCACGAACACATCCCGCAGGTAGGCGGGCTCCTTGATGTCCAGACTTACGGCACGGTAGATGCCGCCGTAGGTCAGGTAGTCGATGGAACCGCCGAAAGGCGGGATGTTCAGGTCCTCGCGGCTGTCGCAGCGCACAGCCACGACATTCTTCTTGCCCAGATGCAGGGCGCTGGTCAGGTCCACCGTAAAGGCGGTGTAGCCGCAGCCGTGGTGGAACAGCCGCCGCCCGTTGCAGAACACGGTGGCGTCGTGGGCGATGGCTCCGAAGGTGAGCAGGACGGTGCGGCCTGCCCACTCGGCAGGGGCAAAGAACTCCCGGCGGTAGCCGCACAGGCGCTGTTGGTCGTTCTCGTTGCAATAGTTGTAGGGCAGGGCCTTGACCGTGTGCGGGATGCGCACCGGCTCCAGCTCCAGTCCGGTGCATTCCGGGCGCACCAGCGCGGGGTCGAAGGTGGGGCAAAACAGCCAGCCGTCGTTCCAGTCGTAGTGTTCCATAGTCGGGTCTCCGTCCATAGCAAAGTTACTTTACTTCTTATAGTAGCACAAAGTTATGAACGAAAAAAGCACCTCCCGCCCTTTTTGCACACCTTTTGGGCAGCAGAAGGGGAAGAGCGCTGCCCAAAACAACAAATGCTCCCCCGGAATGGGGGAGCATACTGCTCAGTGGATGAAGTTCGTCATGGGGCGGGGCGGGTTCTGCGGGTTGTCGAACCCGGCAGCCTTGCCGGCCTCGATGCAGTGCAGCAGCCAGGCCATGTTGCGGCCCAGCTCCTGCATCACAGCGCAGCCCTCGGCGTCCTGCAGCACCTGCTCGGCATTGGAGCCGTGCACCATGGCCCAGTAGGAGCCGTTGACCAGCGGCATGTGGAAGAACTGGGGGTATTTGACCAGCTGGTCAAGGGTGGAGGTGGTACCGGCGCGGCGGGCAGAGCAGCAGACGGCGGCGGGCTTGTAGGCCAGATATTTACCACCCGCGTAGGCCAGACGGTCCATAAAGCTGGCCATGTTGCCCGCAGCGGAGGCGTAGTGCACCGGGCTGCCGAACACAAAGGCGTCGGCGGTTTTGGCCTTCTCAATGGCCTCGTTGACCACGCCGCCGAACACGCATCCATTGCCGCTGCGGCAGCCGCCGCAGCCGATGCAGCCGCCTACGGGCTGACCGCCGACGTGCAGGATCTCGGTGTCGATACCGGCCTTGTTCAGCTCCCCGGCGATCAGGGACAGGGCGGTGTAGGTGCAGCCCTTTTCGTGGGGGCTGCCGTTGATGAGCAGGACGTTCATAAAAATACTCTCCTTTGGTCCAGAATGCGCCGCAAAATGCCCGGCGCCTGTGCGATACTCTGATTGTAGCACAAAGCCTCCGGGCGTGCAATGCGCCCCGGTACTTGACAAGAATGCACGGTTTGATGATAATAAGAAGAACCAGAAGAGGATATGCAGCGCCGGGCGAGGCTATGCGAGCGCGCCCGGCCGACCAGAAGGAGGTCAAATCATGCGCGTGATCGCAGGAGAAGCCCGGGGACGGCGTCTGGAAGCCCTGCCCGGGACGGACGTGACCCGGCCCACCCTTTCGCAGGTGAAGGAGGCCATGTTCAGCATTGTACAGTTCGACCTGCCGGGCGCGCGGGTGCTGGACCTGTATGCCGGCAGCGGACAGCTGGGCATCGAGGCGCTGAGCCGCGGCGCGGCCCGGTGCGTGTTCCTGGATGAGAACCGCGAGGCGGTGAACATCGTGATGCGCAACTGCAAGACCTGCGGTGTGTTCGACCGCAGCCGGGTCAATGTGGGCGAGGCTGCCCGGTATCTGTCGGCCTGCCGGGAGCAGTTCGACGTGGTGCTGCTGGATCCGCCGTTCCGGGGCGGTACGCTGGAAAAGATCCTGCCGGCGGTGGACAAGTGCACCGCACCCGGCGGCACTGTGCTGTGCGAGAGCGAAACGGGCCTTGTGCTGCCGGCACAGGTGGGCGGCCTGACCCTGCAGAAGCAGTATAAGTATGGCAAGGTGCTGCTGTGGAAATATACGAAGCCCATGCAGCAGGAGGGGGAAGCACTATGAACGTGAACGAGCTTTTGGACACCATTGAAGATACGCTGGAAGAGAGCACCAGCATGCCGCTGTCCGGCGGCAAGCGTCTGGTGGACGTGGAAAAGGTCCGGGATTATCTGGATGATATCCGCGCAAACCTGCCCGGCGAGCTGCGGCAGGCCCAGCAGATCGTGAACGACCGTGCCCAGATCGTGGACACGGCCAATGCACAGGCCCAGGCCATCGTGAAGAAGGCCGAAGAGCGCGCCCGCATCCTGGTGAGCGATGCCGAGATCGTGAAAGCCGCCCAGCAGCGCGCCGCCGAGATCACCGCCGCTGCCCAGAGCGAGTCGCGCACGCTGCGTCAGACCGTGACCGACTACTGCGACAACATGCTCAAGACCACGGAAGAGACGATGGTGGAGAATGCCGCACAGGTAAAGAACGTGCGCGCCAACCTGCGCCAGAACGCCAAGAAAAACGGCTGATTTCCACACAAATTCCACATCCTGAAAAATGATGCGTCCCTGCAGGCAAAAATGACGGCCCGCAGGGACTTTTTTTGTGAAATTTTGCCGCAAAAACAGGGACAAAAAACCTTGCAATCGGGGGCTTGATTTGCTACAATAAACGTGTGTCAGTGGGGTAAAGTGGGTGAAAGTAGGGCAAAGGCCCTCTCCACAGCCCCGAAAGGGGGCAGGCAGCATGTTCTTTGGCCGGTATGACTATACCATCGACGCCAAAGGGCGGCTGAACTTCCCCGCAAAGTTCCGCGACGCCATGGGCGAGAGCTTCGTGGTGCTGGAATGGGTGGACAACTGCCTGTTCGTGCTGCCGCTGCCTGAAGTGGAAAAGCTGGCGGAAAAGCTGGAGGTATCTCCAACGCACGTGAAGCATATCGAAAGCGGCCATCGTAAGCCATCGATTGAAATACTGTTCGAGATTGCCAAAATCTTGAACATATCCTTGGATAGCGTCGTTTTCAGCAAGAATGAAAGCGCACATACGGATACTCGCGAAAAGATAGACCGTTTGCTGGATATATCCGATGAAGCATCCTTGCGTTTCATCTTGAGCGTATTGGAAGCGCTGCGCGAAAAGGAGCAGGCCGGCGTCAGATAACCGTCATTTTGCCATGTGCATTGCAAAGGAGCCGCAAATCAGCGCTCCTTTTTTGTATCGTGCGTATTTCTTCTTCGGTGGGGTTGTGGCAATCCGTGATGAGCGCGAGTTGCAGATATCCTTCATACGCCGAAAGAATTGCTTCACACAATGCCGCTGGAGTATCGCAATGCGTTACGTTGAACCATTCACGTTCTTCCTCGTCCCACTCCATTACCACATATCCGTGGCGAGTTAGCAATACTTCGCAGATTCCTGTCTGAATAGCCAGTGCAAAACAATCAAGTACGTTTTCAAAAGACAACATTGAAATCTTCCTTTCAAAATACCTTATATATAACACTATAATCATTCGCAGGCTAAATCGCC
>OLRV01003339.1_pt1 | contig 11342 bp, 8 predicted proteins | sample 1672421 | NCBI WGS metagenome assembly OLRV01 (sample SAMEA3136684, study PRJEB25190) | human gut metagenome | biome: human gut; feature: human-associated habitat; material: faeces | place: Austria | collected 2013
CACCTGCACCTGCTGGATATCGCTGGAGAAGGCCTGCGTGTTGTAGCTGGTTTTCTGCTCGCGGTTATCCATCACAGTGACCACCTGGAAGGGGCTTTTCAGGTGGAAGCCCGCGTCCAGCGTGTAGTCGGCCACCTTGCCGAAGGTGGTCAGGATGCCGGTATAGCCGGTGGGCACGATGGCGGTGCAGCCGCCGTATACAATCAGCGCCAGCACAATGGCGACTGCGGCGATCACGCCCGCGCGGATTAGCTTTTTATTGCCGTTTTTGCGGGGAGCGGGGTTGGCGTTGGGGTAAACGTTCATGGATGTAAAATCCTCCTTGTTTTTCGATTACGGTCAGATTTTACCATAATAAATCCCCATACCGCAAGGGCAGGGGGATAAAATATACGCAGGGCTGCTTTAATTGTCCGTTTTGCTGTCCGCAAGCCTGGCGGACAGGATTTCCTGCGCGCGTTCTTCCTCAAACTGGCTCATGTACAGCTTGTAATAGCTGCCCTTCATGCGAAGCAGCTGTTGATGCGTGCCCTGCTCCTTGATCTTGCCATCCTCGATGACCAGGATGCGGTCGGCCGAGCGGACGGTGGACAGGCGGTGGGCGATGATAAAGGACGTGCGGCCCGTAAGCACCTGGGAGATGGCCTGCTGAATCATGACCTCGGTTTCAGTATCGACGGAGGAGGTGGCTTCGTCCAGGATGAAGATGCGTGGGTTGCTCAGGATCGCGCGGGCAAAGGAAATCAGCTGCTTTTCGCCCGTGGACAGCCGGCTGCCGCCCTCGCCTACATCGGTGTCATAGCCTTTTTCCATCTTCAGGATAAAGGGCTCGGCGTTTACCAGCTGCGCCGCGCGGCGAATCTCCTCGTCCGTAGCGTCCAGCTTGGAATAGCGGATGTTATCCCGAATGGTGCCCGAGAACAGCCGCGGCTCCTGCAGCACATAGCCCAGATTGGATTGCAGCCACAGCTGGCTGCGCTGCTTGTAGTTCACGCCGTCGATGCGAATTTCGCCCGCGGTCGGCTCGTAGAAGCGGCAGATCAGGTTGATCAGAGTGGACTTTCCAGACCCGGTCGGGCCGACCAGCGCGATGGTCTGGCCGGGCTTGACACGGTAGGACGGACGATCCACGATGTTGCCGTCGACGAGGATGTGACGGTGCACCACGAACTGACGGGCCTGAGCGGTGGTACGGGCGATGCCGGCACGCAGCACGAGGTTGTCAAGACGGACTTCGAGATCGGTGAGCATCGCGTTACCGGTCTGGCCGGCGGTGCGGGTCGCCTTCTCGTAAGCGGAGCGAAGCTGCTTCTCGGAGACGCCGTACTGGGCGCGCAGGCGCTGCTTCTCGCGCAGACGAACCGCGTAATCGGATTCGGTGCGACGACGGGTGCGGCCGTGCTCACCGGGAGCGTACGGGCGCTTTTCGAAGATGCGCTGAGCCTTGGGGGTCAGTGCGATGCCGAGGGCGCGGGAAAGGCGCACCTGACGGCGAGAACGCTGAACGTTGGTCATTCTTGTTCCTTTATTCTGTCGTTATCTGAACGGAACGCGAGGCTGTCCCCGCGCTGAGTCGGCCTCCCCAGTGCTTCGTCGTGACGTGCACGAACGGCGGAAAACCGCCGCCGACCCACTGATGGGCTAAGACTCCAGATAGCATCCGCCTTATGGCAGACACAATCGTTTATAATCGCATACCCTATGGACGACCCTGCGTGTCAGGCTCCGCCGGCCGGGGTGAGCCGCCCCGCATCCATGGCATACACGCGGTCGGCGTATGGCAACGTGTCGCCGTCATGGGTCACGATAAGCACCGCCGCCGTCTCATCGGCGACGTTGCGCAGCAGACGCATGACCATCGTGGTGCTCGTCGCGTCGAGATCGCCGGTCGGCTCGTCGAGGATCAGCAGCTTCGGCCCGTTCATGAGCGCCCGGGCGATGGAGACGCGGCGCATCTCGCCACCCGACAGCTCCTTGGGATAGCTGTCGGACAGGTCAGCCACGCCGAGTCGATCCAGCAGCATCGTCGCCCGTCGCTCCAGGGCGTCGGGCTCGTGCTCCGCCGTGAGATCATCGTCGATGACGTCGGGCATGTCGGCATCGTCCTGCTCACGTGCGGAATCGGCCGCGCCGGCGGCATCGGCTTCGCCGGGCGCCGCAACATCATCCGGCACCACCGTTTTCTTCGCCGGGTCAAACAGCACGGCCGGAAGAATGACGTTGTCGAGCACGGTGAGGTTGCCGAGCAGCGTCTGTCCCTGCGTGACGAACCCGAGCGTCGCGTTGCGCAGCTGCGAGAGCTCCTTGTCCGACAGCTTGGAGACGTTTCGGCCGTCGATCTCGACGGTGCCGGACGTCGGCTTGAGCAGGCCAGCGATCAGATTGAGCAGCGTGCTTTTGCCGTTGCCGGAACGTCCGATGATGGCGACCAGTTCGCCCTGGTCCATGGAGAAGCTCACGTGGTCGACGGCGGCGAAACGCGCGCCGCGCCGGGTGAATTCACGGGTCAGATCATTGATCTCAAGCATCGCCATGATGAATCACTCCCCCTCGCGCAACGTGAGATAGGTTTCGGGCGCGGACAGCTTGACCGCGGTGACGATTGACGCCAGCAGTCCGGTCGCGACGGCGAACACGAGGCTTATGGCGACGAGCGCGACGACCTTGAGCGCGTCGGTCTGCAGGTATGGCAGCTGCAGCTGCCTGCTGATCAGCGTGTTGAACGGGAACACCGCCAGAGACGCGCCCGCGATGCCGATGACGCCACCGACCAGTCCGATCAGCGCCGATTCCTTGACGATGAGCGCAATCAGTGTGCCGCGCGTGGCGCCCATGATGCGGTAGGCCGCGAATTCCTTCTTCCGCTCGTTCATCGCGGATGCGAACACTGCCAGCAGCACGATGAGGCCCATGATCCAGAACACTGCGACGAACAGCGTGACGTACCCGACCAGCGCGTCGAGGTTGGTCTTGGTAGTGGCTGTCACGCCGCCCGGATACACGAATCCGAGCCCTTCGAGACCGGATTCCTTGGTGATGTTGAGCGAGACCTGCTTGGCGTCATACCCGTCCTTGACCTTGATGAGGATCGCGGAGACCGCCTTGTCGGCGTATTCGGCGGGGATGGCCGTGTGTCCCACCGACGACGAGTACGAGACGATCGAGGGGATGGTGGACATATTGACGAACACCGAATTGTCCAGACTGGTGCCGGTCGAGCCGAGCTGGGCGGCGACCGGGAACTCATGCCCGTACAGCTTGATCGTGTTGTTGCCGGATACGCTGATGTTCGAGCCGGCTACGACTTCTCCGTCTTTCAGCGTCCCGTCGAACTGCGATGTGATCCAAGGGGTGATGACGAAGTCGGTCGCGGGGTTGAAGCCTATGATCTGCACCTTCTCGTCGCAGCATGCGGCCGCGAGCGATGATATGTACGTCTGGGCCGTGACTCGGGAGATGCCATCGGCCTTGGAGACCAGGTTCTCGATGTCGTTGGTGAAATAGAACGTGTTGGATCCGCCGTTGGTGAGCAGGGCCTCGGCTTTGGCGCCGGTATCCTGCGGCACCACCATGAGGTCGGCTCCCATGCGTTCCTGCATGCTGCGCAATCCGTTGCGCAGGTTCATGGACAGCAGCGAGCCGCCGAAGAACGCGAGCGTCAGCATCATGACGACGATGACGAGCGCAGCCGTGCGAAACGGCTTGCGCTTCAGGTTCTCCAGCGGCAGTCGTTTGAGGGTGATTCGTGTGATCATCGCTTGACGGGCTTGGAGTCAAGGTAGATGGCGACGACGGCGAACAGCAGTGCCAGAATGCCGATCACGATGAGCGTCGGCCTGGTGACCATATGGCAATGCATCATGGCGCCCTTGCACACGCCGATCAGCACCGTCGGCACGGCCAGCGACAGCAGTGCGTTCAAAGCGACGGCGATATTGAGACCTGTACGTATCTTCGGGCTGCAGAACAAAGCGATGATACCCAGCAGGGCGATGACCACGCCGATGCCAAGCTCCGCTTGCGCGGTGTAATGGCACGCCATGGGCATATTATCCTTGACCTCGCACACATGGGCGAATGCCTGCGGGGCGACGGCGATAAGCACGCCGAACACGATGGCCGGCAGCGATGCGAATAGTCTACGGAACATTGTTGTCTCCTCTCGGTTGAAGATGGACATCGATGATTATGTCAACCGTTTCCGGGAAACACAAGCCTTGACTTTTCAACGCTTTTCATATATGCGCCGGTCATCCGCCGCTAAGGTCCCGCCACCATCCTCCCGCTGGCGGGAGGATGGTGCGAAGCCGCCGGTGGGTGGTTACCTCAGAGCTTCTCCAGCGGCGCCACGCGCAGCATCAGCCGCTTGACGCCCGACGAGCCGAAATCGACCGTGATTACGGAGTTGCGGCCCTTGTCCTGCGTGTCGACGACGGTGCCCAGCCCGTACTGGTCATGCGTGACCTTGTCACCGGCATGGAAGTCGGCGATGTTGAGGTTGTTGTCCTTGCTGAGCGACGAGGCCGGTCTGGCCGACGAGAGAGATGACTTGGGAGCGGTGCGGCGCGTCGTGACCTTGCCGCCACGCGACAATCCCGTGGATGAGCCGAACCGGCTGCCCGACCCGTACTGCTGTCCGGAGCCCTGACGGCCGGAACCGCCGTGGCGCGAAGATGAGCCGAATCCCCTGGCCCCGCCATATGACGAGCCCGATCCACCGCGCGAACCGGAGCCGAACGACGAGGAACCACCGTACGAGGAATGTCCACGAGAACCGTATGACGAGGAACCACCGTACGAGGACGACCCGCCGTATGTGGTGCCGCCGAAGTCGTCATCGTCCCATCCGCCGAACTCGTCGTCGAAGCCGCGGCGCGACCAGCCGGAGCGCATGCCCTCCATGCCGGTTTCGCGCCGTTTCCAGTCGATGAGCCGGTCGGGGATCTCATCGAGGAACTGGCTGGGCATCATCTCGTTGGCCTGCCCCCACTGCGCGCGCACGGCGGCACGGGTGACGTACAAACGACGCTTGGCACGCGTGATGCCCACATATGCCAGACGACGCTCCTCGGAAAGCTCGTCGGCGTCCTCCATCGCCCGCGAGTGCGGGAACGTGCCCTGCTCCATGCCGGTGAGGAACACGACGGGGTATTCCAGGCCCTTGGCGGTGTGCAGAGTCATCAGCGTGACCTTGCCGGAGTCCTCGCCCTCGGAGGGCAGCTGGTCGGAGTCCGCCACCAGCGCCGTGGTCTCCAAGAATCCCGCGAGCGTGGCGTCCGGCGTGTTCTGCTCGAATTCGGCGGCGACGGACTGCAACTGCGACAGGTTCTCCACGCGGGAGGCATCCTGTGGATCCTCGGACCGCTGCAGTTCTTCGAGCAGACCGGACTGCGAGAGCACCTCCCCCACCACTTCGGACGGCTTGCCGTCATGTTCGGCCGCGAACGCGCTCAGGGAGCGCATCAGGTCCCTGAATGCGGCGAGCTGCTTGCCGGTGCGGGTGGGCACGCCGTCGATCTGGTCAAGATGGTCGATGCCGTCCCAGAACGTGGTCGCATGAGCATCGGCATATGAGACGATGATCGATTCGGCACGAGGTCCGAGACCGCGCTTGGGCACGTTGAGGATGCGCCGCATGTTGACGTTGTCGGCCGGATTGACGATGGCCTGCAGATACGCGATGGCGTCCTTGACCTCCCGCCGCTCGTAGAACCGCGTGCCGCCGACCAGCTGATACGGCAGTCCGGCATGCACGAGCGCGCCTTCAAGCGCACGCGACTGCGCGTTGGCACGGTACATGATGGCCATGTCCGAATACGGCGTGCCCTCCTCGGCGCGGACGCGAGCGATCTCCCCCGCTATCCACGCGGCCTCCTGCTCGGCGTTGTCCGCGGCATAGCCGACGATCGGGTCCCCGCTGCCCAATGCGGTCCACAGCTTTTTGGGCTTGCGACCCTGGTTGTTGGCGATGACCGCGTTGGCCGCGTCGAGGATGGTCTGCGTCGAACGGTAGTTCTGTTCGAGCATGATGGTCTTCGCGTTGGGGAAATCCTGCTCGAAATCCTGGATGTTGCGGATGTCCGCGCCGCGGAACGCATAGATCGACTGGTCGGAGTCGCCGACGACGGTGATCCATGCCGGGCCGGCCCGCCCCGCCGAGGGGGCGTCCGGCACGACCTGCCCGGCCGCGTCCACGCCCGCCAGCTCGCGGATCAGCTCGTATTGGGCATGGTTCGTGTCCTGGTATTCGTCGACGAGGATATAACGGAACTTATGACGGTAATAGTCGGCCACCTGCGGTTGGGTGCGCAGCAGTTCGACCGTCCGGCCGATCAGATCGTCGAAGTCGACGGCGTTCGCCATGGCCAGACGATGCTGGTATTCGGCGTAGATGACGGAATACAGCACCTCGATGTCGCCGAAATTGCCGATCTGATAACCGCGCTGGCCGGGCCGGTAGTCGGGCGCGTAGCGCTTGAGCTGCTCCTGCCAGCCGATCAGTGAGTTCTTGTAATCGGAGATGCGCGAGAGGATCGCGCGCGGCGTGTAGCGCTTGAGGTCGATGTTGAGATCGGCGCCGATCAGCTTGACGAGGCGCTCGCAGTCGGCGGTGTCATAGATGGAGAAGCCCGACGCCAGCCCTATCGACTGGCCGTCACGCCTGAGGATGCGCACGCATGCGGAATGGAACGTCGACACCCACATGCGCTGGGCGACCGGTCCGATCAGACCTTCGAGGCGTTCGCGCATTTCAGCGGCCGCCTTGTTGGTGAAGGTGATGGCGAGGATCTGGCTCGGCCATGCTCCGAATTGCGTGAGGATCCACGCGATGCGCCGGGTGAGCACGCGTGTCTTGCCGGATCCTGCGCCGGCGCCGATCAGCAGTGCGGGCCCCCGGTACTGCACCGCCTCGGCTTGCTGCGGGTTGAGGTCGCCGACGAGTTCCTCGACGCTTCTTGCGATGAGATCCGGATCCTGCTGCACGCTGCTCCCCCTGACGGTTGACGATGATTCGGCTTTCCTGTTTACCACATGGTTCGGTCAGTGTCACTCGATATGGGCGACCTCCCATTCCGCCAACGCGTTCCTCAGACCGGAGGCATACAGGTCTTCGCCTTGTCCGGCCTGCGGGTGGATGCCGTCCGGTCCGAGCCAATCGGTGTGTGCCGCGATAGCACTGTTCCAGTCGACCAGAATCGAATCGGTGGGATGCTTGCGCACGTAGTCGGAGGCCGCCTGATTGGCCACGGGAATCCACTCGCGGTCGCCATACGCATTGATGATGACCAGCACATGCCCATCACCCGCCGCGGCCGCAATCCGCTCGTATTCGCCGACCGTGGTCGCGCTGTTCGTGTTCAGCGAGATCACCACGTACTTGCGCAGACGGCCTTCCGCCTTCATCTGCGCGACGATACCGGGCGCGGTCAGGATGGACCGCGACACCTGGGCGTCCACGGCGATGCCGGGCAGTGACTTCTGCAATGCCGCCGACGCGCCCACGGTGACGGAGTCGCCGATCACGGAGACGTCCTCGCCGTTCAGGGTCTTCTCGATAGCTGCCTTGGCCTCCTCGCGGCGCTTGCGCTCCTCCTCGGCGCGTTTCTTCGCCTCGGCCGCGGCCTTGGCGTCCATCTTGCGCTGACGTTCCTTCTTGGCGAGCGCGCTCTGGTTCTTCTCCAGCATGATCTGTGTCTGCGTCTTCGCCGGGGCCTGGGCCACACCCATGAAGAACCCGATGACGATCAGTACCACAACCGACACGGTGACGACCATGCGCATCGCCTCCGCGGTACGGGAGCTGCGGGATGCGACGACCGGCGCGTCTTGCGACGAGGGCAGGGGCGCAGCCTGAGAGTACGGCTGAGTGAACTCGACGTTGTTGAGGTGCGTCCCATACACGCCACGTGCCCGCGCGCTGCCGACCCGTCGCGGAGCCGAACGTTGCGCCACCGTGCGGCGGGGAGCCGACTTGTCGCGCTTAGACTTGATCCATTCCGCGACCGGATTCTCCACCATCCACCATGACACCGCGGTCATCACGAGGCTCAGCAGCAACGTGAGCGCCTGGACCACCCACAATCCGCTGCCACGGTAACCGGGAAGCATGAGCTGCAGCAGCAGGTACAACGGCCAATGCCACAGGTACATGCCATACGAGTATTTGCCCAGCAGCGCGAGCGGACGCCAGCCGAACAGGCCGATCATCCATGAATCCTTGGAAATGCTGCCGCCGATCAGCACTACGGTGAGCACAGAGGCCAGAATCAGACCGCCGCGGAACGCTGACGCATCCTGCCCGACGCGCGGCATCATCATGATCAACACGACCAGTGCGCCAGTGGCCAGCCAGGGCATAACCATGGTGAACAGGCGGCGCGGCTCGGCGTCAGACTCCTCGCTGTGCCGCACGACGAACGCCAGCGCGACACCCAACAGCATGCCAAAACAGTGCGTGTCCGTGCCGAAATACACGCGTGTGGGGTCGGCGGACGGGTTGTACAGCACCCACATGCCACACGCGGACAGCGCGGCGAGCAGCACCGGCACCAACGCCTGCACGAACGTGGAGCCGATTCTGTGCAGCATGGCCGTCAAAAGCGGCAGCACCAGCGTCGCTTGGGCCAGCAGCGCCACGAACCATAAGTGCCGCAGCAATTGCGGCGACGTCGCCGCGAAATAGCTGTCTCCGGAGAAGATCTCCCCCCAATTCGACGTGAATGTCAGCGCGGAGACGCTTTTGCCCGGCACACCCACCAGAATGTCATGGTTGACGAACAGGCCGAGCGACACCGAGCCGGCGATCATGAACGCCATCGCCGGCCACAGTCGAGACAACCTGCGCAGATAGAAATTGCCAAGACGCAGTCTGCCGGTACGGTCGATCTCACGAAGGACGCTCAGGGCGAGCAGGAAGCCGGATACGGTGAAGAACACGTCCACGCCAATGAAACCGCCGGGCAGCGAGCGTTGCGACAGGTGATACCAGATGATGCCGATCAGGGCGAATCCCTTGATACCGTCCAGGCTCCCATAGCGGTCATTGCGCATGCTGATACTCCTTACACGACTTCCCGTTCCGTCGAGGTTATGCTAGAGCATCCCCCTCCCAAAAAAACATTTTGGAATCACAAAGTGTTCGTCAAGGACTCGTGGCGGATTCATACAGGTCGCCGCGGTCATCTGCATGGCGTATGCTGTCCCTCTGTCCTATTCATTGACGGTACAGGCAAAGGGGACTTATGAAGGAGCTGGAAGAGCGCATTCGGCGTGATGGAACGGTCAAGACCGGCGACGTGCTCAAGGTGGACGCGTTCTTGAACCATCAGTGCGACGTGCGTCTGTTCGACCATATGGGGCAGGAGTGGGCCCGGCATTTCGCCGGCAAGACCATCACCAAGATCCTGACCATCGAGGCGTCGGGCATTGGCATCGCCTGTTGCGCCGCACGCCACTTCGGCGATGTTCCGGTGGTGTTCGCCAAGAAGGCCCAGTCCATCAACCTCGACGGCGACCAGTACACCACCACGGTGTACTCGTTCACCAAGCGCAAGGAGTTTCCCGTCATCGTGTCCAAGAAATATTTGGACGCCGACGACCACGTGCTGCTCATCGATGATTTCCTGGCGAACGGCAAGGCGTTGCATGGGCTCATCGAGCTGTGCCATGCGGCGGGGGCGAGTGTCGAGGGAATCGGCATCGCGGTCGAGAAGGGGTTCCAGGGCGGCGGTGACGAACTGCGCGCGCAGGGCTATGACGTGGATTCGCTGGCCATCGTCGAGTCCATGAATCCCGAGACCGGCGAGATCACGTTCAGGGACTGAGTCCGGAACAGCAGAGAGCAACGGTAGAGCAGAGGAGAGAAAAGGAAACCATGTCGCAGAAGAAAACGAAGAATTCCGTATCGTTCGAGGCGCTGTCCTCGCTGGACGCGCCCGTGTCGTTCTGGAAGGGCATTCCGTTCGGCCTGCAGCATGTGATGGCGATGTTCGTCGCCAATCTAGCCCCGATATTCATCGTCGCCAACGCGGCGAAGATGACGTCCGCGCAATCGGCGGCCGTGATTCAGTCGGGTCTGCTGGTGGCGGGTCTCGGCACCTGCCTGCAGTTGTATGGCGCGTGGCTGATCGGCTCGCGGCTGCCGATGGTGACGGGCATCTCGTTCACCTATGTGGCCGCCGCGGCCGCGATCTGCGCCGACAAGGGTTACGGAGCCGTGGTCGGCGCGGTGATCGTCGGTGGTCTGCTTGAGCTGGTGCTGGGCCTGACCGCCCGGTACTGGCGCCGTTTCGTGCCTCCGATCGTCTCCGCCATCGTGGTGACGTCCATCGGCTTCTCGCTGCTGACCGTGGGCGCCACGAGTTTCGGCGGCGGTGACGCGTCCGCCGCGGACTTCGGAGCCTGGCAGAACCTGACGCTGGGTCTCATTTCGCTGGTCGCCTGTCTGGCGTTCCAATTGCTGATGAAGGGCACCGCCAAACAGCTGTCCGTGCTGTTCGGCCTAGTGGTCGGCTATGTGGTGGCGATTTGCATGGGCAAGGTTGATTTTTCCGGGTTCCAGGAGCTTTCCGTCGTTTCGCTGCCGCAGTTCATGCCGTTCAAGCCCGAGTTCGATTGGGGCGCGATCATCTCCATCGGACTGCTGTACGTGGTCTCGTCCGTCGAGGTTCTGGGAGACACCGCCGCGCTGACCAAGGTGGGTCTGAACCGTACGCCGACCGAGCGTGAGACGGCCGGAGCGATCGCCGGCGACGGCCTGATCTCCTCGGTCTCCGGACTGTTCGGATGCCTGCCGCTGACCAGTTTCGCCCAGAACATCGGACTGGTGGCGATGACGAAGGTCGTCAACCGCAAGGTGATTCTCTCCGGCGGTCTGATTCGTCCACTTGAGATACTGCCCCAGAAAGGACACGGCCTGTGAGATCGATATTTTCCGCAAATATCTCTGACACATGGAACGGCAAAATTCCGCCAGCTCATCGGATGATTGCATCAGACTGCATCCGTAGTACTTTTCCGCCTGGGTGAAAAACGTCTGCTCCGATTCTTCCGCCGTATGTCCCATTAGCTGGCTGGCAGCCAGATAGCCCAGAGAGAGCAGGTAATCTTCCGTCTGTCGGTTCAGCTCTTCGCTTTTGTCCTTTGCGTAGAACCGGACAGCCTCCTGCAAGGTGGCAGCTGCTTTCGGGTAATTCTTCATATGATAATATGTTTTCCCCAGCGAGAGCAAATTGGAGTAGCCCTCAATTTTCCCGTCATCCTGCACCAGACGCAGATGTCTCGTCCACCAGTGCGTTTCCCCGTACAGCTGTTCCATCTGGAAATGGAGGTAGGCATTCAGG
>OLRV01003343.1_pt1 | contig 11331 bp, 9 predicted proteins | sample 1672421 | NCBI WGS metagenome assembly OLRV01 (sample SAMEA3136684, study PRJEB25190) | human gut metagenome | biome: human gut; feature: human-associated habitat; material: faeces | place: Austria | collected 2013
AGTATTATTGATACAGTTACAGAATACATGTACTGTAATTATGGTGATTGTTGCATGAAAAATATAACATGGGATGAATTGCAAAGGGTTCGTAATGAAATTAAAGAAAATGAGGCGGTTATAAATATAAAAAAAGGACTTGTGATTGTATTTGAAACAAAGGACTAAAAATACTTGTAATTATTGGCAGATTGTAATAAAATTAACAAAGAGTTGCGCAATTGCAACGTAAAAAACAAGGGAGGTCTCGTAATGAGTAATACAACACAGGCATTATCAAGGATTGAAGCAATACTTGATGATAGCAGCTTTGTTGAAATCGGTGCTGGTGTGACTGCCAGATCTACAGATTTTAACATTCAGGAAAAGAAGGCTCCATCCGATGGTGTTATTACAGGATACGGAGTTATTAATGGTAATCTTGTGTATGTATACAGCCAGGATTCATCGGTTCTCGGAGGATCAGTTGGCGAAATGCATGCTAAGAAAATAGTTAATATATATGATATGGCACTTAATATGGGTGCACCTGTCATAGGACTTATTGACTGTGCCGGATTAAGATTACAGGAGGCGACAGATGCACTTAATGCATTTGGAGAGATTTATCTCAAGCAGACACAGGCATCAGGCGTGATACCGCAGATTACAGCAATCTTTGGTACATGCGGCGGTGGACTTGCACTCGTGCCTTCACTTACTGATTTTACATTTATGGAAGAGAAGAACGGTAAGCTCTTTGTCAACAGCCCTAATGCAATTGAAGGCAACAAGACAGAGAATACCGCAGCAGCCGATTTTCAGGCTGAGCAGGCCGGAATAGTTGATTTTACAGGAGATGAGACATCTATTCTTGCAGGAATCAGAGACCTTGTATCGGTACTCCCGGCTAATTATGAAGATGAGAATGTTACAGACTGCACAGACGATCTTAACAGAGTATGTGAGAATCTTGCAGCAGAGGCAGCAGATCCTGCTTACGCAGCAGCATCAATCGCTGATGATAATGTTTTCATAGAGACCAAGAAGTCATTTGCCAAAGAGATGGTTACGGGATTTATTAAGCTTAACGGTGCAACAGTAGGCGTTGTTGCCAACAGAACAGCACGTTTTGAAGACGGTGCCGTAGCTGAGGAATTCGATAATGTCCTTACAACAGGCGGAAGCTATAAGGCAGCAGAATTCGTTAACTTCTGTGATGCATTTGAAATACCGGTGCTCACATTTACCAATGTTAAGGGATTTGCGGCAACAATGGCAGGTGAGCGTACAGTTTCCAAGGCAGCAGCCAAGCTCACATACGCTTTTGCTTCAGCATCGGTTCCTAAGGTTAATGTTATTATCGGAGAAGCATTCGGAAGTGCTTATGCGGTTATGAACTCGAAAGCACTCGGTGCGGATGTGACTTATGCATGGCCTCAGGCATCAATCGGAATGATGAATGCAGAGAGTGCAGCTAAGATTATGTATGCTGACAAGCCGGAACTTTTAGCAGAGAAGGCAGCAGAGTATGCAGCACTTCAGAATAATGTTGTGTCAGCAGCTCAGAGAGGATATGTTGACAGTATTATAGATCCTGAGCAGACACGTAAATACGTTGTTGCAGCTTTCGAGATGCTTTATTCCAAGAAAGCCGGTATTATAGATAAGAAACACGGAACAGTGTAGTGAGGTGAACCTATGATAGTTATGGAATCAATGGGTGAGAAACTCGGAACTGCCGGACTTAATACACTTGTGTGTATCGCCGTTGTTTTCGTGGTTTTGATCTTCATTTCATTTGTAATAAGCCTGTTTCGCTTTATACCTAAGGCAGAGGCAGCCATAGCAGCTAAGAAAGCCGCAAAGAAAGAATCCGGAACGGCATCTGCAGAGGCTATAGATAATACGATTTCACAGATTGAGGCCAAGGAAGAGAAAGAACTTACAGACGACCTTGAGCTTGTAGCGGTTATTGCGGCAGCAATTGCGGCATCGACCGGAGCATCACCGGATGGTTTTGTAGTGAGATCAATCAGAAAAGTTAAGAGATAATAAGCTCAAGGAGGATTTTTAATAATGAAGAATTACACTATTACAGTTAATGGTAATGTATATGATGTAACAGTTGAAGAAGGAGCATCAACAGGCGCTCCTGTTGCAGCACCTAAAGCAGCAGCTCCTGCACCTGCAGCAGCACCTAAGGCAGCAGCTCCTGCTAAGAGCGGCGCAGCAGGCTCAGTTAAAGTTAACGCACCTATGCCAGGCAAGATTCTTGCAGTTAAGGCTAACGTAGGTGATAAAGTTACCAAGGGCCAGGTTATTTTCGTGCTCGAGGCAATGAAGATGGAGAACGATATTGTAGCTCCTCAGGACGGAACAATCGCAAGCATTGATACTGCAGCAGGTAATTCCGTAGAGTCAGGTGAGACACTGGCAACACTTAATTAGTATTGGAGGTATCAAAATGGTTCTGGATACTTTACAGAATCTGCTGAATCAGACCGGATTTGCCACCCTTGACTGGGGTAACTACGTTATGATTCTGGTAGCATTAGTATTTATGTATCTGGCAATTGCCAAGGGATTTGAACCTCTGTTACTTGTTCCAATTTCTTTTGGTATGTTGTTGGTAAATCTTTTTCCGGACATCATGCAGTCAGTCGAAGATGCCAAGGCAGCAGGCAATGCAGCCGGCGGACTTTTCCATTATTTCTACCTGCTTGATGAATGGAGTATTTTGCCGTCACTCATATTCCTGGGTGTCGGAGCGATGACGGACTTTGGACCGCTTATTGCGAACCCGAAGAGCTTTCTCCTTGGTGCGGCAGCACAGCTTGGTATTTTCTCGGCATATTTCCTTGCAATCATTCTTGGTTTCAACGGAAAGGCAGCCGCTGCAATATCAATCATCGGTGGTGCGGACGGACCTACTTCTATTTTCCTTGCAGGAAAGCTCCAGCAGTCGGAACTTATGGGACCGATTGCGGTTGCGGCGTACTCGTACATGTCACTTGTGCCGATCATACAGCCGCCTATTATGAAACTTCTCACAACGAAGAAGGAACGTGCAATCAAGATGGAACAGTTAAGACCTGTATCCAAGCTTGAGAAGATCCTTTTCCCTATAGTTGTAACAATCGTTGTAGTACTTATTCTTCCTACAACAGCTCCGCTTGTCGGAATGCTTATGCTTGGTAACCTCTTTAAGGAGTCAGGCGTTGTTAAACAGCTTTCGGAAACAGCTTCAAACGCACTTATGTATATTGTAGTTATCCTGCTCGGAACATCAGTCGGTGCTTCGACAAGTGCATCGAACTTCCTCAATGCAGATACACTTAAGATAGTTGTACTTGGACTTGTGGCATTTGCAGTCGGTACTGCAGGCGGTGTTCTGTTTGGTAAGATTATGTGTAAAGCTACCAAGGGCAAGGTTAATCCGCTTATCGGATCTGCCGGAGTTTCGGCGGTGCCGATGGCTGCGAGAGTTTCGCAGAAGGTTGGAGCCGAGACGGATCCGACCAACTTCCTTCTCATGCATGCCATGGGACCTAACGTTGCCGGTGTTATCGGTACAGCAGTAGTTGCCGGAACATTCATGGCAATATTTGGTGTTTAATATTAGATAATGGACCCGCAGGGATTCCCTGCGGAGAAAAGGAGATAAACAATGGCAGATACAGTTAAAAAACCGCTTAAAATAACGGAAACTATATTGAGAGATGCCCATCAGTCACTTATCGCCACAAGAATGACGACAGAGCAGATGCTTCCGATAATTGACAAGATGGATAAAGTCGGATATAACGCAGTTGAATGCTGGGGTGGTGCTACATTCGATGCCTGCTTAAGATTCCTTAAGGAGGATCCGTGGGACAGACTCCGTAAGTTAAGAGACGGATTCAAAAATACCAAGCTTCAGATGCTTTTCAGAGGACAGAATATCCTCGGATACCGTCCGTATGCAGATGATGTTGTAGAATATTTTGTACAGAAGTCAATCGCTAACGGAATTGATATCATCCGTATTTTTGACTGCCTCAATGATATCCGTAACCTTGAGACAGCAGTTAAAGCAGCCAACAAGGAAAAAGGACATGCACAGGTAGCTCTTTCATATACACTTGGTGATGCATATACTCTTGAATATTGGGAGAATATGGCAAGACAGGTTGAGGAGATGGGTGCTGATTCACTTTGCATTAAGGATATGGCAGGACTTCTCGTTCCTAACGAGGCAACCAAGCTTGTTAAGGCTCTTAAGGCAGGAACAAAGCTTCCTATCGAACTTCATACACATTACACATCAGGTGTTGCTTCCATGACATATATGAAGGCAGTAGAAGCAGGCTGCGATATTATTGATACAGCAATGTCACCTCTTTCAATGGGTACAAGCCAGCCGGCAACAGAAGTTATGGTTAAGGCTTTTGAAGGAACAGAATATGACACAGGACTTGATCAGAAACTTCTTGCAGAAATTGCTGATTATTTCAGACCGTTAAGGGAAGAATGGATAAAGAGCGGACGTCTTGATCCGAAGGTAATGGGCGTTAATATCAAGACTCTTCTCTATCAGGTACCGGGCGGAATGCTCAGTAACCTCGTATCACAGCTTAAGGAAATGAAGGCAGAGGACAAGTACGATGCCGTTCTTGAGGAAGTACCAAGAGTTCGTAAGGACTTCGGTGAACCACCTCTTGTAACACCTTCAAGCCAGATTGTCGGAACACAGGCAGTTCTTAACGTTGTTCTCGGCGAGAGATACAAGAGCCTTACCAAGGAATCAAGAGATCTTCTCCTTGGCAAATATGGTAAGACGGTTAAACCTTTCAATCCGGAAGTTCAGAAGAAGGCAATCGAACTTACGGGCGAGCAGCCTATAACATGCAGATTTGCTGATACACTTGAGCCGGAGCTTGATAAGATTGAAGCAGAGATGAAGCAGTGGAAACAGCAGGATGAGGATGTTCTTTCATATGCACTTTTCCCACAGGTTGCAACAGACTTCTTTAAGTACAGAGAGGCCCAGCAGAGTAAAATAGACCCGGCTATGGGCAAGGATGGCGCATATCCGGTGTAGAAGGAGCGCACTATGGCAGTTAAAGATTTAAATTCACAGAATTTTGATGAAGCAATCGCTAATGGTAAATCACTCGTAGATTTCTATGCAGACTGGTGTAATCCATGCAAGATGCTTGCACCGGCTGTTGAGGCTGCATCGGAGAAACATACCGATGTGAATTTCTACAGGCTTAACATTGATAATGCAATGGATATCGCAAGAAAATTCCGCGTTATGAGCATTCCGACGCTGATCGTGTTTGAGAATGGCGAGGAAGTTAATAAGTCAATCGGACTTATTTCAGGTGATGAACTTGAAGATTTGTTAAAATAATCACAATAAAGCCACCCGGTAATTTGATATTCCCCTGTCTGCCTGACAGGGAGCATATCAGATATCGCCGGATGGCTTTTTGATTATAACGGTTTTACATTAATTCCATTTACTTCCACATTGTCGGTAAGCTCAACCATAAGATATGTCTTTCCGTCAATTTGTCGGGTCTCTAACAGATCCGTGCGGTCAGGTGAAACCTTGATTACCACGTCCGGCGCCTTGACTTCAAATGTACGTGGATTGACTACATTGGATGCCATAAAGCTTGTTCTGCTGCCGGCAGCATCATCATAATTATCACTGAAAGTTTCTATGTGTTCGCTTTCAACTCCGCTTTGTTCAAGTGCACGTCGTACATCCGATTTATCAAATGCTACAGGATCGGGCTCGTCTTTGTGTTCATCGACGTAAGCGGTAAGATTTTCATGAAGGTTCTTCACAGTTTCAAAATTGCATTGTTCGCCGAGCGTCTCTTCAATGATTTCCGAAAAAACATCTTTCTGACTCTTGAATGTAAGCGGCGCGACGCATCCGAGCATACCGCCTATAAAATCGGGCTGGATATTTTCGGAATTTTTAGTATAATATAATAGATTATGAATATCGGTATTGCGGTCGTTAAATGCCGGAAAGAGAAAAGCGTGTTCCGGAGCTTCCACGATCCAGTCACGGATGCGGTTCTCGACACGTCCGGTCTCTGCGTTGTAACAAAGCCCTTCTTTGGATAATTTGACCGGACATATGCTGCATAATATGTGTTCGTAAACATAATCCGAAGAATCGTCCATATCAAGCCCGTCGGATGATTTGCCCGGGACATCATATGATGCATGAATAAGTAATATAAGATAATTTTCGCCATATACATAATTATCGATGACCTTATTGTAGAAAAGCTCAAGCAGTTCATCATCCATAAGCTTGCAGGCACGGAGTTTCATAAGAAAATCCTGCGTTCCGCCGTCTGCTTCGGTGTCCGTCGGGAAAGCCATATTCAACATGTTCTTGCCAAGCGTTCCTGACATTGAATGACGGAAAAGCGAAAAATATTTAAAAATCTCTTCTTCCGGGAGCGAAAGAAATGCCTCGCGGAAAGTGGTGACCTTTGTCTTGTTACCGTCAACATAGCAGCCGCATATACGGGAAATGCAGCATTTATCGTTGGTAAAAAGTTTCTTGATTTCGGATATTTCTTTTTTGTTCATTATAATACAACCTCTTGTAAAAATTTGCTTATAAAATTATAAGCCTAAAAAAGATTTCTGGCAAGACTGACGACTTAAATATTAAATGTTTATAAACTTGTTGACAATGATATATGCGCGTTCTATACTATTACATGTAGTAATGAATACTACGTGTTAAGGAGATTGATAATATGAATGCTTCGAAGGTTGCAATACTTGTTGATTCCGGATGTGATATCCCGGAAGAGTTCATAGAACAGAACGATATTAAGGTACTCAGACTTAAGGTTATGTATGGGGACACTGTATATTCCGACGGACTTGAACTGGATCCGATGGAGGTTTACAGACGTTTTCCGAATGAGATTCCTAAGACTTCCACACCGAATATGCAGGAAGTTCTGGATATTGTTGATGAGATTAAGTCAGAGGGATATGAGAGTATTATTGCGGTTACGATTTCAAGCGGCTTAAGCGGAACATACAATACTGTGGCAATGACATTTAATAATGTTGAGGGCATCGATACATATGCTTTTGATTCCAGAAATATATCAATCGGCGCCGGACTTCTGGCGATGTGGGCTGCCAACCGTGCTAATGAAGGCATGAGTTTTAAGGATATAACAGAAGGACTTGAACGCAAGAAATACGATTCCAAAGTATTCTTTTACATGGATACATTGGATTATCTCCGCAAGGGAGGAAGAATTAATCCGGCAGTTGCCATTGTAGGTAAGGCATTGAATCTCAAGCCTATAATTTCCTGCAATGAGAAGGGTGTATATTACACCGTGGCGAAGATAAGAGGATCCCATAAGGGTCTCAGTAAGCTTACGGAAGTTGCGACGGAATTTGCTAACCGTGGGAAAGCCATGATTGCGCTTATGAATGGAGATGCTAAGGATGTTGCAGCGCAGGTAAAGTCTTTAATTACTGAACAGGTTCATAACAGCGAGATTGTTGTTGATAAACAAATCACTGCGTCAATGGCAGTGCATACCGGACCGGGTCTTATAGGAATCGGGGTCCTGCTTGAGGATTAGTTTTTTAACCCGGATGGTATTTTTAGGAAACTGATAGCGGATGTAACTTTATTTTTTACGGATATCTTTATGATATCCGTTTTTTAAATATAAGAATATTGCGGTAGGTATTTGCAGATGATACAATAATAAATAATACGGATGAGCAGGCAAGGAGGATAATGATGAATAACAGTTACGGACATCAGATGGTTTCAACCAAAGCAAATACGCTGTATGCACTCAGTAAGGTTATTACCAAATCCAAAATCGAGAAGATGTATATTCTTCCGGTGGCTGAATATGAGAAAAACAGTGATGATATCATCGATGATATTGCAAAACGGTTTGGTGGGGATATGATTATTGTCAGAAGTTCATCATCCAAGGAGGACAGTTTCAAAACCTCAAATGCCGGACATTATGAGAGCGTAATGGGAATAAATTCTGCTGATCCGGAACAGGTACGGAAAGCGATTGCCAAAGTTATGCATTCTTATATGCAGGATAGTGAAGATATAGAAAATGAACAGATACTCGTGCAGCGGCAGGCACAGAATGTGCATTACAGCGGCGTTATATTTACGAGGGATATTCAGGAAAACAGACCTTATTATCTGATTAATTATGATGATCAGGGGTCAACGGATTCCGTCACAAGCGGACGCGGCGGCAAGACCTTGTGGATACTCAAGAATACCGACATAACGGGAGTTGACGCACCGTGGGGTGCATTAATTGCAGCTGTGCAGGAAATAGAGCTTTTTCTTAACGGAATGGCACTTGATATAGAATTTGCGGTTAATTACTCTGGTGAAATTATTATTTTCCAGGTAAGACCGCTTGTCGCAAGTTACAAACACGGCAAGGAAATTGATGACAGAGACTTTTTTGAACGATGTAATAATATAAGAAATCAATATTTGTCGGATACCAATGTCATTACCGGTACACCGATGATGTTGTCAGATATGGCATTTTGGAATCCGTCTGAGATAATAGGAACAAATCCAAGGGAACTTGAGTATTCGCTTTATGATGAGATAATAACCAGCCATGCATGGAATTACGGAATAGCCGGGCTTGGATATAGAAAGCTTGACAGAAAACTTATGTACAGGCTCGGCAACAAGCCGTATATATGTCTTGAGTATTCGTTCTACAGCCTGATACCGCAGTCGGTGAACGAAGACCTTGCAATAAAGCTCGTAAAATATTATTGCAACAAATTAAAGCATGATTTAACATCACATGATAAGATAGAATTTGAAATAGCATTTACCATATATGATTTCTGTACCGAAAAGGGAAGTCTGGAATTGCTTGAATCGGGTTTTTCAGAGAATGAGAGAGAGGAATTTCTTAAGGCATTGTATGAGCTTACCGAGAATGCCTTATATAATCATGAGAAAATTCTCCAAGAAGACCTTATGTCGCTTAAACAGCTTGAGAATGTAAGACGACCGATAGAATATGCACTTTCATGTGACGCGCTGTCCACAAGTGAAATGCTTAAGGGTGCGCTTGATCTTATTGACGTAATACCGCATTACGGAACCGTGCAGTTTACGAGACAGGCGAGACTTGCCTTCATGGCGAGGACATTCTGCCGCACCCTTGTGGAGGCGGGATATTTTACCAATGAAGAGATGGATGGATTTATGAAATCCATTAATACCGTTTCATCAAGATTTGACAGCGATTTTGAAAAGTTTTCGGACGGCAGGATGTCAAGGGATGAATTTAACAGCAAATACGGGCATCTGAGAAGTGGTACATATGATATCAGAACGGACAGATATGACAGGATGAGCTTCAGACCGGCTTCGGGCAGAAAAAGGACTGCATCTGCATCGGGAAATGTTGATCTCGATGAGGATAAGCTTAAGAAAGCACTTGCTGATATCGGATTCAGGATTACACCGGCAGATTTTCAGGCATTTTTGCGCAGTGCCATAGAACAGAGAGAGTATTTTAAGTTTGAATTTACCAAAGCATTAAGCCTTGTGCTGGAATTGCTGATAAGCGTCGGTGAGGATCTTGATATAAAGAGGCGTGAACTGTCATGGATGAATGTTGATGATATGAGAAAATGCGTTGCAATCGGCAACACCGAAGAGTATAAGCACGTTCTCGAGAACATATTTGAACGCCGTAAGAGTGAGTATATTCTTAACCGCATGATAATACTTCCGGAAGTCATCACCCGCGATTCCGATATTGGTATAGTACCCGTTTCGGAGGCAAGGCCGAACTTTATAACTTCCAAGCATGTTGAGGGAGAACTTATCGTGCTGGAGGATGAGCCGGGAGCTGATCTTGCCGATAAAATAGTGGCGATTCCCAAAGCAGATCCGGGGTATGAATGGATTTTTACCAAGGGAATAAAAGGATTCATAACGCAATACGGCGGCGTGGCGTCCCATATGGCTATAAGATGTGCGGAGTTTGAAATACCGGCGGCCATCGGATGCGGCGAGAAAATATATAATTATGTGACAGGAATGAGTTATATAGATCTTGACTGCCGTAACGGAAGAATAGAAGAAGGACTCCAGTATAAGAATCTCCGTGCATTGATAACACAGCGTGAAGGCGTAAACCAGTATGGCGACCCGACTGATGTTCTTGAAGCTGCATATATAAGATTTTACGAACTGCTGGGATTTATCCCGGTGCCCGTGTCAAATCATACCAAGAATTATGAGAAACTTTTTGACGAGAGAGTGGATTTACTGATTGTAGTAGGCGGAGGCTCACTGAATCCGAAGCATTATGACAGAATGCATAATGATGAATTACAGCCGCACAGAGATGCAACGGAAGAGAAAATGATAAGATATTGCACCGCACACGGCATTCCTATTATAGCAACATGCAGGGGAATGCAATATGTGAATGTGCTTTTCGGCGGCAAACTCGCATATCATCCGAAGCTTAAAGTCAAAAGACCGAGAGGAGAGGACCATAAAGTCTATCTTGTGCGTGAAGACAGGGAAATTTATGTGAATAATTATCATCAGGACTGCATATTTGAAAAAGACCTGGCACCGTGCCTTGCTCCGGTTGCGATAGACCGCGATAACGGCGTGGTTGAGGCCTTTGTCTCTGAAGAAATGAAAATTCTCGGTCTCCAGTGGCATCCGGAACGCCGGTTTGAAACGGAAAATGCGCAGGAAGAGACACGTAAGATAGTTTTGGATTTTATAAGAAAATATGTCACGAGGTAAGTGTAATGAAATATGACGGCATTATATTTGATATGGATGGCACAATATGGAATACGGAAAAAGAGGTCTGTCTGGCATGGAACAAGGTACTTGCCGATGCCGGACATCCCAAACGTGTAACTGGTGATGAACTGGCCGGATATATGGGGCTTCCGATGACTGAGATTGCGAAGCGGATGTTTGGCACGGATAATTACGACAGTGTGGCAGAACTTTTTGGACGCTGTATGCAGTATGAAAACGAATATATTGCAAAACATGGAGCGACATTATATCCTGATTTAATAAATACGTTGAAACAGATGTATACAAAAATACCGCTCTTTATAGTCAGCAACTGCCAGTCGGGATATATCGAGGCTTTTTTTAAGGCATATGATACAGCCGGGTATTTTAAGGATTATCTGTGCTTTGGAGACACGGGAGAATTAAAAGACCATAATATAAGGCTGCTTGCCCGTCGCAATAACCTTAATTCCCCGGTATATATAGGGGACACCAAAGGCGAT
>OLRV01003352.1_pt1 | contig 11298 bp, 7 predicted proteins | sample 1672421 | NCBI WGS metagenome assembly OLRV01 (sample SAMEA3136684, study PRJEB25190) | human gut metagenome | biome: human gut; feature: human-associated habitat; material: faeces | place: Austria | collected 2013
GAGCAGCTGATTTGTAATCAGCAGGTCGGGGGTTCGAATCCGTCCACCAGCTCCACCACCGCATGACATAACTGAATATGGAGGAGTTCCCGAGCGGCCAAAGGGGGCAGACTGTAAATCTGTTGTCACTGACTTCGATGGTTCGAATCCATCCTCCTCCACCACAAAAAAGCCTTGCAATGCAAGGCTTTTTTGCTATGGAGGAGGATGTGGGGAGCGCGGGCTTTTCTAAAAGGCGAGAGCCGCTGCCCTGATTTGACGCGAAGGGGGACCCCGCAAAGGTTCCCCCTTCACACAACCCCTTCCTTGCGGGGAGGAGGGTTTGCTTACGGCTTTTTTGCAAGGATATTATTTCCTTTTTATAATATCTGAAGGAGAAAAAGGCGAGAATATAGGAAAAACATACAATTGCAAGATGAGCGCCAGCAAATAAAATGCAATAATTGAACAAAAATAATGAAACATGAGATTTTAATGCAAAATTCTCTTGAATTCTTTGTGAGTTGATGTTAAGATAACGCTAAGGAAACAGGAACGATTCCCATAAATTGAATGATCCTTGGCAAACCTGCTGAAAGGCAGGGACGCAAAGTAAAGCGTCTAAACGGGAAACCGCATGACCGGCTGACTGCATTCTTGAGTAAAAGAACGCAGTCAGCTTTTATATTTACAAAAATTAGAGCAGAAAGGATAAATAATGCATACCAAAATCAGCAGCGGAAAGGAACATCGCCGGCACCGGGCCCGCAGGGTCTCGGTGCTATTGGTGGTGCTGGCGCTGCTGTTTACCATGCTGCCAACGGGCCTTTACACGGTGGCGGATGCCGCCCCGGCGGAGGAAGAACCGGCTTTGGTTCCTGCTTCAGAGGAGGCCCTGCCCGAACCGGAAGACTCCATGACAAAAGAGGAAGAGACGGATGAGCAGCCGGCCGAAGCGCAGCCCGCTGAAGACAAGGCCCGTGCGGCGGCCGCCACGGTGGAATGCTATGCGGCGCGGGATGGCATCTGGTACCCGGTGACCACGGTGCAAACCGCCGCGCAATATACCGATGGCAGCGGAAAGCTCCGCTACTATATAACGGCGGCGGAACTGGAGGAAGTATATAGCGTCTATGGCTTTAAGGCGGCGAATTATCACGGGGAGCGGTTCTTCCCGCACACCGATAGCTATGACCCCAACGAAATGTGGGCAGATGCCGCTCCCATAAAGAGTGAGGACGGCGGCTGGCAGATTCCGCTGAGCCACCGGACCGAGATCCGGCTGTACTACCTGCCCGCGAATGAAGAAGGCGCCGAAAGCTATTTCCTTGATAAAAAAGAACTGAGCGACGAAACCCTGCTGGCAGAAAACATGTTCTACACCGTAACGGTGAAGGACGACCTAAACAGGGTGTACCAGGAGCCGCCCGCGCCGAAGATCGCTTTCCATGGGGAGAATGTGAGCATTACCCTAAATACCGTGTCCAGTATGGCCTGGGACGCCATGGATGGCCTGACCGGAACGCATCTGGAGCTGGAGCCGACCAAGCAGACCGAAACCAGTGTGACCTATACCATCGGGGAAATCAGCCAGCCGGTGGTTTTCTACCCGCATACCGATACCCTGGCAATAAAATATGAGGCCGAGCCGGACGGCTGGCAGCACAAGATTGGCCAGTTTGAGCCTTCGGTGCAGGCGCCTCAGCAAAGCGCGATGGTAAAGGGCAAAAAAACCCTGCTGGTGGAACCGGGTGACGGAGACTACACGCTGCTGGCCCCGGATATTGACCGGATAGAGGTAAAGCTGACCGGCGAAAAAGCCAATAACCGCTCACTGTTCTATTCCTTTTTAGGTTGGCGGGTGGCCAATATAACGGAAGAGGTGCTGCTGCAGCCCGGTACAAAGCTGACTGCCGCAGACCTGCAGCACTATACCGGCAGCGATGGCGAAGTGACGCTGCGGGCAAAATGGAGCGGCGAGGATAAGCTGAAGCGCCCAATTACCACACATTTTTTCCTGCATCTCAATGGAGAGATCAGGGGCTCGGTGGATGACGGTATGCAATGGGAGGACCAAAAGGACTATACGCCCGCCCTATATACCACCCGGATGCTGGGGGCGGACAATATCCCGGCGGAGTACTCCAATAAAAATGCGGAGGGTGTGGTAAAGCCGCTGGTAGCGCGGGCAACCAATGGCGACAATGCCTACGCGGTGGATGACATGATCCGCAATATGGTGAATAACCCGGTGCAGGGCGGTAGGCTGGAGGATCTCCCCAATGAGGAAACGATCTTTGCCTACCTGCGGGCCCACAGCGATACCATTACCATGAAGGTGGACGGAGTGGAGATCCCCGCGGAGATGCTCAATTCGGATTACTTCCAGATCCGCTGGAACATGGTCAAGTTTGAGCATTCCGATGGCTGGCATATCGATGGTGTGCTGGTGGCCAAGCGCACCCGCTTTTTTGTGACAAAGACCTTTGCGGGGGATGCTGAGGCGATAAAACAGGTACGGGATAAGTTCCTCATTACTGTCTCCCACACCGAAAACGGCAGCAGCGTGACCGATTTTACCCTGGTGCCGCAGCCTGCGAAGGCGGTAACGGAACAGGGCAAGCTGGGTTATACCCGCTATGATGCCGAGGCCGATACCTACATCTGGGAAGTCCCGGCCCAGCAGCGGCGGGACTACACGATAAAAGAAACCGGCCATACGCTGCAGGGTGACAAATGGCGGGTGAACAACCGCTATCTCATCCGCAATCACCCGCAGGGACTTTCGGGGGGATATCAGGACTACCCGGAGGAAAGCGGCATTACTATTACGGCGGTGGCCTACGGCAACGATGTGCCGAATACCGCAGTACAAACAGTGGCTCTGCAGAACCGATATGTCGGGATGGGGACACTGAGCGTAAAAACACAGGATTCCATTACCGGCAACGGGCTGGCAAAGGTAGAGTATAAGTTGTCCCGGCCGGACGGCGCTGAAGAGCCCTTGTACCGCAAGCCGAACACCACCCTTTACAGCGTGGTGCAGGAGGAGGGCTATACCGAGCAGATCGCCGACTGCAAGATCATTGCCGATGCCAGCGGTTTTTTTACCATCCGGCTGGAGGAAGGGACCTACACTCTGACCGAAGTACTGCCGACGGGGTACTTTGGCCCCGGTACTGTGCAGGTGACGGTCGCCCAAAATACTGGAGGGAATATCAGTTACCATGCGGAGGCAAAAGCGCTGCCGGAAGGGATAACACCCTCGACCGGCAGCTGGCTGCAGAATGCCGATGCCGACAATGTGGTCATCCTAAATGTACCCAGAATGCTCATCAGTGTGACGGCCCGCAGCAGTTGGCCCGCCACGGGGGATAAGCTGCCTGTGACGGTGGAGCTGTGGCGCGATGGCGCGCCGCTGCCGGGTGATGCCTATACCGTGGAGCTGAACAAGGAAAACGAATGGCAATACACCTGGGAAAATCTGCCGCTCTTTACGGATGGCACGGTGGCTGATTACACGCTGCGGGAAATCGAAATAGGGGACACCTACCGTGACCCCGGTGTGGCCGAGGATGGCTTCGCGGATTACCTGGTGACCTATGCCAAGGCCCTGTACCGGCAGGCCGAGGATAAGGAATACCGGGAGGAGCACTGGTGGCAGAAGGCCGATGGAACGCAATGCTTTGCGCGGGAGGCTCTGCTGGTGGTCAATAATGAGGGCATCCGGGGCGAGATCACCTTTGAAAAGGTGGATGAAAAGGGCTACCCATTAAAGGGCGCGGAATTTACCCTGTATGCTGATGCGGAATGTACCAAGCGGCTGGCAACAGCCACCTCCGATGAAAACGGCGATGTGCAGTTTGAGGATAAGTGGCCGGCCGGCACCTATTACCTGCGGGAGACCACCGCCCCTGTGGGCTACACTGCGGCGGAGCTCACCTGGACGGTGAAGATCGCGGCGGGGAAGGCGACCATTTCTACACCGGGCGGCACCACCGTTACCGAGGTGAAGAATACCTCCCGGCTGCGGCTGAAGCTGAAAGTGCTGGGCCCACTGGAAGAGGAACTCCCCGGGGCGGTGCTGCGGGTGACGCGGGATAATGGCAGCCCGATGCTGTATAAAACCAATGAAGCCGGCGCGGCCCTGCTGGAGCAGATGCCTGCCGGGGATTATATCATCCAGCTGGCGGGCACCCCCACGGGCTATGTGCCGGAGGACAGCGCCCCCAACCTAAAGGCCGAATACGGCACGCTGACCTATTTGGATACAGCGAATACCGCATGGCAGCTGGAACAGCGCGAGGGGGAGGAATACACCTATCTGCTGACCCTGGAGCTGAAGGAGCTGCATATCCTGCCCAGCACCGGCGGCACCGGAACGGTACCCTTTACACTGGCGGGCGCGGCCCTGATGGCCGTAGCGGTACTGCTGCCAGGCCGAAAGAAAGTGAAATAAGCGCGCCCCCTGCCAAGGGGAAGCCGCTGTGGATAACAATGATACCAAAGGAGTGAAAGTAACATGAAAAAGACAATGAAAAAGTGCCTGACGCTGCTGCTGGCGCTGGCGCTGCTGTTCACCATGGCGGTCCCCGCCGCGGCGGCACCTGCCACCACCTACAACAAGGAAATCACCTTTACCGGGGTGGCCGAGGGCGATACCGTGAAGGCGTACCAGTTGATGAAGTACGACGAGAACTACAACAAGTACATATTTCACAAGGGATTTGAGGACTTTTTGAAAATTCAGGAGCCCGATAAGCTGCCGGAGAATGTATTGAAGGATACCACCAAGGAAGGCTTGACATCCATGATGGTTAGCTATGTTATGATGAATGGTCACTCATTGGGAGGTAGCCCTACTATTACATTGCCATCCAACCCGGTGGAAATGGTTGCCGGTACCGACAACAAGGTTCAGATGACTTTGGAGCCCGGCTATTATCTGCTGCTGGTTTCTACCACCGAACAGAACAACCGGACCTATATGCCTGTTACCGTGTTTGTGCAGGTGAAGAACGGGAATGTAAGGGTGTATGCCGCCGGCAGTGAGATCACCGATGACCCGACGGCTGTATTTAAGTACGAGGATGGCCCCGCCATCAATGTGCGGGTAAGCGATGACAGCCGTGATATGGGCGAGTGGAAAGAAACCGCCGGTGGCCAAGTTGGCGAAAAGATGGATTTCTATATGGAGGTTTCTACCCCGGCCTACACTGATAATAGCTTTGCATTCACTACATTGACCGCAAAGTGCCAGCTGACCGGACTGAACTATGTAGCGGGCAGCATGAAAGCAACCATCCGGCCCAATGCGGATAGCGACGCCGTAGAGGATGCCATTATAAAGACTACCGCAGGTACTGATGGTAATTTGACCGTTGAGCTGAATTACAGCAAGATCCGCAGTGCGGCTACCGGCAGAGGGTTGGTCTACCTTCACTTCCAGGCCACCGTAGCCCCGGATGCAGTTGCAAAATCTGAAGCTTCCGCAACTGCCAAGCTGGAATATGTATTCTCCATGGAGACGGACAAGACCAAAACGACCGCCGACTCTACCGCTGCGGTTTATAATTATGACTTTACCCTCTTTAAGAAATCCAATGAGCTGATTGATCCCAATGACGCGGGTTCCGGCCACCAGCCCCTGGCCGGTGCGGGCTTTACCCTGTATGCCAATGAAAAGATGACCGAGGTCATTAATATGGTAAAGGTGGAAGCCAATGGAGATACCGAAGCCTATTACCGCCCCGCGCTGGCGGGCGAGGCAAATACCGTGACGCAGATGGATGCCAATATGGGCAATGATAATAATACCCTTTCCATCCGCGGCCTGGATGTTGGCTCCTACTATGTGAAGGAGACCAAGACCCCTTCCGGTTACTATGCCCCCAAGGGCGACTTTAAGCTGGAGCTGACCGCCGAGCGGGATGCCGGCGAGAGTCTGGTCAAGGATTTGGCCAGTGGCGGTTTTACTGAAACGAAAGAAGCGGATCGCGCACTGATTCAGAAAAAGAGCCTGAATGCTGAGAAAAATCGCTATGAAGTCGACCTTCTCAATAGCTCCACCCCCGTACTGCCCACCACCGGTGGTGTCGGCACCGTGATGTTCACGGTGATCGGCCTGCTGTGCATGGGTGCGGCGCTGTGGTTCTTCCTGTTTGCCCGCCGTCGCCGTGAGGACGAGCAGGAGCAGAATAAGACCACCCTGTAATTTGCCATCCTCCTCATTTTCTAGCCGTCCCGCCGGGTTTTTTCCTCTTTCTCTCCCCGGCGGGATGGGCGGCAAGGAAAAGGCCGCAAGCCCGCTGCAACGGTTTGCGGTTTTTTCCCTGCTGCATTACTGCCAAAGGAGTACCATTCGTGACAACAAAACAAGCCAAACAAAAAAGACAAAACCGGCTGGGCACCGTGCTGGCCATCCTCATTTTTCTGCTGGGGCTGGGGATTCTATTTTACCCGGTGGCCAGCGACCTGTGGAACCAGCACCGGCAGAACCAGCTGATCTCCCACTACACCCAAAGCACCACGACCCTTGCCCCGGAGGATCACTCCGCGCTGTGGGAAGCGGCGCAGGAATACAATAAAAATCTCAGTCCCACTTTCCGGGATGCCTTTACCGGGCGGCAGCTGCCCGCGGGGGATCCCTACTGGGGCCTGCTGGATCCCGATGGCAGCGGCATTATGGGCTACATCGAGATCCCGCGCATCAGCGTGCGGCTGCCCATCTACCACGGCACCACGGAGGAGGTCCTCCAGCATGGCATCGGGCATCTAGGCGGTACCTCCCTGCCGGTGGGCGGAGAGGGCACCCACGCGGTGTTTTCCGGCCACCGGGGGCTGCCCTCGGCGCTGCTTTTCTCCGATCTGGACCAAATGCAGCTGGGCGACCATTTTTCCCTGCGCATTTTGGGGGAGCAGCTCCTCTATGAGGTGGATCAGATCCTGGTGGTGGAGCCGGATGAGGTAAAGGACCTGTACCCGGTGGAAGGGGAGGACCTTGTTACCCTGGTGACCTGTACGCCCTACGGCGTAAATACCCACCGGCTGCTGGTGCGCGGGCACCGCATCCCGCTGGAGACCGTGGAGGAAACGGTGGAAGTGACCGTGACCCAGCAGGTAGTACACAGCTTGGGCTGGAAGGGCAAGCTGCTGATCGGCGCGCTGCTGCTGTTCCTGCTTATTTTGCTCATCCTGGCGCTGCTGCGCCGCAAGAAAAAGAAAACCGGGCCCGAAGAGGGCAATGTGGTAGAAAGGGGGAGAACTGATGAAAAAGCGTCTCAGAGCCGTTCTGGCCCTGATCCTGATCATACTGCTGTGTCTCCCCGCGATAGCACAGACAGCCGATCCTGATGCGCTGTGCGCGTTGACCATTGACTGTCACTATGAGAATAAGCCAGTAAGCGGCATGGGCTTTTTGCTGTACCGGGTGGCGGCGCTTTCTCCGCAGGGAGAGCACACCCTGCTGCCGGCCTATGAGGATAGCGGTATTGTGCTGGGGAACCTGCGGGATGCCGCCGACTGGCGGCAGGCGGCCGGGCTGCTGGACCAATGGGTGGAGCAGCAAAGCATTTCCCCAGAAAAGCAGCTTACCACCGCGGCTGATGGCAAAGCTGCATTAGAGGGGCTGCCCACCGGGTTGTATCTGTTGTGCGCGGCTCCCTACCAAAAGGGCGGCTGCACCTATACCACCACCCCGGTGCTGCTGGAGCTGCCGGCCCAACAGGCGGGCGGCGGGTGGCAGTACGCTGCAACGGTAGAGCCCAAGCTGGAGCGCTCCGGTACCCCCGAACCGCCGGTCATCATCATACCGGATAACCCGGCCCCCACCCCAGGGGATAAGCTGCCGCAGACCGGCCTGCTGCAATGGCCTATCACGCTGCTGGCAGCCATAGGGGTGCTGCTGGTGGCGGTGGGCTGCCGCCTGCGCCGCCGGAGGAAACCGACATGACACGAGAGCGTATCGGCCGGTTCTGCATCATTTTGGGCGGCCTGTGCATTTTGGCCGCCGCATTCCTATTGGGGTTTAATCTGCGGGAGGAACGCCGTGCCGCGGCGGCCACCCAAAGGATTTTGCCTGCCGTGGCACATAGCATCGGACAGTCTCCAGCGCCGATGCCTACCCTGCCCGCCGGAGAGCTGACGGTCTCTTTGGAGGGGGAGGAGTATCTGGGCATCCTTTCTCTACCTACCCTGGCGCTGGAGCTGCCGGTGGGGGCCGAATGGGAGATGGATTTTCTGCGCCAGACACCCTGCCGCTATGCCGGTACCCTGGCCGGGGATGATGTCATCATAGCGGCGCACAATTACCGGCGGCACTTTGCCGCGCTGCACACCCTGCGTCCCGGGGATGCCGTCCTATTTACCGATGCAGCCGGGCAGACCTACCGCTATACGGTGGACCGGGTGGAGACCCTGCCGGAGACCGCCGTGGAGGAAATGCGGGCTGGGGAGTGGGATCTTACCCTGTTTACTTGCACCTACGATGGCCGTGCCCGAGTAACGGTGCGGTGCATCCGCACGGAAGAATAACGCATTTTGCATTTTTCTCTTGACAAAGCTGCAAAATGGTGTAGAATATCATCAAGTGAATAACGATAGCGACCCCGCGGAAACATTCAGAATCGTAAGAGACTGAATATGGAGGGGGCTCTGGAGAATCTCATTGAGTTGAGTGCCGAAGGTGCAAGGCGGTTTTTCCGCCGAATCTCTCAGGCAAAAGGACAGAGCGGTCATCAAAGCATCTTTTGTTTGATCGCTCGCTATTCTTCAGAGGCTGCCGCTTAAAAAAGACGGGCAGCCTTTTTATTATCCTTTTTTCACTGCAATATTTTAATCAGGAGTGAAACAAATGGAAGCAGCATTGCTCAACATCGTACAAAAAATCAACGGCTATCTCTCGGATTATATCCTCATCGTCCTGCTCATCGGCGCCGGCCTTTATTTCTCCATCCGTACCCGCTTTGTGCAGGTGCGCTGCTTTGGCGAGGGTATGCGCCGGGTATTCGGCAACATCAATCTCCATGGCGGAAAGCAGCAGGGCGGCTTTTCCTCCTTCCAGGCGCTGGCCACGGCCATTGCCGCGCAGGTAGGTACCGGTAATATCGTAGGCGCCTGCGGCGCTATCCTCATCGGCGGTCCCGGCGCCATCTTCTGGATGTGGATCATCGCTTTCTTCGGCATGGCTACCATCTATGCGGAAGCGGTGCTGGCGCAGGAGACCCGTGTGGTCAATGCGGACGGCAGCGTCCACGGCGGTCCGGTTTATTACATCAAGCGTGCCTTTAAGGGTGGCTTCGGCAAGTTCCTGGCCGGCTTCTTCGCCGTAGCCATCATCCTTGCGCTGGGCTTTATCGGCAGCATGGTGCAGTCCAATTCCATCGGCGAGGCGCTCTCCAATGCCACCGGCGTTCCCACCTGGGTCATCGGTATTGTTGTGGCTGCTCTTTCCGCCTATGTATTTTTGGGCGGCAGCCACCGTGTTGCCGCATGGGCGGAAAAGATCGTTCCCGTGATGGCGTGCTTGTACCTCATCGGCGGTCTGGCGGTGCTGATTGCCCGAATCCGCTTTGTCCCCGAAACCTTCGGTATGATCTTCCGCTATGCGTTCCAGCCGCAGTCCATCATCGGCGGCAGCTTCGGCTTTGCGCTCAAGCAGGCCATCAGCCAGGGCGTCAAGCGCGGTCTGTTCAGCAATGAGGCCGGTATGGGCTCCACTCCCCACGCCCACGCTATGGCTAAGGTAAGCTGCCCGCACGAGCAGGGCGTTGTGGCCATGATCGGCGTTTTCATTGATACCTTTGTCGTCCTCACCATGACCGCTCTGGTCGTGATCTCCACCCTGTATGCCGGCAACGGGATCCTTGCCTCCGGCGCAGCCGAAGGTGTCAGCAAGACCAATATGGCGCAGCTGGCGTTCTCCAGCATCATGGGTAATACCGCCGGCAGTCTGTTCGTGGCCATCTGCCTTATGTTCTTCGCTTTCTCCACCATCCTGGGCTGGAACTTCTTCGGCCGTATCAATGTGGAATACCTCTTTGGCAAAAAGGCCGTCCCGGTCTATTCCATCATCGCTGTGGCGCTCATCTTCCTCGGCTCCTGCGTATCCAATGACCTAGCTTGGGAGCTTTCCGATATGTTTAACCAGCTGATGGTTATTCCCAACTTTCTGGCTATCGTAGCACTGGGCGGGCTGGTAGCAGCCGCTGCCAGGAAGGGCAGCCGCGAGACCCTCAAAAAGTGATCCCACATAAAAAAGCCCTCTCCGGTACACCCGGAGGGGGCTTTTGCTTTATGATTTACGCGGCATTGGCAGCCGGGGCCTCCTCCCCGTAAAAATCGGGCCAGTCATCACCAAAGAGATCGCCGTTATCACCAGCATTATAGTCATCGCCAAAATTGTAATTGTAGGAATCATCAAAGTTATCATAGTAGCCGTATTCATCGCCGTAGTAGCTCAGCCAGTCCTCCAGCTCATTCAGCAGCGGCTGCATGGCAGCCATCATCACAGAAAAGAAGATGATCCCGATGAGGAACAGCGCGGCCTTGGCCAGCAGCATGCCGCGGGCAAAGCGGGCCAGCTGGGGGTTGCTGCTCACGCCGCACGCCCACACTATCATAAATATAAGCCCAATGACCGGCACCATCGCCAGCAGAATAAGCCCCATATAGGCCCACATACTCAGTCCGCCGCTGACAGTCTGTTCGGGACTTTGGTTTCGCACGGTATAGCGTTCGCCGTGGGCGCGGCAGTCGCTGCAGTGGGGACATTTCTGGCCGGGCTGTAGCCGCCGGCCGCAGCTGGGGCATACATTTTGGTTCATCGGCTTGCCGCACTCTGGGCAAAGCTCCGCCCGGTCATCATATACGGCACTGTTGCAGTTCGGGCAAAATCTCATGGTCAAACCTCCCGTTAATTACTGCCATCGGCGGCAGTTTTGTGTTCTGCTGTCATTTTACCACATTTTCCGCCAAAGGAAAAGCCCAAAGCCCATAGTTTCTTCTTTTTTCCGCCGCAGCAAAGCCTCCCCCGCGGCTTACGGGGGAGGCTTTGCATGCAATATTGAAAAGGAGTATGGAGAAGTTGGCAAGTTAATTGGTGGCGCTGCTGGGTACATATTCGGTTAGTACCACACTGTGGGTGTATTCCCGGCCATTGCGGGAGACCTTGATCTCCACCCGGTCGCCTACGCTGTGAGCGGCCAGTGCCGCTTTCAGATCATCTGCGGTGGAAACCTCCACCCCGCCAAAGCTCAGCAGCCGGATGCTGGCCTGCTGCCTGTGCTCGCTGAACTTCGCCTGCATGAACTATGCGCTGGT
>OLRV01003356.1_pt1 | contig 11290 bp, 9 predicted proteins | sample 1672421 | NCBI WGS metagenome assembly OLRV01 (sample SAMEA3136684, study PRJEB25190) | human gut metagenome | biome: human gut; feature: human-associated habitat; material: faeces | place: Austria | collected 2013
TGCTCTGCTCTGCTCTGCTCTGCTCTGCTCTGCTCTGCTCTGCTCTGCTCTGCTCTCAAGATTATGTTCTCTCCCTACTCTTTGTCAATGCAATTTTTTTACAACTTACCCCTACAATCTGGAATCACATATTTTCGTAAATTATCCCATTAGTTCCTTTAATATACAAACTGTATGTTTAAGCCCCTCTTCAACAGTGAAACTATTTCTATACCCCAATTGCTTAATTTTATTATTGTTCAACGACGAATTGCTCATTGGATTAAATGCTTTCAATTCATTCTCTGTTGGATCGGCAATAATCAATTTCACATTACCTGCTTCAGCATATATTTTTGCCATCTGTCTTATCGTTGTAATTTCATCATGACCTATGTTGTATGCCTGTCCTTTTTTCCCTTTTAATAATGCTGTAAGTATTTGAACAGCACAATCCACCGAATAGCAATATGACCTTTTTTGTAATCCAGAGCTTTTCATAACAAGTTGCTCTCCAGTTGCTGCTCTAAATGCAAAATCAGAAGAGATACGCTTATCTACTTTTTTTGCAGACGGTCCATAAATATGTCCTGGTCGTACAATAACGCAATCAACTCCAAATTCCGATGCATAAGATTTGCACAGCATCTCAGAAGCTCTTTTAGCAATAGTATATGAAGACCGAATATTATCAATGTCTACTTCGCCATAATCGCCTTCCGTAAATGACTCTTCCGTCTTTTTGTTTCCATAAACTTCGCTCGAAGAAATATAAAGTAGTCTTTGGATCCTATTATTCTTAGAATAATCCAATAGTGCATGCACACCATCAAAATTCGACAAAATAGTTTCCACAGGTTTTTCTGTATATAACTCTGGAGAAGCCAATCCAGCTCCAGAAATGATATAGTCTGGTTTTATGTCAAGATTTATTTTTTTTAAGGCATCATAGTAAACATACTCAACCTTATGACATCCACCAAATCTGACCTGAAATTCTTTTTCACTTCTTGCTCCAACGTATACCTTGTCGATTTTATTATATGTAACAAGCACATCTACTATTGCAGAACCTATTAATCCTAAGCCACCAGTGATAAATATATTTTTGCCATCAAGTTTAGTTAAATCAGAATTTCCAACTGCTCTCAGCAGATCTGCTTTGTAAAGTGCAGACTCTAATAACCTCATCATTTACCTCACTTTTTTATCCACTCATCATTCTTTGCATTTAATAAAGCTTTAAAAATCTCTATATCTTCTACTGTAGTAATCTTAATATTTTTTTCTGATCCTTTTGAAAAATAAGTCATATAACCATATTTCTGCATCAATGAACATGAGGCAGCCATATTGGTTACTCCATCTTTAATTGCTTGGTTGTGAACCTTCCACAGTTCATCAAATGCGTACGAATGCGGTGTTTGAGTTCGCCACAGTTCATCTCTGTTTAGAGCTTCGTTCGATTCTATACCATCTTTTGAAACGAAAACTACTTCTGTAGTAGGAATCACGGTAACCGCAGAGCCATATTTTTTTTGCTTTACAAGATTATCTGTAATCACATCTTGCGGAAGCATCGGCCTATTACCATCATGAATCATAACAACAATATCACTTGTCGATTCATGATCCTCCTTAATTGCTTTTAAGCCATTATAGATTGATTCCTGACCAGTGGAACCTCCCGTAACAATTTTCTTAAGTTTTGTAATATTAAACTGTCTTGCATATGCATCAAGGACTGCACTCCATCCTTCAAGGCACGCAACATAAATTTCATCAATACTGGAATAATCCAGCAGCACCCAGTTCTTGGAATCGTAGCCCTCCGTGCTGTAGGGTTCCAGCCCCTCCTGAGAAAGCTCAAATTCCACCTCATCGGCCAGAGCCGCCACCTGCGTGGTGGAGGTGCCGGAGGCAATGACAAAGTAATCTGTGAGCACGGTCAGGCTTTCCACCTTGAGCACGCGCACATCGTGGGCCTTTTTCTTATCCAGGATCTTTGCGATCTCAATGGCAAGCGCCTTGCTGTCGTTGAAGTTCTCCATATGTTTTTCCTTTCTGTCAGTTTCAGTTTGCGGAGCCTGCGGCCTGACCATCGGTGGTAACAGCGCCTTCAAGGTCTGTCTCGCCGCTCAGGATGGCATCGTCCGACTCCTTATCGATGCGACCCATATACTGCACGTTGGCATCGGTGGATGCACTGCCGTGGGGCCACTCGTCGGTGACAAGGTTCATTTCGCTCACATCAATGGGGCCGGTGTAGGTGCAGAAATACTGGTTGAGCAGGTTTGCAATGGAACCCGCATCCGGCACCACGCAGGAGTAACCGGCAAAGGTGTCGGTCTTGCCCACGTTGGGCACGCCCATGAACACCGGTGTCTGCGCCAGAATGATGTTGGAGCTGTCGAGCTTGAGGAAGGACACCACCAGCTTTGCAATGGTGGAAATGTCCATATCCGTCTTGATATAGTTCTTGAACACCAGCGGCAGCTGGTTCAGGATATCGGTAACGCCCATGGCGCGGGCACGCTTGAACAGGCCGGCATAGAAATAGCGCTGCATGTTCAGGCGGTCGATATCGGAATTGGCGTAGCCGTCGCCGTGGCGGCAGCGCACAAAGAACTCTGCCGATGCACCGTTCAGATTGCGGTAGCCCTTGAGCAGCTTGCTGCCGCCGTAGGACATATCGTGGGGGATATACACCTCGATGCCGCCAAAGTTATCCACCATATCCACCAGTGCCTGCATATCCACCGTCACATAGTAATCGATGGGCAGTCGGAACTGATCGTAGATGACATCGGCCAGAGCGGCGATGCTGCCGCCGTTGGAGATTGCCACCGAGTTGATCTGATAATTCGTGGCGGCGTAGGTCTTGCCATTGGAAAGGGTGATCTTTTTGTTCTTGGTGGTGACAAGGCTGTTGCGGGGGATCTGCAGCATCCGCAGTGCACCGTTCTTGATGTCGAACTGCACGTACAGGATCATATCGGTCATGCCGTCGTTAGAGGTGGGGTCGTTGGAATAATTGCGGCCCTCTTCATAGTCGATGCCGCAGACCAGAATGTTCACCACATCGCCCTTGTATTCCTCGGCGGTCTTGACCTCTTCCTCAATGGTAGGGGTGCTGTCGTCCGGGCGGATGCTGTCCTCCACCTTGTTTACAAGGCTGACTCCGTACACCACCACACCGGAGATCACCGCGATGATGGCCATGACCACTGCAAAAGGCAGCCAGAGGGGCATTTTCTTTTTCTTTTTGCGGCGGCGCGGCGGCTTCTGCCCTGCTCCCTGTGCCGGGCGGCGCGGCGGCTCATTGTGTGCACCGCCTGCGCTCTGCTTTGCATCCGTGCTGGATGCAGCGTGGCGCGGTGCGGCTGCTGCCGGATCCGGCCGGTTCAGAGAACGCGAAGTATTGATATGGCGTGGCGTCTGGCTCATGCTTTTTTGTATCCTCCAGATTTTCGCGGTCCTGCAAAAAATGTTCCTGCAGACCTGTCATGCTCTTAAGTATAGCATTATCCGACGAAATCTGCAATCCGTTTTCTGTTTCCGCTTGTTTCAGAGCAGCTGTGCTCTCACCGTTCATTCTTCCCGCTGCGGGCAAGGATATCCTCATAGGCAGCCTTGGACATCGGGTCAAGGGGCTTGCCCTGCGAGAGCACAAAATCGTTGGTCTGCTTCAGCGCGGCCAGCATAGCGGCATCCAGATTCTTTTTTTCCAGCTTGCGCAGCTTTTCCACGCCGGGCCAGTCCCGTTCCGCACTGGTCATATCGGCCAGATACAAAATTTTGTCAAGCCGGGTCATGCCGGGTTTGCCCGCCGTGTGGCAGGCAATAGCGCTAAGCACCGCTTCGTCGGTCACACCCCACTGGGTGCGGGCCAGAATGGCGGCGCACACGCCGTGCCACACCGGGGCCGGGCGCTCTTCGCCGCCCTCGGCATACTGGGGGTAAGCGCGCAGGATCTCGCGCATCTCATCCTTGCTGATCTCCTTGGCCGAGTCGTGCAGCAGGGCTGCCAGCGCGGCGCGCTCCTCATCCTCACCGTAGATCTTTGCCAGCTTGACGGCCATTTTTTTTACATTCAAGGTATGCTCATAGCGCTTATCGCTCAAGCGGCCGCGCACAAGCTCCTTTGCCTGTTTGAGGTTCATTGGCTGATACTTCCTTTTTGTAGAGTTTCTCCCGGCGGATGACCGCCCGCACCGCCTCCGGCAGCTCAGCTTCACACCCTTCGCCTGCAGTCAGACGGGTGCGGATGTCGCTGCTGGCCATGGGCAGCGCCTGTACCGGTGCAAACAGGATGCGTGCCCCGGTGGGGTCCAGCCGGAGAGCCTTTGCGTGCAGCTCGGGGTCGTCGCCCACATGGCGGCTGGTGACCACCAGATGGGCAAGGCGCAGGATATCCTGCCAGCGGTGCCAGCCGTCAAAGCTCAGCAGCATATCGCTGCCAATGGCAAGGTACAGCTGTGCACCGGGATTTTCCCGGGCCAGTTTTTCCACCGTGAGCACCGTATAGTTGCGGTTTCCGGCAGCGGCCTGCTCGATCTCCCAGCCGCTGACCTCCAGCTGCGGGATCGTGTCCGCATCCTCTTCCAGTGCATGGAAGCAGCTGCACATTTCCAGCCGCAGTGCGCCCGGCGCAGAGGTCTTCTGCTTGAAGGGCGAAAGCCCGGCAGGCATCACCACCACCTTATCCGGCTGCACGCGGGCAGCGGCAGCGCGCAGATTGTTCAGGTGGCCGTTATGGGGCGGGTCAAATGTACCGCCGTAGAGAAGAACTTTCATTTTTACTTCAGCAGATCAGCGTAGGCGCTGTCCTTTTTTTTCTGCAGGTACAGCACGAACTTGGAGCCGATCACCTGCACGCAGTCGGCACCAGTGGCCTCGGCCAGCTTGACCGAAGCCTCACGGGCATTGTACATGCTGCTCTCCAGCACCTTGAGCTTGATGAGCTCACGGGCATCCAGACAGTCCTTCACGCCCTGGATCATGGTCTCGTCGATCTCGCCCTTACCCACGATGAAAACGGGGTCCATGGTGTTTGCCTTGCCGCGCAGAATGGCGCGCTGTTTGCTTGTCAGCATAGTTTTCTCCTTTATTTTGAGGTTGATATTTCGATAAAGAAACGATTTAGAATTGTCTCCGCTTGCGCTCTGACAATATCAGCGGAATTTCTATGATTTTTTTGTAAAATTGAAAAATCTGCAGATTTTTCAATTTTACTTTTTCACGGGATGGGACGTATCTGCCAGCGTCCTCGCCCTCTCAGGCGCTTTCGCGCCAGCTCTCCCAAAGGGAGAGCCTCTGGCGAGGAGATAAAGTTTGTGGTTTTGCCAAGGCCTCTCCCTTTGGGAGAGGTGCCGAACAACGTGAGGCGGAGAGGGCAAGCCCGTTTCAGGCTTACAATCATTTCAGCCTGATCTCCACTTTTCCAGACACCTGTGCGATGACGCCTTCTTCCTTGGCTGCACTCAGAAATCCCGGCAGCTGCTGTTCCAGCACTGCCAGCGCGTTGCCGCGGTGGCTGATGGCGTCCTTTTCATCCGGGGTCAGCTGGGCATAGCTGCGGCCCTCGGTGTTGGGGCGCTTATCGTGCTTTCCCACGCCGCAGTCGGTGGGGATGAACAGCGGGTCGTAGCCAAAGCCGTAGTCCCCGCACAGCCGCTCAAAGGCGATGCTGCCCGGGCATTCGCCCATGCAGGTCAGATGCCGCCCATCCGGCAGGATGAAGCACACCGCGGACACAAACTTTGCACCCCGCTGCCCGGCAGGCACAGCCTGCATGGCGTCCAGAAGCTTGTCGTTGTTGGCTTCGTCGTCGCCGTGGCGGCCGCAGTAGCGGGCGCTGTACACGCCGGGCGCACCGCCCAGCGCATCTACGCACAGGCCGGAGTCATCGGCGATGGTGGGCAGACCGCATGCCTTGCAGATGGTTTCAGCCTTGATGAGGGCGTTCTCGGCAAAGGTGGTGCCGGTCTCCTCCGGCTCGATGGTGATGCCCAGCTCCTTCTGGCTGACCACCTCGTGGCCCTGCGCTTCCAGAATGCGGCGCAGTTCGCGGAGCTTTCCGGCGTTGCCGGTAGCTGCACAAATTTTCATGCTGCGACCCTCCTTAGTGCTTCCACTGGCGCGGGAGCAGCTCTTCCACAAAGCCCTCCGGGGTAAAGGGCAGCAGGTCGTCGATGCCCTCGCCCACGCCGATGAAGCGCACCGGCAGGCCCAGACGCTGCTTGACCGCCACCACGCAGCCGCCCTTGGCGGTGCCGTCCAGCTTGGTCAGGATGATGCCGGTAGCATCTGCAGCCTTGCAGAATTCCTTGGCCTGACTGATGGCGTTCTGGCCGGTGATGGCATCCAGCACCAGCAGCGTTTCAAGGCTGGCTTCCGGGCTGGCCTTCTTGACGCTGCGGCTGATCTTGGAAAGCTCTGCCATCAGGTTTGCCTTGTTGTGCAGACGGCCTGCGGTGTCAGCAATGACCATGTCATAGCCGCGTGCGGTGGCAGACTTTACTGTGTCGAAAATGACAGCCGCCGGGTCTGCGCCCTCGCCTGCGCTCACAATGGGCACACCGGCGCGGTCGGCCCAGATCTCCAGCTGTTCGCTGGCTGCGGCACGGAAAGTATCGCCTGCGGCCAGCATCACCTTTTTGCCCTCGCGGGTGTAGTGATCGGCCAGCTTGGCAATGCTGGTGGTCTTGCCCACGCCGTTCACGCCAATGACCAGAATGACGGCCGGCTTGCCGGAAAGATCCATCTCGGCATCCGGTGTCATTTCCTCGGCAATGATGTCGCGCAGGGCATCCGCCGCCTCTTCGCCGGTCTTCAGGCCCTTTTCGTGCACACGGTCGCGCAGCTTATCCACCAGACGCACGGCCACCTCGCCGCCCACATCTGCAAGGATGAGCTGCTCTTCCAGATCATCGTACATATCATCGTCGATGACGCTGCCGGTGAGGGTGTTGAGGATATTGCCCCAGAAACCGGTGCGGGTCTTTTCCAGACCCGTTTTCATTTTTTCCTGTTCTTTTTCTTTGTTTTTCTTGCCAAATCCGAAGAACCCCATGGTGTCCTCCTATCTTTTTCTTTAATATATATCAGGAAACCAGCGTTGCGTCAACCTGTTCCAGATCAAGCTTGAGCAGCTTGGACACGCCGTCCTCCTGCATGGTAACGCCGTAAAGCACATTCGCGGCTTCCATTGTGCCGCGGCGGTGGGTGATGACGATGAACTGGGTCTTGTCGCTCACCCGGCGTAAGTACTGGGCAAAACGCACCACATTGGCATCGTCCAGAGCGGCTTCGATCTCGTCCAGAATACAGAACGGGGCCGGGTTGACCGCCAGAATGGCAAAGTAGATGCTGATGGCCACCAGCGCCTGCTCGCCGCCGGAAAGCGCTTCCAGATTCTTGATCACCTTGCCCGGCGGTGCCACCCGGATGCCGATGCCGCAGGAGAGCACATCGCTTTCATCCTCCAGCACAAGGCTGGCTTCGCCGCCGCCGAACAGCTCGGTAAATACGCGGCCAAAGTTTTCGTTGATGGCGCGGAAGCTGTCGGAGAAGATCTCCCGCATCTGTGCCGAAAGCTTGGAGATCATGCGGGTCAGCTCATTGCGGCTTTCCTCCACATCGGTCACCTGATGCATCAGGGCATCGTAGCGGGCCTTGACCTCCTTGTATTCCTCGATGGCGCTCACATTCACGCTGCCAAGGGCGCGAATTTTGCCGCGCAGGTCGGCCACCTGTGCCCGCAGGGCCGTCAGGCTTTCAAACTCCACGCAAAGGTTCTCTGCCTGACTGACCGAGAGCTGGTATTCATCCCACAGCTTTGCCACGGTCTGGTCGTACTCGGTCTCGGCAGCGGCCTTGCGCTCTGCAAGGCGGGCCATCTCGCGCCCCATTTCCTCGCGGCTGTCGGAGGAAGTGCGCGCCCGGCTCAGTGCCGCTGTTTCAGCCTGCTGGCGTTCCAGCCGCTGTTCCGTGGCTTCCCGGATTGCCTTTTCTTTTTGGGCGATCTCAGTCTGGCTGTCGGACTTTGCCTGCCGGATGGCTGCAATTTCTGCCCGACAGCTCTCGCTGCGCTGTGCCAGTGCCGCAAGGCTTTCTTCCAGCGTGGCGCGGCGGGCAGCGGCATCCTGTGCCCGCTGTTGCAGCGCTGCGATCTGGCTGTAGGCCAGTTCTGCATCCTTCTGGCGGGTCACCTGTTCCAGCCGCTTTGCGCTGAGCTTTTGGCTCAGTTCGGTCTGCTGGGCCACAAAGTTGTCGTCACCTTCGGCAATTCGGTTCATCTCCGCCGTCAGCAGGTCGATCTTTGCCGTCAGCCGGGCCTGCAGGCTGGCAGCTTCCTCTGCTTTGCCACGGCTCTCTGTCAAGGCCGCCTGCAAAGCATCGATCTGCTGCTGGCCGTTGCTGCTGGCCGTTTCCAGCTGGGCGGCAGCAGCTTCCAGCCGCTTCTGCTCTGCCTCGGCACGCACTTTGTCGTTGGCGGCGGTGATCTGTTCACTGGCCGTGGCGGTCAGCTCTGCCTGAAGGGCATCCACCTGCTCTTTGCAGCGGTCGGTCTTTTCCTGTGCAGCAAGGCAGTCTTTTTGTAACTTGGCCGCTTTCACCCGCAGCTCTTCCATCTCCTGCTTGCGGGTGAACAGGCCTGCGCTGCGCTGGACGCTGCCGCCGGTAAAGCTGCCGCCTGCATTGACCACCTGACCATCCATGGTGACCACCTTGCTGCGGAAGCCGTTGTCCCGCGCCACGCGGGAGGCTTCGTTGATGTCGTCCACCACGATGATGCGGCCCAGCAGGTTCGATACGATGTTGTCGTACCGGCGGTCGGCCTGTACAAGGCTGGAAGCCAGACGCGCCGTGCCGGAAAGACGTCCCCGGAACACGCCGGGCTGGACGGTGTCCAGCGGCAGAAAGGTGGCGCGGCCCGCATTGTCATTGCGCAGCAGGGCGATGGCCGCTTTGGCGGCGGCTTCGTTCTCTACCACGATGTTCTGCAGCGCACCGCCCAGAGCCGTTTCCACAGCCACTTCACAGCCCGGCTCCACCTTTAAGATGGCGGACACCGGCCCGATGATGCCCCGCAGGCGGCGTGCACCGGCAGCACGCATGACGGCCTTGACCGAGTTTTGGTAGCCGTCCATGTTCTTTTCCAGTTCCCGCAGCACGGAAAGGCGCTGGCGGGCCGCATCCAGCTCACGGCCAAGGCACTGCTCTGCTGCGTCGGCATCGTCCAGCGCAGCCTTGCGGCCTTTCAGCTTGAGTTCCACGCCGGAACGGACATTTGCCAGCTGCTTCTCGTTTTCTTCCAGCATCCGGCGATACTTGATGGTGTCGTCCAGATCCTGCTTTGCTTCGTCCCGCTGGGCGGTGCTTTCCTGCACGCTCTGCTCAAGGGCAGGCAGGCGCTGGCGGGCTGTTTCCCCGGCAGCTTCGGCAGCGGCCTGCGCCACCTGCGCTTCGGTGCGCCGGGCTGTCAGGCCGGCAAGTTCTGCTTTCAGGGTATCCTTGCGGGCACCGCTGGCACTGCTAGCATCGGTCAGACGTGCGATCTCCGCGTTCAGCGCATCGATCTCTGCCGCCAGCTTTTCGCCCTCCGCTTCCATGGTCTTTGCCACGGCCCGGTGGCGCTGCAAGGCGGCCTGTGCCTCGGTGCTGTCCTGTTCCCCGGCGCTGATCTCTTCCTTCAGGGATGCGGCGCTCTCCTCGTTGCGGAGGATGTCGTTTTCCAGCACAGCGATACGGCTCTCCGACCCGCTGATCTGCTCGGTGATGCTGCGGATATCCCCATTCAGGCGCTCAACAGCAACCGTAAGCTGCTGTGCCTGCATCCGGATCTCCTCAGCCTCCTGCTCGGCGGCTTTCGTCTCCCGGTCAAAGCGCTCGTAGTCGGCCTGTGCTGTCTCGTAGTCCCGCACCTGCTGGCGCACGGCTTCGCGCGCGCGGTGCACACCGTCGGTCCACAGGGTCACTTCCAGCGTTTTGCGCTGTGCGGCCAGCTCGAGGAACTTTTCTGCCTTGGCGCTCTCTTTTTCCAGCGGGCCTACCCGGCTTTCCAGCTCGCCAAGGATGTCCCGCAGGCGTTCAAGGTTTTCGCCCGCCGCAGCAAGGCGGCGTTCTGCCTCGGTCTTGCGGTAGCGGTACTTGGCAATGCCGCAGGCTTCCTCAAAGATCTCGCGGCGCTCACTGCTTTTTGCGGCCACGATCTCCGCAATGCGGCCCTGCCCGATCACCGAGTAGCCGTCGCGGCCAATGCCGGTATCCAGCAAAAGTTCGTACACATCCTTCAACCGGCACACCTGCCCGTTGATGGTATACTCGCTGTCGCCGGAGCGGTAATATTTGCGGCCAATGGTCACTTCGTCCGCATCCACATCAAAGGTGTGGTCTGCGTTATCCAGCGTCAGCCGCACCTGCGCAAAGCCCATGGCTCCGCGCCGCCGGGTGCCGCCGAAGATCACGTCCTCCATCTTGCCTGCCGCACGCAGCTGGCGGGAGCTGGTCTCGCCCAGCACCCAGCGCACTGCGTCCGAAAGGTTCGACTTGCCGGAGCCGTTGGGACCCACCACACCGGTAACGCCTGCGTCGAACCGAATTTTGACTTTATCGGGAAAGCTCTTGAAGCCCTGGATCTCCAGTTCCTTGAATACCATTTACTTTTCCTTTATCACGCCCAGCAGCTTGAGTGCTTCCTTGGCGGCACACTGCTCGGCGGCCTTTTTGCTGCGTCCCTCGCCCCGCGCCACGCGGTCGGAGTTAAAGCGCACTGCCACCACGAAATGCTTGTCGTGATCCGGGCCGGACTCGCTTTCCACCACATAACTCAGGCGCTCTTCCGGGTTCTGCTGCACGATCTCCTGCAAACGGGTCTTGTAGTCCGCCTCGGCGTGCTTGCCCTCGGTAATGAAGGGCAGGATGAACTTGCGCGCCACCTCCATGCCGCCGTCCAGATACAATGCGGCAATAACGGCCTCAAAGGCGTCCGACACCACGCTGGGACGGGTGCGGCCGCCGCAGCGCTCCTCGCCGCGGCCAAGGCGCAGATACTCACCAAGGTCGATCTCCTGTGCAAACTGGAACAGTGCACTCTCGCTGACAAGGCTGGCGCGGATGCGGGTCAGGTCGCCCTCCGGGCGGTCGGCGTAGGCGTGGAACAGGTAGTCTGCGGATACGATCTGCAAAACGCTGTCGCCCAGAAACTCCAGCCGCTCGTTGTGCTTGACCGGGGTGCGGCTCTCGTTGGCGTAGCTGGTATGGGTGAGCGCGATCTCCAGCAGCTCCGGGTTTTTGAACTTATAAC
>OLRV01003359.1_pt1 | contig 11280 bp, 8 predicted proteins | sample 1672421 | NCBI WGS metagenome assembly OLRV01 (sample SAMEA3136684, study PRJEB25190) | human gut metagenome | biome: human gut; feature: human-associated habitat; material: faeces | place: Austria | collected 2013
ACTTTTATATTCATGGTCAATGAATTCAAAGTCAAAATTATCATAAACCTTTTGTATGCAAGTTTTCTTATTAAAATATTTTCTGAAATATTCTGTAGCATCCCATGCATCATATAAATTAATTAAAGAATTTTCTATATAGTTAATCATTCGCTTAATTGTATTTAAAGATGTCTCTATTATCTTATTGTGTGTTGATAACATAATTAAGCAATAAATTATTCCACAAGCAAATTGAAAGTTTATAACATCATATTCGTCAAACTCATTGTCTTTATAATAAATTCTCTCTATTAATATATTATCAAATAAAACATCCATAGCACTGTAATTTGATGACTTCATTAAATATATAACAAATTTTAATAAAAGAGACATCAAATTGTCATAATATCTTATATCTGAATTTTTCTTTACTGAATATAAATTAAATTTAAACATATTATTTGCAAAATTATATGCTATTTTCTTTATCTCTATTTCTTCCTCATCCATTTGATGAATATATAGATAAAAGTTTATATTATTTATATATTCGTAATCATCATAATCATCATTAGAATAAGCTAAAAAAGATAATGACTCTAAAAATCTAGTAAATTGTCTATTTTTGTGAAAATTGTTATATATTTTTCTGTAATATTCTTCAATATTAACCAATGCTAATGACTTTATTCCATAAAGCTTATTATCATATAAATATTTAAAGTAATTAAATAATCTACTATTTTCATCATAAGCATCAGGTTCTTCATACTCAGATGCCATATTAAACAAACAACTATTAATTAATTTAATTTCATCATTTATAAACAATTTATTGTCTGTATAAATAACCATATCACTCAATTTATTAAAAATATTTTTATACTGTTTTAAACAATAAAAAATTGGTTCTTTTTTACTTACTCTCTTTCCAATGCTATTTGAGATAAATACGATATCTTTATTCTCAATTAGATAATTTTCTTCATTAATCTTTTGATTATTAAAATAGTTAGACAATTCAATTAGTTTTTTATAATCATATTTTCCAATTATACCATTTTTTATTGGATATATAGGTTCATAATCAGAATTGTCTTTAACTTTACTTTCATCATTAAAATATATTTCCTGCTCTTTTAGAAATTTTTTAAATTCAATTTCTTCTTTTTTATGCATTTTATTATTTTGGTTATTAGCTCTTTTTTCAAGTTCCATAGATTTTTTATATATGTATTTTTCAAGTTCTTCATTAAAATAATCTTTTTCCGTATTAAGCTTTAGGGCTATCCAAAACATTTTTCCTGTTTTATAAATAGACCTTAAAACAAAGACTAATAAAATTCCATGTGTTATCAAATAAGTTATATTACAAAAATTACAAATATCACTATCTTGATTATATTTTACCATGTTAATTATTATCATATAAAAAAAATTTATTAATACATCTATTATATTTTCTTTTATGTTTGTCCTATATAATATAACTTTTTTGTTAAGCTCATTATTTTGATCTTTTATTACTTCGGCTATAAAAATAACTATAGCTACTAATATCCCCGTTACACCAATATAAACATCTGAAATATAATCTTGTTCTAGTATATTTAATATAAGGTCCATTGATCTCTCCTTTCTAAATAAAAAAGCAAAATAATTTTGTAAAATCAATTACTTTGCTTATCTTTTGAATTATTTTATTTGATCATAAACATCTTTTAAAACTTCTATAATCTTATCAATTTCATTTTCATTATCAAAATATACCCTATAATTTAAAGACCACAAGTATTTCTCTGGAACTTTTTCACCTATTAAAAGTTCTTCATTTTTAGGTTCTCTAGTTATTATTAAGATTTTTGATTTGTATATATGTACTTCACATATATTTTTTCCTTTTTCATTTCTTATAGCTATATAATTAGGAGTCACTTCTTCATAAACTTCATTATATACTCTTTTTAATTTTTCAAATAATTTTTCATGAAGTTCTATCAAATTTTTATTTTTATTAATATAAAATTGTTCAAAACTAAGAGGTGTATTCTCAATTTCAGATGCTTCTTCTTCATCTTCCAATTCTTCCTTCGTTGGTTCAACTAATACAAGATTCTTCTCTAAATTATTAATAGTTGCGATTGATTTTAATATGCTATATGCTTGTTCTTTTGGCATAGCATAAAATTCTCTTTTTCTTTCTTTTCCATTGATGTTTTCTACACTTCTTAATTCTGGGTTTAAGCCATCTATTAATTCATGAACTTTTTTATCGGAAAGTCTATTTTCAACTTTATAATATGCATATAATCTAAAAGCAAATGGTATACATTCACTTCTATTTAGTTCTTCTAATCTTTTATTAACATTATCTGAATATCCTATCTTTACATATTTCGGAAAAGATGGATTTGTTAAAATATAAATTACGCCCTTATTATCTTCACTCATTTATTATACCTCTCTTTACTTTTTAGCTTTTAATATTTCATATAATATTAAATTTTCTAATCTTTTATTGCTTGAATATTTGTCAAATTCTAAAATAAATTCTTTATTTTCAATAAACTCTTTTTTAAAAATTCCTATAATAATTGAGATTACTATTGCAGTCGCAATAGCTACAAATATTGTGTTTATAAATCCTATTTTATCACTCAGTTTTTGTAACCCTATTTCCCATATAGTAAAAGTAAGTGTTCCTATAATTATTGGATTTATATAACTTATTGTCTTATTTTTTCTTTCTTCACTCAAGCTATTTCTTAAAATTTCTAACTTGGAAATTTGATCAATTCTGTTTTTCTTGCAATAAATAGTTATCCAATCTTTTTGATATTTGTTTATTTCTTTAAATAATTCTTTAAGCCTTTTTGATTTTATTTTTGTTATATTTTTAGGATATATTTTTTTGAATGCTGCTCTTTTGAAAATATGCAAACATATAAGGTATAAAATTACTACTAAACCCATAAATAAAATAAATTTTTCAAAGTACTTTTGTCCTTCATATGATAATTTTATATACAAAATAGATATTATAACTAATCCAACTTTCCATATAATACTAGCTGTTTTACTATAAATTGCACATTCTTGTTTATATTTTTGCATTAACTTATCCATATCTTACACTCCATTTAAATATTATTTATACTACTCCCATAAATTCTTCATCTAATATTTTCTTACGTTCTTTCCAATCAGGCATAAATATTGTAATAAAATTATAGAAATTCTTACTATGATTTTGATGCTTAAAATGAGATAATTCATGTAAAACAACATATTCTATACAGCATATTGGAGTTTTTATTAAATTCAAATTAAATATAACTTTATTACATGCCGGTATACAGCTTCCCCATCTTGTTTTCATTTGCCTTATTTCTATTTCAGGAATTTTTATACCATATTTTTTTAATGTTTCTTGATATTTTATCACTAGCTCTTCTAGAACATTCAGAGCATATTGTTTCAACCATTTTTCATAAACTTTTTTAATATAACTTTTATTGTCTATATATTTTTCTTTTATATGAATTTCAATATATTTATTATTTATAACAACATTGTTACCATTATCTGAAATAATTTTCATTTTATATTGCTTTCCTAACAAATAAACTGTTTCTCCATCTTCAAAAGTTATATTTTCCTTTTGTTCTGCAAATGTATCATAAAAATCTTGTTGTTTTTTTATCCAATTTGCCTTTTTCTTGACAAAGTCTTTTGCTTTATCTAATGACATTTTCATTGGTATTGATAAAGTTACTTTTTTATCTATATTCACTTTTAGATTAATATTTTTTACATTTTTTCTTTGAACATAAAAATATATCTTTTCTCCATTAGATTCAATAAAATCTTTTTCCATGTTTCATCCTTTCTAGACAATTAGTATTTCATTAGTGCTATATTTATAATATCCTCTATTAGTTTATCTAATTCTTCAAGGTCTAAATTAATATTCTTTCTTGTTGCATACATAAATATTGTATCATCTATTGCTTGAGCAATTTCATTATGAATATCTGTATTATAATGCCAATCTCTTTTTATTTTACTTTCAATCTCTCTTTGAATAGTTAAAGCAATTTCTCCTATTTCTTCTATGTTAGCATTTTCTTTCATTCTTGGAATTAATTTATCATATATAACTCCATAAAAAGCTCTTGAATTTTCTGTTGTTATATTAGTTGGATAGCTAATTCCTGAATTTCCTTTTCTAAAATCTTCTTTGATATCTTGCATTTTTTGTAAATACTCACTATCTGTAATTCTTCTATTTCTATAGGCTTCAATAGTTTCTTCAATTCTTGTAGAAAATTTCTTGTAATAAGCTGGATCTTCTTTGGATTTTTCACTTATAGTTCTTGTTAGCCTTGTTCTAATAGCATCTGCTTTTCCTCTATCTGTTCCCATTTTTTCTAATTCTTTATCAAAGTTTTCTGCATCTGTTATATCTACTGGTTCTGTTATTCTCATCATTTCTTTTGCAACTACATAATTGTCTAATAATTTTTGCATCTTAGCCTCATATTCTTTATGATCTATAGTCTCAGAATATCTCAATTTTACTGTTGCTCTCAATTTTTGGTAGAAAGCTAATGCTTTTCTTAATTCACTTATTTTTTCTTTTCCAACTTTGTAATAGGCTTGGTCACTTGGTAAAATTATTCCTAACATACTTCCAAATTTACATAGCTTATCATAGAAGTCCTTTCTTATCTTTTCATCTTCTAGAAGCGCTTCGTATTCTTCTAAATCATTTTTATTTTTTATATCTTTAAATATCTCTTTAAGTTTTTCATATGCTTCAAACATATTGTTTATTTCTGTATCAATGTAATAAACAGATGACTTAATATCTTCTTCATTAAATTCTTCTAATCCTGCTTCTTGATACATTGTTAATGCTTTATCTAATTCTCCTAATAGTCCTCTATAATCAACTATATAACCATAATCTTTTCCATCACAAAGTCTGTTTACTCTTGCTATAGCTTGTAATAAATTATGTTCTTTTATTTGTTTGTCTAAATATAATGTTGAAGCTTTTGGTGCATCAAATCCTGTAAGTAGTTTATCTACAACAATAAGTATATCTATATCTCCATTTATAAATTTAGATTTTATAGTTTCTTCATATTCTTCTTCATTTTTATAGTTTGAAATAGCATTAATATAAAATTTCTTTACAATGTCATTAGTATCTTCGTCAATACTTCCTTCTCCTTCTCTCATGTCTGGAGAAGATATTACAACTGCAACTTCTAATTCAGGAAATTCATCTCTAAAAATGTTATAATATTTTACTGCTTCTACTTTTTTATTACATGCAAGCATTGCATTAAAACCTGTTCCCTTTAATGTTTGATTGTAATTACTTGCTATATCCCATGCAATCAATTCTAATCTTTGTTCAGAAGAAGCAACTTTTTCAAATCTACTCCATTTTTTCATTACATCTGTTTTTTGTTCTTCTGTAAGGTTCCTTGTTAACATATCTAATCTCATATCAATTGCTTCTTTTGAAACTTCTTGATCAACCATTTTCCCTTCATATATCAATGGAACTATAGCTTTATCTTTTAAAGCATCATCTAAAGAATATTTATGTATTAATCCTCCAAATTTATCAAAGATATTTTTATCTTTCTTCATAATAGGTGTTCCTGTAAATGAAATATAAATTGCTCCTTTAAATACTTCTTGCATTCTTCTATTTATCTCACCATATTGAGTTCTATGTCCTTCATCAACTAATATAAATGTATTTGGTGCATCTACTGTAACTCCTGATTTTACTACTGTTTCAAATTTATTTACAACTGTTGTTATAACTCTTATTTTTTCATTTTTGATTAATTCTGTTAGATTATTCCCTGTTGTTGCTCTTGCTGCTTCTACTCCAATTCTATTAAATGTTTTATGAATTTGTTTATCCAAATCTACCCTATCTGTAACTATAACTACTTGTGGATTTTGTATTTCTTTATCTTCCATCAATTTTTTTGTTATATATACCATTGTTATAGATTTACCAGAACCTTGTGTATGCCAAACAACTCCACCTTTTTTTTCCTGTTTTATTCTTTCTAACATTGCTTTTACAGCAAAATATTGTTGGTATCTACATATCTTCTTTTTTCCAGCTTCAAAAATTATAAAATCTTTTATTAATTCTAAAAATCTTTCTTTTTCAAATAATGAAATTATATCTCTATCTTGCTTTGTTACTTGTCTACCAATTACAGTTTTATTTAGTAATTCATTTTGTCTTTCCACATATTGTTCATTCCATGTTGACCAAAATTTATCTGGCGTACCACAAGTAGCATATTTCGTTTCATTTTTATTAGCTGCCATAACTATTTGTATAAATTTAAATAACTGAGGAATATAGTCTGGCTTTTGATTCCTTATATTTTGAGAAATAGCCTGAATTATTGGTACTGATGCATCTTTACATTCTATTACTGCTAATGGTATACCATTTACAAATAGAACAATGTCTGGTCTTGCATAATCTTTACCATTCATTCTTAACACTGAAAATTCTTCTGTAACATAGAAATCATTATTTTCTGGATGTTCAAAATCTATATATTTTATGTCAAAAGATCTTTTAGTGCCATCTACCATATTTTCTTGATAAGATTTTCCCAATGTTAATAAATCATATATTTTTTCATTTGTACTAATAAGTCCTGTTACTAAATCTTCATTTAAATCTTTAATAGCTTGTCCTATGGTACTTGCTGAAAATTTATACTTTTCTCCTTTATATTCATAACTATTTATTTCATTTAATTTTTTAGCTAATATATCTTTAAATATTACATCTGTTAGGATGTTATTTCTTAAATTTTTATTTTCTTCTTCTGATATGTATTTATATCCTAATTTTTGTAATACTTCTATAGCAGGTCTTTGACTTGTAGACATTTCATTAGCTACTGGTATTTTTTCTTCCATTTAATTTTCCCCCATAAATTAAATTTATATTTTTACTCTTACTTTTCCTGTTAATAGTTGTTGCATCAATCCTTTTTTTAACTGGTTATAATTTTGTTTTTTGCATTTAATAAGGTTGATTTTTCTATCCATTTCAATTAATGCTTTGCAAACTTGTTTTTGTACTTCAAGTCTTGGAATTTTTATTTTTAATTTTTTTTGTTCTGTTATTCCTATGTATGCTCTTGTTGATTGCATAGATAACAACTTTAATGGTTTTTGAAAATCACTACTTTGAAAGTAGTAATATAGAAATTCATTTGTTAAAATCTTATTATATTTATTTACTCTATAATATGTTACTTGTGGAGTTAGCATTATATAATCATATTTAATTTTTTCTGGTACATATCCCACATTTCCTATTGTTCCTTTATGTGTTAATAATATATCTCCTGCTCTTGAAAATCCTTTTCTTAATTTGTCCGCCTGTTCTTTTCTTAAAAAATTACAATTTGATATATCTAAAACGCCATCATGAATGTTATTTGCCATTACAAATGGAATCCCATCATCTACGTAATCTGACACTTTCGGATGAAGTTCCCCATGATTTCCATCCATTATATCTTTAATTACTTTTTCATCTATTAGTTGATTAAATGTTTTTTCTATATACTTACTATTAACCAATATTTTGTCTATAAGTTTTCTTTTTTCCATAGTAATATTCTCAATATACAAACCAAGTGTTACTAAAATATTATCTATATTGCTAAGTATTGTAATTATTTTTTCTTGTTCTTTTATTGGTGGTAATAATATTTCAATATTAGATAAATCCTTGTATTTTAATGCTATTCTTGTGCTTCCTTGAGCCAAATTATATATTGCTTTTCTAAACTCTTCAGACTGAAAAAAATACTTTAAGTACTCTGCATTTATATCACTAGCCTCAAACACAGGATATGCTGGACTTACAATTCCAATCTCTTTATTTTCTAATTTATTTATAGTAAATGTGCCATTATCACTCATACTTCTGTAAGTAAATTGTCCTTTTTTTATAATTTTATATCCAGTATTATCTTTGCTCGCAACCTGTTTATCAAAATATTCCTCTTGAGAATATATTCCACTTTTAGATGATGTTAATACTTCATATTGATTATTTTTTGTAGATCTATCATTTATTTCTTCTATACAATTTCCTAATTTTACCTTTTTCCATTCATTCATATTTATCTTCCCTTTTCAAAATTTTCTTTTAAATAATTCACAAATGCTGAGCAACTAATTAACATATATTTTGCTTCTTCAAATGTTGAATTTCCTTCACCTAGTCCATTGGCATGCCTTATTCCATTTGCATCACTTGTATACCCATACAATTTTTCAAATGCGCCTTTCATCGCTGGATGTATTTTATCTTTTATTAATTTTAATGCATCACCTAAAGTAGCTTTATTATTTTTAGTTAATATTTGGCACATTGCTTCTACTGAAGATATAGATTCTTTAATAGAGTTATCAAAATCTTTAACACTATATAATTGTTCTATTGCTTTAGCATAATGTCCCGAAACTTCTTTGTATGGATTTTTTAATGTATTTTCTATAGATTTTATTTGTTCTTCATCCACTATGTCAGTTATTTTATCACTGATAATTTTATAATTTACACTCTCAGATTTAAACACATTGGAAATTGCCTCTATAAATTCTTTTTTGTAATTATACCTATAATATGTTGCCTTATCTGTTATATCAAAAAATTTAATAATTCCTTCAATAAATGTAAATACATCTGTATAATCATATTCTATAATAATTGCATATATTGTGTTAAAAACTTTATCATAGTTGTATTCGCTTCCCCACATTGGAATATCTCTTTCTGTTTTTGAAAACAATTCTTTATATAAATATTCTACAAATCTATCTTTTAAACTATTACTATAGTCAATATATAATGCATCAAATCTTTCACTTATTACTGAATAAATCATATTTCTTGTTCTTTCATTTAAATCCTTTACTTGAACTATATCAGAAAAACGTTTAATTCCTTTTCTTTCTGAAAATCCACCCTTTAAATGTATTTCTACTTTTTTTCCATTTATAGTCACCATATTTTTCTCCTTTTATAACCCCAATTTTTTCAATGATTCTTGTAATTCTTTTTCTAATACCTGAAGTTCTTCGTTTATTTTTTCAATGTTCCTCTTTTTATTCCGATTTATAAAGTATCTTTGCGCCGAAAAAGAGAAATTAAAAGAGATAATGGAAGGCAACCAGAGCAGACGTATTGATTTTGTGGACTTAACCAAAGGAGTCTGCATTATCCTTGTGGTAATGGCACATGTTGGAGGAGCCTTCGAACAACTGGATACGAATTCAATGTTATCCTGTTTCCGCATGCCGCTTTACTTCTTTATCTCGGGAGTGTTTTTCAAATCATACGAAGGCCTGTTCGGATTCATCCTGCGAAAAATAAACAAATTGATTATTCCTTTTCTTTTCTTCTATCTAAGTGCATTTCTAATGAAATACATTGTTTGGAAGATTGCTCCGGGGGTATTTCAACTGCCTGTGTCGTGGAATGAACTCTTAGTTGTATTTCATGGACACGACCTTATCAAGTTCAATCCATCGATCTGGTTTCTACTCGCATTATTCAATTGCAACATCCTGTTTTATCTAATTCACTTTCTGCGCGAAAAGCATCTGCCTGTCATGTTCGCTGTGACAATCCTGATTGGTTGCGCAGGATTTTATCTCGGAAAATTACAGATAGAGTTACCCCTGTATATAGATGTTTCCATGACTGCCCTCCCCTTCTATGTGGCCGGTTTCTGGATCCGACGGTATAATTTCTTTCTATATCCCAGCCATCGTTTCGACAAACTGATACCGGTTTTTGTTGTATTGGCACTGGTGGTAATGTACTTTACCGCTACTACATTGGGGATGCGTACCAACAATTATACGGGAAATATTTTTCAAGTATATATCGCTGCGTTTGCAGGAATATTTATGATTATGTTACTTTGCAAAAAAGTGAAGAAGATAAAGGTTGTTTCTTACTTGGGACGATATTCAATCATCACCTTGAGTATTCATGGACCGATACTTCATTTTTTAGGTCCATTAGTCAGCCGTTATATTCACAATAGTTGGGCACAGGCAAGCGCACTTTTGCTTATAACATTAAGCATCTGCTTTCTGCTCACACCCGTCTTTCTTAAAGTGATTCCACAAATGGTTGCACAGAAAGACCTGTTAAAAGTCAAACAAGATCACACTAAAAAGACAGTATATGAGTATAGGAGATTATTCATTTGGATTACCAGCAAGAATAACGGCTAATACTTATGTTGGAAAAAATGGAATAATAGACATAGAGCGTGAAGTAGAAATGTCTGGCTCATCTCATTCAAAAGGAATTTTGATATTGAGTGGATACTTAGGCGAGATGTTTGCACAAGATATGCCATTATCTTTAACTGCAAGTTTGTGCTTTGAACAATTATATAACGGTGTTGATGGAGATAGTGCATCTTCAACAGAGTTATATGCAATACTTTCAAGCCTTTCTGGAATACCAATAAACCAATCAATTGCAGTTACTGGATCTGTAAACCAAAAAGGTGAAATACAACCAATAGGTGGAGTAAATGAAAAAATAGAAGGATTCTTCAAAATCTGCAAAACACGTGGACTTAAAGGCTTACACGGAGTAATGATACCAAAATTAAACGAGAAAAATTTAAACTTATCAGATGAAGTTGTAGAAGCGGTAAAACAAGGATTGTTCCATATCTATGCAATCTCAACAATAGAACAAGGAATAGAAATTTTAACTGGAGTACCAGCTGGAAAACGAGATGAATCAGGAAGATTTACATCTGGTAGTGTAAATAGCTTAGCATATGCAAAATTAAAAAAATATGCAAAAATAAGTAAAGAAGATTAATTTAGCAAAGAGCAAAGTTTAGTAAAATAAACAATGCTCTTTTTCTTTTATGAAATGAAAGAAAATGAATGAGACAAATATGGAAAATTCTGCATTGACAATTTTGCGTATAAAAAGTATAATTGGAATGTACAAAAAGCGGACAACAGGCTCTTTAAAACGTATTTGAATGAGCCTAAAATTAAACCTTAAGAAGGGAATACAATTAATGGAAGATAAGAAAAAATACATTAGGAATTTTAGCATAATTGCACATATAGACCACGGCAAATCTACATTAGCAGATAGACTTATTGAGATGACGGGAGTTCTTTCTAAAAGAGAGATGGAAGAACAAGTTTTGGACAACATGGATATAG
>OLRV01003360.1_pt1 | contig 11279 bp, 10 predicted proteins | sample 1672421 | NCBI WGS metagenome assembly OLRV01 (sample SAMEA3136684, study PRJEB25190) | human gut metagenome | biome: human gut; feature: human-associated habitat; material: faeces | place: Austria | collected 2013
AGAGATCCTGAAATCCGAAGAATTTTTGAGGGAAAGTCTGACAAGTTATTATTAATTATCGGACCTTGTTCTGCCGACAGAGAGGATGCTGTCCTTGATTATCTGACAAGATTATCAAAAGTGCAGGAGAAAGTTAAGGATAAGATTATGATTATCCCTAGAGTATACACGAATAAGCCTCGTACAACAGGCGGCGGATACAAAGGTCTTGTACATCAGCCAGACCCGGAAAAGAAGCCAGATATGCTTCAGGGTATTATTGCGGTTCGTGAACTTCATCAGAGAGCGATTCTTGAGAGTGGGCTTACTTGTGCAGATGAGATGTTATATCCAGAGAATCATCGTTATGTTTCTGATTTATTATCTTATGTCGCAATCGGAGCACGTTCTGTAGAAGATCAGCAGCATCGTCTGACTGCAAGTGGTGTTGGAATCCCAGTAGGAATGAAGAATCCAACAGGTGGAGATTTATCCGTTATGATGAACTCTATTACAGCCGCACAGGGACAGCATGTATTCCTGTATCGTGGATGGGAAGTACAGTCATTAGGTAATCCATATGCACATGCATTATTAAGAGGATATGTTGACAAACATGGTAAGACATATTCTAACTATCATTACGAAGATTTAAATGAATTGTTTGAGTTATATCAGGAGAGTAGCTTAAAGAATCCAGGTGTAATTATTGACACAAACCATGCAAACTCCGGTAAACATTACCTTGAGCAGATTCGTATTGCAAAAGAAGTAATGCATAGCTGCCATCTTTCCAAAGATATCAGAGGACTTGTAAAAGGTCTCATGATTGAGAGTTACATCGAAGACGGCAATCAGCCAGTAGGCGGCGGCTGCTATGGTAAATCCATTACCGACCCTTGCCTCGGCTGGGAGAAATCCGAACGCTTAATTTACGAAATCGCTGATTTATTATAATCCCGGCGATTCCTATAATTTCTAATTATAGATCAAAATAAATATGTTCTTATAATCAAAAACAGAGGAAACGAAAAAGAAATTTTAATCTTTTATAATTCTTTTTTATTTCCTCTGTTTTTTTGATTCAAATAATCTCGTACCAACTTTATCCAGTTCCTTTCTTGAGAACTAATGATACTGATTTTTTTTATATCTCTACTATATTCCTTTATAATTTATATTTTATAATATCATTTTGAATTTCTTCTCCACCTCCCCTCCAAATGGAAAGTAACAATTTGAACAAAATTTTTACCAAGGACAGAAAATCCGAACCTTAGAGCGTGTAATAAATACGCCTTAGAGCAAGTTCCAAATGCGGACGAGCATTTGGAACGCAGTGAAACGAAGTATTTATTACACGTTCTAAGGTTCGGATTTTCGTCTGTAAAAAAACCACTTGAATTTTACTTCCATACCCTGTAAGATGGTAACAAGGGTTGTTCATAATTGCTGTCTATGTTACAATAATTTTAAATAAGTCATTTTTGGGTCATAATGTTGTAATATAATTTTAACAAATAATGATGAAAGGAAGATGTCGAATGCTCACAAGCAGATTGCTGATTCTAAATCAGAAAGAAGCGGAGTGCAAAGAGATGGCAGCTTATTTCCAGGACAGTGGTTACAGCGTAATCTGGTGCACCGAATATGATGAGGCGACAGAAATTCTTTCCAGGGGAAAGAACAAACCAGATTTACTGATTTTTGATGTAGATCTACCGAAGAGACGAGAATATGAGGCGCTTGAAAAGATAAGGAGTTTATCTGATATGGCAGTGCTGATGCTCTCACAGGATGATAAATTGGACAGCCAGTTATACGCTTATTCAAAAAAGATAGATGACTATATGGTGAAGCCAGCGCCGTTACCATTATTAGAGGCCCATGTAGAGGCAGTAATACGCAGGACGGCGGAAAAGAGGAATCCAGTAGAATCGGTTGGAGCCTTATCCATTGATTATGAAGGAAGAAAGATTTATCTTGCAGACAAGGTTCTCAAGGTAACTGCGAAGGAATTTGATTTACTAGAATATTTTGTAAAGCATAAAGGGATGATTCTCTCCAGAGATAAGATACTTGATTCTGTATGGGGGTTTGACTATATAGGCGGCTACCGCAGTGTAGATACTTTAGTGAAGAAGCTGAGAGCTAAGTTAACCAAAGAATATCCGTATATTAAGACGGTTTATGGAGTTGGATACTGTTTTGATGTATAAGATATTTGTAGAGGTTTTATAAAATGTTATAAGGCTCTATTGCATTGTTTTATGAAATTGTTATAGAATGGATTAAGACAAGAGGATGTGAAGTTCAGAGAGATGAGAAAGGAGAGTTTGATGAAAGCAAAGCGAGTAGTCGGTGTGCTGGCAGCATTGTTATTATGTATCTGTATGATTATGCCGGTTAATACAGATGCGGCAGCACAGGTTCGCGTGAGAACAGTAAAAGGGGTTACCAGTTCTTATACCGGACGAAAGAGTTATTGTTATGTGAATGGACAGAAGAGGAAATTAACAAAGTATCCGATTTTTAAGAAGTCCGGAGCATATATGGGACCGGTAGGAGCGATTTTAAAGAACAGTAAGTTAAAGGTGAAGGCAACAGCTAAGGGTGATAAATTAACTTTAACTTATGGTCCAAACACAGTTATTGTACGGGCAGACAGCAGAATAGCAGTAACGAATGGACAGAAAAGTACAATGGGGGCACCAGTAGTTCATGGAACATACACAGCTACAGGTAAGAGAAGATGGATTGTTCCGCTTAATAGTGTGTGTACAAGACTTGGTATTAACTACAAGCTGTCAAATGGAAAGATTTATATTTCAGGAACGACACAGAGTAGTTCAAATAATACGACAGGCAGCATTACCACAACAACAACTACAACGAAACCGAGTACGACAAGCAGCAAAGATAAGATTAAGATTGTCATTGATGCAGGACACGGTGGATCAGATTCTGGTGCGACAGGGAATGGAATGGCAGAGAAGAACCTGACATTAGCTATTGTACTCGCTGCAAAGCGTTCTTTTGATAAGGACAGCAGATTCCAGGTATCCTATACAAGAACATCCGATACGTATCCAAGTTTGTCTCAGAGAGCTAAGCTGGCGAATAATAAGAATGCAGATATGTTTTTATGTGTACATATCAATTCAGCAAGTGCTTCTGCACATGGAACAGAGACTTTATGGAGTAAGAGCAGAAACTCTGCAACACAGAAAAAAGGCTTAACTTCCAAGACTCTTGCTACAGCAATGCAGAGTGCAGCGGTTGCAGCTACAGGATTTACAAACAGAGGACTTGTCGACAGACCAAATCTGTATGTTTTAAAACACACAAATATGCCAGCATGTCTTATTGAATACGGATTTATCAGTAATAGAAAAGAGTCTGCCCGAATGAAGGCAAATACAAGCGCTTATGGAAAAGCACTCTATAAAGCGGTTGTCAATCTGATGAAAAAACAGGGAAAATATTAGTACAAGATTATTCATAGAGCATATTGATATTTACGGGAAAACATCATATAATGGGTATTGGCAAATCTCACAGCAAGATAATATTTTGTGTTGCTGTGAGATTTTTATGCGACTAAAACACAATATCTTGTATAAAGTATCATTGCATCATACAAAATTATGTGTTACAATGGCAATGCATGATTTTTAAAAATTTATAATTGGAGTGTTGGTATGAAGATCATTAAAAGAAGTGGAATGGAAGTTGAATTTGACCGCAGCAAGATTATCGCAGCGGTTAAGAGGGCAAACAACAGTGTCGTAGAAGGTGAAAAAGTAAGCGACGAACAGGTAGAGAAAATTGCAGAGAATGTTGAGACTATCTGTGAGGGAATGAATCGTGCGCTCAATGTAGAGGAGATTCAGGATTTAGTAGAGAATCAGATCATGAACCAGAAGGCATTCCGTCTGGCAAGTAATTATATTACTTACCGTTATAAGAGAGCGTTGGTTAGAAAGTCCAATTCTACAGATAAGCAGATTCTGAGTCTGTTAGAGTGTAATAACGAGGAAGTTATCCAGGAAAATTCTAACAAGAACCCAACGGTCAATAGTGTACAGAGGGATTATATGGCAGGAGAGGTAAGTAAGGATATTACAAGACGTTTCCTTCTTCCACAGAAGATTGTGGATGCACATGAAGCAGGAATCATTCATTTCCATGATTCTGATTACTTTGCACAGCATATGCATAACTGCTGTCTGGTAAACTTAGAAGATATGCTCCAGAACGGAACAGTAATCAGCGACGTTATGATTGAGAAGCCAAAGAGCTTTTCTACAGCATGTAACATCGCAACACAGGCAGTAGCCCAGATTGCAAGTTCCCAGTACGGTGGACAGAGTATTACACTTTCCCATCTGGTTCCATTTGTCGAAATCAGCCGTCAGAAGTATCGTCGTGACGTTCGGGCAGAGTTCGAAGTAGAAGGAATGGAACTTGATGAGCAGAAGATAAATGAAATCGCAGAAATGCGTGTAAGAAAAGAGGTTAAGCAGGGAGTTCAGGTTATTCAGTATCAGGTTATCACACTGATGACTACAAATGGACAGGCTCCTTTTGTTACCGTATTCATGTATCTTGATGAGGTAGAAGAAGGTCCTGCAAGAGATGACCTTGCAATGATTATCGAGGAAATGCTTAATCAGCGTATTCTCGGTGTTAAAAATGAAAAAGGTGTATATATCACACCCGCTTTCCCCAAGCTTATTTACGTTCTTGAGGAAGACAATATTCATGAGAACAGCAAATACTGGTATCTTACAAAGTTAGCTGCACAATGCACAGCGAAACGTATGGTTCCAGATTACATTTCCGAGAAAATCATGAAGAAGTTAAAAGACGGAAACTGCTACCCATGTATGGGATGCCGTTCTTTCTTAACGGTATATCATGATGAGAACGATAATCCAAAGTTCTACGGAAGATTTAATCAGGGTGTTGTAACACTGAACTTAGTAGATTTAGCTTGTTCTTCAGGTGGAGATATGGATAAGTTCTGGGAAATCTTTGATGAGCGTCTTGAACTTTGCCACGAGGCACTTATGTACCGCCACAACCGTTTAAAAGGTACACCATCTGACGTAGCACCTATTCTCTGGCAGAACGGTGCATTAGCACGTCTTAAAAAGGGAGAGACCATTGATGAACTTTTATATAATGGTTATTCAACAATCTCTCTTGGCTACGCAGGACTTTGTGAGTGTACAAGATATATGACAGGCAAGAGCCATACAGACCCAGAAGCAAAACCATTTGCACTCAAAGTTATGCAGCATATGAATGATGCATGTAATAAGTGGAGAGCAGAAAGTAATATTGACTTCAGTCTTTATGGTACACCACTGGAATCTACAACTTATAAGTTTGCAAGATGCCTTCAGGAGCGTTTTGGTATGATTCCAGGAGTAACAGATAAAAACTATATCACAAACAGCTATCATATCCATGTAACAGAGGAAATTGATGCATTTGATAAATTAAGCTTTGAAGCACAGTTCCAGGAACTCTCTCCAGGAGGAGCTATCAGCTATGTAGAAGTACCAAATATGCAGAATAATATCGAGGCTGTATTAGCTGTTATGAAGCATATTTACGAGAACATCATGTATGCAGAACTTAACACAAAGAGCGATTACTGCCAGTGCTGTGGTTATGAGGGAGAAATCCAGATTATAACAGATGAACACGGCAAGCTCATCTGGGAATGCCCGAACTGCGGTAATCAGGATCAGGCAAAGATGAACGTAGCAAGAAGAACTTGCGGTTATATTGGAACACAGTTCTGGAATCAGGGAAGAACCCAGGAGATTAAGGAACGTGTAATGCATTTGTAGAAAGCAGACAGGGAGACGCGCCCAAAGGGAGAAGGTATCTTCTCCCTTTGGGCGCTGTTTTTTGCGTTGCTAAAAAATAAAATTGTCTCAAAATATATAAAATAGTAGATTATTGATTGTAAATAGAGTGCCAATATTATAAAATGTAATTAGTAAGAACCATGTAAAATATAGAAGAAGTATTGTATATATAATACGAAAGATTGGTTTGGATAATTGCTAAATATAATGGGCACTCTATTTGATTTTTGAAAGAGGTGAATAGGTTATGTATTACGGTGAAATTAAGAAATGTGATATTGCAAACGGACCAGGTGTCAGAGTATCCCTTTTTGTAAGTGGATGCACCCATCATTGTAAGGGCTGTTTTAATGAGGAAACATGGAGTTTTGAGTATGGAAAGCCTTTTACAGAAGAAACAGAAGAACAGATTTTGAAATTATTGGAACCATCTTATATATCTGGACTTACAGTATTGGGCGGAGAACCTATGGAATATATGAATCAGGAAGTCCTCTTTCCTTTTTTAAAAAAGGTAAAAGAACGCTTCCCAGAGAAGAGTATCTGGTGCTTTACTGGTTATGTTTATGAAAAGGACATTTTACACAGAATGATTCCAAAGTGGAAGTATACAAAGAAGATGTTAGAACAGATCGATTATCTTGTAGATGGTCCGTTTGTTATGGAAAAAAAGAATATTAGTCTTAAATTCCGCGGTTCTTCTAATCAGAGAATTATTGATGTGAAGAAGACGCTGGAAACAGGAGAAGTTGTTCTTTGGGAAGAACAGTAGAGTTTTGTGCATTGGCTGTTCCGGAAAGTCATAATCTTTTGAAAACTTCCTCAGATTTCTCAAAAACAAATTCTGAGTTTGCTTCAATAGCCAAAGACAGCCCTCTGAGAATGAAAGAATCCTTATTTGTGACCTCGGAGCAAGTGTTGGATACGAGCGAGTAGAGCGAGTATTCAACACGCCGCGACTAAAGTCACAAATATAGGGAATAAGCTTTCTTCGAAGGCGTCTACTTTGCTTCGCAAATCAGAAGTTCCGAAATCAGTGAAGCATTCGCTTCTATATGATGGAACATTTTTGTTTTTTCTCTGGATTTCATTTTCTCGACTTTTTTTCCAAGATATTCATCAAGACCTAAGTTAAATTGGTTTCTTCGTCTTTTGAAAAGTCCCCTTCGTCCCTGTTCTTTTTCTTCTGGTTCACTTAAGATACGACCGCTTCCAAGATATTTTCCCTCGCCGGTATAAAGATACACAGTACTTCCAATGGGGAGTTCACCCTCAACGAGGGAGCCTTGTATGATAAGACTGTTTTGTTCTGCATTTTCTTCTAACGTAGCGTCGTAATAGAATAAAAACGCAGACTTTTCATGGAGTTCCATTACCTTTTTCTTCCAGGGTTCGAGATTTTCTTCCTCTTTATACTGTTCCATTGTCCGTTCGTGAAAGTCTTTTAACTTTTTTAACAGCATCGTTGTGTGTCCTCCACAATATCTTTTAATTTCTGGCATGCTTCACAATAAATATTATCTACCATTCTAAGGCATAGTTTTACTCCCTCTTCTTTTAGTTTTTGAAGTCTGTTAAGAGCAATCTGGAATAATTGATCATTTTTAATACGCCCATCCATTAATATATACAGACAAAGCTGCTGCTTATGATTCTCTCCATTTTTTAAGAGGAGTTCTTCTTTTTTCTCTTTCATCAGATCTGTCCCTATAATTAACGCCTCACCTGAAGAATATTCCCGGATGGTCTGTGGAAACTGGCATCGAAAACCTGTGCGGTAATTTTGAAATGTTTTCACCTGAACTGCACCATTTCCAAAAACAAATGCCTGCTGGCAATTATAACCAGAAAGTGTATTTTCCAGTTCTAATTCATCCTGAAGCAGATAGAGCATCTTACTTATCTTTTTGGAGTTATCCAGTTCTGTCCGCAAAATAATAAACAAATCAAACTGTTCTGCGCTTGTTTCCCCGCTCTTCCTTGCCTGCAGTTCTTCTGCCTTTTTTGTTTTATTCTGCTCTGACTTTTCATCTAAGCTTTCTTTTGTCATTCTGGCGAATTCTTCTTCCATCTGAATAGATTCTTCTAACAAATTCTGCAATTTTTCATAGCTGCATATCTCTCTGTTTTCAAAAATCTGTTTCCATTCTTCTGAAAGAATATTGTAGAATAGCTCTGAATAATCTGCTTCTGTTTTTAGGGGAGGAATTTTAACATTCCCCTTCGCACTGGCTACAAGGATTTTATAAATCAAACGATTGTCTGCAATCTGCTGCATCTTCTCATCAAATAAAGTAGCATCCCCAAAAATTCTCTCATCTTCTGGATACCATTCATAATCCTGCTCAAAGGTAAGAAGCTGAAACTTTTCAGGATGTAAAAGGACAACACCATATTGGCTGTTATCCATGTCTACATAGAACTCCTGCAGTTCGATAAGCCCCGGGTAAATATGCTTTTGTGAAAGCTTTTTAAGAATATGGAGTACCTGTAATGCAATTTTTTTGAGAATTAATGAATCAACATGAAAATGATCCATCTGCTTTCTCGCAAATAAAGACTTTACAGGAATCGCTGAGGATGGCAGCATTCCAATCTGTTCTTCAAAAATAATTTCGGGAATACTTTTTAACTCCCGGATTACCGGATGCCCTTTTTCAAATAATTCTTCCTTACTTCCATTCCCCATCGGGACTGTTTCCATACGTTCTCTCTCTTCCACACATTTCACCCTTTCTATGCACCAATAGACACACCTTTCATCAAATCCTTTAATGGCTTGACTATATTGTCTAAAAATTCTGTACTCATCGGTTTCAATAATTTGTCAATTTTAATGAACATCGGAGAAGCCTCCTCATCAAGCTCCCCATCCGGCTTTACAAAACAAAAATGGAAATCTTCCTCACTCATTTCATCTGTTGAGAAAAAGATCACCTGTCCTACCGGATACTGTGTGTATTCCTCATAGTCATTACTTCCATACGCATCCGTAAATACCATAATCGCCTTATTTCTTCCCGAAACAGGAAACTTGCGCAGGGAAGTTCCGATTGCTTTATGCACCGATTCTTTTCCATCGTCCCCGCCGCCATACAGCTTGGTTCCTTTTAACTTTTTTAAAAATAAGGAAATATCTGAAGTAAAACTATCTCGTCCCTCAAATAAAACCGTTTCTGTCTCCTCACCATTTTCTTCATTTCTTATCAGTGTGAGTCCAATCTGCGGATATACTTCATATTTTGACAGGCACTCTAAAAAATGTGCAGCTGCATCTTTCGTCATTTTGCCGATCATAGATGCTTTTTCTGGAAGATTATTATATGCCTTAGTTAAATCACTGATAACTTGAGCTAAAGTACCTTCCGTAGTAGCACGAGTAAACTCACGTTCAGGAGTTACACTTGGAGATAATTTCAAAGGTACTCCACCATACTGAGAAACTAATTTTAAATAATTAAATCCACGTAAAAAATAAGCTTCTCCTATATATGTTTTCTTATTAGGTCCCATATAGAAATCTGATTTCCTCTTTGCTCAAATTGTTCTGGAATAAGTTCTTCCAAAGACGTTGTCTACAATATCGTGAGCGCGGCAAATCCAATAACCAAATTGCAACAGGCAATACATTCCTGACTTTGCTTTCCTCTCAAGATGAGAGCATGGTGAAAAGAATTGGGGAATGGACAAGCCGCCAATGCACAGGCATGAGCACAGCCCACTTGTATATAGCCCTTATTGAAACCGGGGAGATTAGCCCTAAGATGCCATTGACCCGATTCGTGGATGCGATGCGTGCATCGTTCCCCAATCATACCATAGTTGGTGTACGGCAATTGCAGAAAAGCGTAAGCTACTTGCAAAACCTTTCGCCTAACCGGAAACAGTACGGCAAGGATGAACCCGAGCATCGTTTTGCCATTGATGCGATAAAGGCAGAAGTCCTGTTCATGGATACCACATCGGATGCCTGAATTCGATTCGTTTCAATTCGTTCAGCTCGTTTTCAGAGTCGCGAACTGAACGAACTCTTATTCCTTTTTAATTCAGATGATTGCCATATACCTTTGCGCCATCACTCCCTGTTGGAGCGGTGGCGTTTCTGTCTTCAATCCGTCGGCAGAACTGGCCTTAACCCAGACGGAAACCAGATATTATGGACGATTTATTAAATATCCTCAATGACGGCAAAGCCCACGTGAAAGTGGAAATGGATGCCGCAGACTTAAAGGCATTCTCGGATGAACTTATCCGTCGTGCCAAGGACGAACTCGGCACTATGGTGGAAGCAGCCCGTAAGGAGCGGATGCTTTCCAAGGCGGAAGTAAAAGAATTGTTCGGAGTATGCGATGCCACTCTTTGGCATTGGGCGAACAAGGGAATACTCAAACCTGTCAAGACTGGCAACAAGGTGCTTTATCCTGAATATGAGGTGCGCAAGGCGCTCGGTAAACGTAACCAAATCATCTAAATGTATGGACAACTCTATTATTTTCCCTCTCAGTGTATTCCCTATGCCCATTCGCAACATAGTGGACTCTCTGCACAAGTACGAGAATTACCAAATAGACTTCACCGCCTCTGCTTTCCTTACCGTATTTGCCGCTACAATGGGCAACACGTGGTCGGCCCGTTTTATGACCGGGTGGGTAAGCCGCCCCATCATCTACATGGTGTTGGTCGGCCCACCCAGTTGTGGCAAAACACCGCCGCTTCGCCAAGCCATTGCCCCTCTCTTGAGACTGGACGAATCCTACGACCGTGTCTATGCAAAAGAAATCAGACAGTATCGCAAATGGGAACGGCTTACTGCCAAACAGCGCAAGCAGCAATCCATGCCGGAAGAGATGGAGATGCCGCAGCGCAAGTGCCATGTGGTGGTTAACTCTACCATAGAAGCCCTTATTTCAGCCATGCGTGACAATCCCCGTGGAGTGCTCATCTACAATGATGAGATTGACAGCCTGCTTTCCAACTTCAACCGTTACAACGGTTTGGATGAAAGCTATTTTCTGAGCCTGTTCAGCGGCACGCCATTCAAATATACCCGGAAGTCGAACAATGAGTACATCTTCCTGTCACAGCCTTATTGTTCCATTATCGGCTCGACGCAACCCGGTATGCTTTCCGCGTTATTTGGTGGTAAACGCTCCCTGAATGGATTTTCTTCACGTTTCTTGAAGGTCTATCCCCATATCTCAGCAATGCCTTCCTGGAACGAAACTTCCATGCCGGGAGAGGTATTGGAGGAATGGGAGCATATCATCCGAAAGGTAGACGGCATAAAGCCGCCTACTGCACAAGAGGGGAAAATAAACTCCATTGAACTTTCCTTTTCATTGTCAGCGAAACATCGGTTGATAAGCTGGAAAAACGAGGGGCATTTGGAGCTATTTCAACAAGCTGAAAAATGGC
>OLRV01003363.1_pt1 | contig 11271 bp, 13 predicted proteins | sample 1672421 | NCBI WGS metagenome assembly OLRV01 (sample SAMEA3136684, study PRJEB25190) | human gut metagenome | biome: human gut; feature: human-associated habitat; material: faeces | place: Austria | collected 2013
GCGTAAAGCTGATCACCCCGATCGCTATGGAAGAAGGCCAGCGTTTCGCTATCCGTGAAGGCGGCCGTACCGTAGGCGCAGGCGTTGTTGCGAAAATTTCCAAATAATTGAAACGGCAGAAGAGAGCATTCCTCAGGGAGTGCTCTTTTTTTTCGCCCTCCCCGCGGGGCCGCCGAGACGGTATAATAAGAGAAAAAGGAGGAGACGCCATGGCAAAAACAGAGAGCTCACAGAAACCTTTCCGCATCCTTGAGATGTACCTCCGCCTGCTGGACGGAGAAGTCCTGACGCGTCCGGAAGAAGCGGCGCGCTACGGCATCGACATCCGCAGCGTGCAGCGCGATATCAACGCGCTCCGCCTGTTTCTTTCGGGACAGACCATCGAAGGCTTTTCCCAGACAGTAGCGTACAGCCGGAAAGCGGGCGGCTATATCCTGCAGGGAAATAAGAAGGACCTGACCCGGGAAGAAGCGCTGGCGCTCTGCAAGATCCTGCTGGAGAGCCGCGCCTTCACGAAAGACGAGATGGGGAGCATCGTGGACAAGATCATCCGCAGCGCCGTGCCCCGCCGGGACATCGTGCCCGTGCAGCAGCTCGTGAACAATGAGAAGCAGTACTACGAAGAGCTGCAGCATCACGACAGCGCGCTCCTCGAAAAAATCTGGGCTATCGGCGACGCGGTGAGCGCCCGGCAGATGCTCCTCATCCGCTACGAGAAGCGGGATGGCTCCGAGGTGGAGCGCATGGTCAAGCCGCTCTCCATCATGTTCTCCGAGTATTATTTCTACCTCATCGCCGAGCTGGCCGACCCGGCGGAGGCGGGCCTTACGAAAGAAACCTACCGCTTCCCCACGGTGTACCGCCTCGACCGCATCCGGAGCTTTACTCCCGGCGAACCGTTCAAGGTGGACTACAGCCGGCGCTTCCAGAGCGGCGAAGTGCGGCGGCGCGTGCTCTACATGTTCGGCGGGCCGCTCGAGCACGTGACCTTCGAGTACGTCACGGCGGACTCCGTGGATCACGTGCTGGACCGCCTGCCCACGGCGCGCATCGAAAAGGAAGAGGCGCTCCCCGACGGCCGGACGAAGTACACCATTTCCGCGGAAGTGTACGGCCTCGCGGGCATCCGCCTGTGGATGCGCAGCCAGGGCCCGCAGCTCCGCGTGCTCGCACCGGCCGCGCTCGCCCGGCAGATGAAAGAAGAGCTGGAGGCCGCGCTCCGTCTGTATCAGTGAATCGGTTGTTCTGCCCGTTCGCCGCTTTCCGCAGGGAGGGCGGCTTTTTTTGCGCGCCGGAGCGGGAGAGAAACAGCGCGGGCTTTGTAAAAATTCTGTTTCTCTCCGTGGCGGCCGGCAGTTTTACAATTTTAAGGCGGCGGGAGCGAAACTGACCGCAGCAGAGGAAGAATGCCGCCGTATCAAGAATGCGTCAAGCGGCAGCGGCCTTTTCTATCGGCGTATCAACGGCGTGACAACGGGATATATAGGAAATGTAAAAACGGGTAAATTGCTTTTTTCAAGGAATTGCAAACGGACTGAAAAGCTTATGTAAATACTATTGATTCCATATGGCGACTGCTGTATAGTACAACTGTCCCCGGGATGGGCCGCTCCCGGCGATGGAAAAGACAGGCAGAGGAAACAAGGCAGCTCGCGCCGGAACTTTTCCCTCCTGCGGTCCGGTCAATCGTATTTCCAGGATAAGGAGTCAATTGCAATGAGAAAAATTCTCGCCATGGCAGCTGCGGCTGCCCTCGCAGCCGGTGCGTCCGCATTTGCTGCCAATCCGTTTTCCGATGTGTCCACGTCCGACTGGGCGTACCAGGCGGTGTCCGATCTCTCTGATCAGGGCATCGTAGAAGGCTATCCGGACGGCACCTTCAAAGGCCAGACGAACATCACCCGCTACGAAATGGCACAGATCGTGGCCCGCCTCATGGCGAAAGAAGACCAGTACAACGCGGAACAGCGCGCCACCATCGACAAGCTCGCTGCGGAATACGCAGACGAACTGGACAGCCTCGGCGTGCGCGTGACGAATCTTGAAAAGAAAGTGGGTAACATCTCCTGGAGCGGCGATGCCCGCATGCGTTTCCAGGACAAGAACACGGACGATGATGTGTATAAAGCACGTGTCCGCCTGAACATGACCGCGCAGGTAAATGATCAGGTCAAAGTGATCGGCCGCTTCAAGACGGAAGCGACTCTGACTGATGACAGCGATGCAACGACGACGATGGACCGCCTGCATGTGCTGTGGCAGCCCACGGACCGCTTCAGCTTCGATATGGGCCGTACGGACCTCTTCCTTGGCCAGACTGGCTACCTCTACGATGACCGCTTCCAGGGCGTCATCGCCAAGTACAAGGCCGGCAGCTGGGGCGCGGAAATCGGCTACGGCCGTGAATGGAAACAGTCCACGGATGCATCCGATATGCTCGGTGATGGCAAGACCCGTGAGACCTTCTATGTACAGGCCAACACGAAAGTGGGCGACCGCGTCCGTCTGAACGCGTTCTACCAGAATTTTGCCGATGGCTGGGACGACGGTACGTATCTCTCCGGCGATAAGGGCGTCTCCCTCTACGGCGTCGGCGGACGCATCGACCTGGGCGGCCAGTTCTACATCGACGGCGACTTCATCCAGAATACGGCGGATACCAAGCTCACTACTGGTGATGTGGACAAACCGATCATGTGGGTCGCCGGCCTGAACTACGGCAAGGAAGACCTGAAGAATCCGGGCACCTTCTGGATGGGCGTGCACTATGTCGACGCAGAACGCGGTTCCTATATCGGGGCTTCCACCCTTGATATCACGGATATTCTTGATAATTCTGTAGAAAAAGGCGCTGACTTCTGGGTGGCGGAAATCAACTATGCGCTGGCGAAAAACATCTCCCTCGACGGCTACTACTACTTCGGCGGAGACTATGACGACGGCACCGATTTTGAGGATATGTACGGCATCGAACTGAACTACAAGTTCTGATCTCCCACGGAATAAAGGAAAGACCTCCCCTGCGGAGGCCTTTTTTCGTGCGTCCCGCAGCCTGTGCCGGTGGCCGTTCTGTCAAATTTTCGTGAAGGCCGGCGGGGGCAGCAGATTTTACAATTTTGATGAAGCCCATACGGAAAGGGCGGCGGATGCGCTCTGTGCCGGCCGATGCCCGTGCAGGCTCCGTCCTGCGGGACAGAAAATAAAAGAGACCCTTCAAGGCGGGGGCTCTTTTTGTATGGAGAAAGGGATCGGCGGGGAAGCGGACGGCGGGGGAACGTGAAGAAAAGCGAACGCGACGGGAAAAATTTTCATTTTTACAATTTTCATGAAATCCATACGCAGGCGGGGCGGAACGGAGGAAACGGGCGCGGCGCGTAAAAAAAGGAAAACGGACCGCGGCCAATCGGCGCGCTCCCGTCAGCATCCCGTCTGCGCCGTGTCAGGAAATGGAAAATTTCCGTCAACGGCAGGCCCCGCCGTGCGGGCTCCAGCGCGTCCGCCGCCATTGACGGCGCGGTCCGTCTCCGCTATAGTAGAACCATAAGGAACAGACAATCCTCCGCGGAAATCCGGGACGGCGGCGACTGCAAAGCGCCGACCTTCTCCCCTTCAGGCCCCGGCTTTCGCAGTTTATCTGTCCGTCAGGAGACCCGGCGGGGTCTCTTTTTTTGTGCGCGGAAAGCGCGTCTTCTCCCGCGGCATACACGGCGTCTTCCCCGGTGAAACGGGCAGAAAAAAACGCCGCATGGAGCGGCGTGGAAATATTTTATTTTGTATGGCGGTGGAGAACGAGCAGCGCCGCGGTGGTGAGACCCACGCAGAGCACGGCCATGCACATGCCGAGAGAGACGCTGCCCTGCTCGAATTCGCGCATGATATACGTGGAGACCACCAGCGTATTCGGCGGCGCGATGAGGCTCGGCGCGACGAGCTCCCGCACGGAGATAATGAAGGTCATCATCCAGCCCGCGGCGATGCCTTTCAGGAGGAGCGGAAATGTGATGCTGCGGAAGATGTAGAAGCGGCTCCCGCCGAAGACGCGGCCCGCGTCGAGGAGACTGCCGCTGATCTGTGTGAAGGACGACGTGACGTACTGGATGGTGTAGGGCAGGAAAAGCGCCGTGTAGGTGACCACGAGGATGCCCAGGGTATTGTACAGCGGCAGGATATCGTAGATTTCGTTCCAGAAGAGCATGAGGCCGATGACGAGCACGATGCCCGGCAGCATTTCCGGCAGGAGCCCCGCGGCTTCGAGGAGGCGGCCCGTCCTGCCGCGGGCGCGGCGCACCGCGAGCACCACCGCCGTGCCGAGGACGGCGCAGAGCGTGGCGGCGGTCACGCCGAGGAAGAGGCTATTCGCCATGGCGGACACGGCGTTCTCATTGTCTACAAAGAGCTCCGCATAGTGAGCGAGGGTGAAATTGCCCGCCGCCAGACCGTAGCCGCGGAGCCGGATGAGCGAGGTGACGATGACGGAGAAGTAGGGGATGCCGATGGCGAGGAGGAGCACCAGCGCCACGTAGCCCCAGGCGAGGACGCGCGCCGCGCCCCGGAGCGGCGTCAGGGCGAGGCGCACGCCCCGGCCGCCCACCAGCCGGTAGCTCTTCCGCCGGGTGATGGCGTTCTGCACCATCCACAGCAGGAGGCAGATCGTGACGAGCACCGAGGCGAGCACCGCCGCCTTGCCGAAGGAGATGGGTGCCACCGCCGCATAGCGGTGGATGTCCGTGGTGAAGACGTCGAAGCCGATGCGCCGGCCCAGCGTATAGGGCGTGCCGTATTCCGAGAGGGTCTTCACGAAGACCAGGAGCGCGCCGATGGCGTAGTTTCCCGCCAGGAGCGGCAGGAGCACCCGGCGGCACCGCAGGGGGAACCGCGCGCCCAGCACGGCGGCGGACTCCTCCATGCTGGAGGGGATGTTGTCCATGGCGTTCCGCAGGAGGGTCAGCAGAAAGGGGAAGACGTGGAGGCTCATCACGAGGACGAGGCCGCCCAGCGTGAAGAAGGCCGGCGCTCCGTCCGGCAGGCCGGGCACGAGCTGGCTCAGGAGCCCCCGCTTCTGCATGAAGAGGATCCAGCCCATGGAGGCGATGTACGGCGGCGTCATGAAGGGGACGAGGAAAAGGATGTCGAACGCCCTGTGCCGGGCCATGTCCGTGCGGGAGAACAGGTATGCCAGCGGCGCGGCGATGACCGTGGACGTGAGGACCACGAGGACGCCCAGCAGGAGAGAGTTGGCGATCATCCGGAGATTTTCAGGTGCGCCGAGCACGGCGGCTGCCGGAGACAGCGCAAGGCGGCCGTCCAGGACAACCGCCTTGAGAAAGACCGAAAGCAGGGGGCACACCACGAGGAAGAGGAGCAGCGAGCCCAGCAGCAAGGCCGGGGCCCGCTCCGTCAGCCGGTCGAGATGCATGGGGCCTCCTTACCGGCAGAGCGCGTTCAGCTTCGCCGCCGTGTCGGAGGCGATGGCCATCATCTTGTCCCATTCCGCGGGGATCTGCGGGATGTCGGCGAGCGGAGTGCCCTTGGCCTGCACGTCGCTCCGGCCGGGGATGAGGTACGCGTCGGCCACCATCTGCTGCACCTCATCGGAGAGCAGGTAATCCATGAACTGCTTCGCATTGTCCATATCCGGCGCGTTCTTCATGATCATCGCCGGGCGGGGATTCACGATGGTGCCGCCCTTCGGATAGTAGATGGCGAGCGGTTCGCCCTTCTTCATGGACGAGTAGGCGTTGTAGTCCACGCCGGCCACGAGGATGCCCTTCTCGCCGGTGGTGACCGCTTCGAGGGCCGCCTTATTCGCGCCGGGCACGGTCATGCCGTTCTTCGCCATGCCTTCCAGCGCGTCCCAGCCGTAGCGGTTCACGAAGCCCGCGAGGAAATCCTTGCACGCGCCGGACTTCTCCGGGTCCGGGATGGCGAGCAGGCCCTGGTACTTCGGGTCGGCCAGCTCCGCCCAGTCCGCGTCGAGCTGCGGCACCACCGTCGTATTGTAGATGACGCCCACCGCGGACGCGCTGTAGCCCACGAGCTGGTTGTCATTGTCTGCAAATTCCTTCACCAGCTTGTCCGCGTTCTGCGGCTTGTACGAGGCGAGCGCGCCCTGCTGCTTCATGGAGAGGCCGTCCGACCAGGAGGCGAGGATCACCACGTCGGCCGCGGGATTGGCTTTCTCCGCTTCCAGCCGGGCGAGGATCTCCCCGGTCGTGCCCTGGAACTGCTCCACCTTGATGCCCGTCTTCGCTTCGAAGCCCTTGGCGATCTTGTTGGCGAGGCCCGCCGGCGACGGCATGTACACCGTCACCTTGCCGCTCTCCTTCGGAGCGGCCGGGGCGGCGGATTTTTCCGCGCCGCCGCAGGCGGAAAGAGACAGGGCGAGGCAGGCGGCCGCGCCGAGAAGTGCGAAACGTTTCATTCTGTGATTCATGAGAGAGACTCCTTCCCAAATTCGGTATGTGATGCAGATTCAGACGGTGATGATGTCTTCCGGGCGGACGCTCACCGTGAGAGAGGCGCCCGGGGCGGCCCGCACGGGCGAGAGGATCGTCCAGCGCTCGCCGCCGCAGAGGAGATGGACCTCATAGCCCGCGCCGAGATACTGGCTGGAGACCACGCCGGCGGTGAAAATGCGCGCGCCGGGGGCCGGCGAGAGAGACGCTTTCTCCGGCCGGAAGAAATGGCGGCTGTCGATCCAGTTCGACAGGCCGACGAAATGGGCCGCAAAGGACGTGGCCGGATGGCTGTACACCGCCTCCGGCGCGTCGTACTGCTCGAGGCGGCCCGCGGAAAAGACGGCGATGCGGTCGCTCATGCTGATGGCCTCCGACTGGTCGTGCGTGACGAAGACCGCCGTCAGGCCCAGCCGCGTCACCAGCTCGCGGAGCTCCACGCGCATTTCCGCCCGGAGCTGCGCGTCCAGCGCGGACAGCGGCTCGTCGAAGAGAATGCACTCCGGCTCCGTCACCACCGCCCGGGCGAACGCCACGCGCTGCTGCTGCCCGCCGGAGAGCTGGTGCGGGTAGCGGTCCGTCAGTTCCTCCAGATGCACGATGGAGAGCGCCTGCCGCACCTGCTCCGCGAGATGCTCCGTCCGGCCTGACGCGCGCAGGCCGAACGCCGTATTCTCGAAGACCGTCATGTGCGGCCACAGGGCGAAATCCTGAAAGACGAAGCCCAGTCCGCGCGCCTCCGGCGGGACCGAGACGCCCCGCTCCCCGGAGAAGACGCATCGGCTGCCGAGAAAGATCTCGCCCGCGTCCGGCGTCTCCAGCCCGGCGATCATCCGGAGAAGCGTCGTCTTGCCGCAGCCCGACGGGCCCAGCAGCGTGGTGAAGCTCCCGCTCCGGATCGTGAGGGACACGTCCCGTATGACGGGCTTTTCGCCGTACGATTTGCTGATGTGCTGTAACGTGATGTCCATACCGACCTCCTTTTGCCGCTGGCCCCATTGTACGGGGAAAATACAAAAGGCACGTCAGCGCCTTGTAAAAATTCCGTCCGGTTCATTGGCGGCTGTTTCCTCATACCGTTTCCATTACTCATACCGTTTCCATTAAATAGAGTTAAATAAATAAAAGAGGAGGCGGCGGAGAGGCGGAAGAAAATTTTTCTCTCCGTCCGAGAATTTCCTGTGGAAAAATCCGTCCGCCGGTGCTATAATTGACTTACATTCGTCGGGGACGCCCGGCTTTTTTAAGTGAACTTTCATTGACTTCCCGCGGGCGGCTGTGATATAATCCATTAGTATGCTGCAATAGGGAAAACCCGAAAAATTTGAGTGAGGTGTAAAGAATGCGTGAAGGAATTACTCTTGCATGTACTGAATGCAAGCGCCGCAACTATCGTACGAACAAAAACAAGAAAAACAATGCAGAACGCATCGAAATGATGAAATACTGCAAATGGTGCAGAAAACACACCCTGCATAAAGAAACGAAATAATTAGTATCCGAACTGGGGTGTAACCATGGCGAATCGTCGGCAGACGGCAGAAGAAAACACCGCCGCATGGAATAAATTCTTCCGCGAGACCAAGATGGAAATGAAAAAAGTCATCTGGCCCACGAAAAAGCAGCTCGGTCACTACACGATGACCGTCATCGCTTCCGTGCTCCTCGTTTCCTGCCTGCTCGTTGCGGTTGACTTCGTTTTCACCGGCCTCTCCAGGCTGCTGATCAGTGCAGTAGGCTGAAAGGAGGACCTATGCCGGAGAACGAAGAACAACTTGAGAACAAAGAAAAAAATATCCGCTGGTATGTCATACATACGTATTCCGGCTACGAAAACAAAGTGCTGGATACGCTGACGCGCAAAGTCCACTCCATGGGACTGGAAGACACGATCAAACAGATCCTTCTCCCCATGCAGGATGAAGAAGAAGTCAAGGAAGGCCAGAAAAAAGTGGTCTCCCGGAAAGTATTCCCCGGCTATCTTCTCATCGAGATGGAAGTCAATGACCACAGCTGGTATGTCGTGCGGAATACGCCGGGCGTGACCGGATTCGTTGGCACCACCACGAAGCCGATCCCCCTGTCCGACGAAGAAGTCGACCGTATTCTTCACAAAGATAAGAAAGTCCCGGTGAAGATCAATGTCAAAGCGGGCGACAGCATCCGCATCACCGAAGGGCCTTTCGCTGATCACGTGGCTACCGTGCTCAATGTAGCGGCTGACAAAGGCAGGATCACTGCCGAGATCAGCGCCTTTGGGCACGCTACCAAGATAGAGCTGGAAGCGGGCTTCTTTGAGCCCCTTTCGTAAAACTCTGGTGAGATACGGCGCTGCGCAAAGCGCGCCGGAACCTCACGTGGGAGGGGAAACCCGTCTGTACCACATCCTCAAAGAGTAAGGAGGTGTCAACTATGGCAAAGAAAATTACTAAGGTAGTGAAACTGCAGGTACCGGCAGGCAAAGCCACCCCGGCTCCGCCAGTCGGCCCGGCCCTCGGCCAGGCAGGCGTCAACATCATGGCTTTCGTAAAGGACTTCAATGACCGCACCGCGAGCCAGGCAGGCCTGATCATCCCTGTAGAAATCACCGTATACGAAGATAGAAGCTTCACTTTCATCTGCAAAACGCCGCCGGCAGCCGTTCTTCTGAAGAAAGCGGCAGGCATCGAAACCGCCTCCGGCGAACCGAACAAGAAGAAAGTAGGCAAGGTCACCAAAGCGCAGGTCAAGGAAATCGCTGAAACCAAGATGCCTGACCTGAACGCGAACGACGTAGAAGCAGCAATGCGCCTCGTCGAAGGTACCGCCCGCAGCATGGGCATCGAAGTCGTAGACTGAGACTGACCGTTCGTGGCAGGGCATAGCCCGTTGACCACAAAGGAGGAAACAATGGCAAAACTGACAAAGAAACAGAAAGCAGCCGCAGCCATCGTTGACAGCCATACACTCTATGACCTCGACGAAGCTGTAGCGCTTGTAAAGAAGGCGGCTTCCGCGAAATTCGATGAAACGGTAGAGCTCTCCTTCAATCTGAATATCAACCCGAAATACGCTGACCAGCAGCTCCGCGGCGCGATCGTTCTTCCCCACGGCACCGGCAAGACGAAGAAAGTCCTCGTCTTCGCAAAAGACCACAAAGAAGACGAAGCAAAAGCGGCAGGCGCTGATTACGTAGGCGGCATGGATCTCGCGCAGAAGATCCAGGGCGGCTGGATGGACTTCGACGTCGTCGTAGCGACCCCGGACATGATGGGCGTGGTCGGACGCCTCGGCCGTATCCTCGGACCGAAAGGCCTCATGCCGAACCCGAAAGTGGGCACCGTCACCATGGACGTGACCAAAGCCGTCGGAGAAATCAAAGCCGGCAAAGTGCAGTACCGCACCGACAAAGCAGGCAACATCCAGATCGTCATCGGCAAAGTCTCCTTTGACGAAGACAAACTGAAAGAAAACCTGCGCGCCGTCTATGACCACATCCTGAAGGTACGTCCTTCTACGGTCAAAGGCGCTTACATGAAGAGCCTCACCATCTGCTCCACCATGGGCCCGGGCATCCACCTGGATCTCACCAAGGTGACAGCACCGAAAGCATAAATCCATATTTAACACTTAGCTGAAGACCGGCGGTATCTGTAATGGGCGAAAGCCCGCCTCCCGAGGCTGAGTACTGGAAAAGCCAGTACACGACCTCACCGCGGTGGGGTCGTTTTAGCTAACGTGATAAATAAAAAAATCTCTGAGCAGAGGAGGTGTACTATGAGCGAAAAATACGAAGTCAAGATTCGTCCGGAAAAAGTAGCCGTTGTCGAAGAAATGAAAGAAAAACTGGGATGCCAGGGCGTGGTGCTCGTATCCTACAACAAACTGACGGTCGCGGACGCGACGCTGCTGCGCCGCAAATTCCGTGAACGCGGAGTAGAATACAAAGTCATCAAAAATACCCTGACCCGCATCGCAGCTGACGAACTCGGCCTGTCCGGCCTGGACGGACTTCTGGAAGGCCCGAACGGCCTTGCTACCTGCAAGGACGATCCGGTCGCTCCGGCAGCCGTACTGAAAGAATTCATCGCAGAGACGAAGAGCGAAGCCATCACCGTAAAAGCGGGCGTCCTCGACGGCCGTGTCATCAGCCCGGCAGAAGTCCAGGCACTGGCCGATCTCCCGTCCAGAGAACAGCTGCTCGGCATGGTCGCGGCGACACTGCTTGCTCCGATCTCCGGCCTGGCGCGTGCCCTCAACGGCAACATCACCAAACTCGCATACGCTCTCGAAGCTGTGCGTAAACAGAAAGAAAGCGCATAAACAAAGCGCATAAAAACAATGGAGGAAAAAACAATGACTAACGAAGAAATCCTTAATGCCATCAGCGAAATGTCCGTTCTCGAACTGAGCGAACTCGTAAAAGCAATCGAAGAAAAATTCGGCGTATCCGCAGCAGCACCGGTAGCAGTCGCAGCAGCAGCTCCGGCAGCAGCAGCAGCTGAAGAAGAAAAGACCGAATTCGACGTCATCCTCGCTTCCGCTGGCGAAAGCAAGATCCAGGTCATCAAAGTTGTCCGTGAAATCACCGGCCTCGGCCTGAAAGACGCGAAAGCTCTCGTAGACGGCGCTCCGAAACCCGTTAAAGAAGGCGCTTCCAAAGCTGACGCTGAAGAAATCAAAGGCAAGCTCGAAGCAGCTGGCGCAACGGTAGAACTGAAATAATTTCAGCCCCGAAAAAAGAAGGCTCCCGTAAGGGGGCCTTCTTTGTATGCTGAAACCCCCCGGTTTCACCGGGGAGTTCCCTAGAGCTTCTAGCTATGAGGAAAGTGTTACA
>OLRV01003366.1_pt1 | contig 11257 bp, 10 predicted proteins | sample 1672421 | NCBI WGS metagenome assembly OLRV01 (sample SAMEA3136684, study PRJEB25190) | human gut metagenome | biome: human gut; feature: human-associated habitat; material: faeces | place: Austria | collected 2013
CAGATGTTATAAATTCAAAACCAGGATATGTTCCAACATGTGAATTTGGAGAATTAAACTTTAGAATAAAACCATTAAATGAATATGTAAAATAATAAAAAGAAGGTCACTTGCACAGTGACCTTCTTTTTTGCAGAGTTATAAAGTTAGCCTCCTAATAGCAATTCTATACTGACTTGGTAAAACTTTGCAAGACAGTACAAATCATACAAAGGTATACTAGATATTCCACCTTCGTATCTGGAATATTGGCTTCTATCTCTACATAAAATGCTACTGACTTCTTCTTGAGTAAGGTTATGTTTCATTCTTTCTTCTTTCAACGTTTTTCCAAGATTTCTATAGAAGTTCTTTTCATAAGTTGGTTTTTTCTGCATGTGTATCCTCCTTATTATTCAATAATGGATATATAATAACGGTTATGTTAAGTATAACATATTTACATAAAAAAGTAAATACTTTTGTAAAAAAATGTCAAATACCAACATTTTGAATATGTGCTGCAACATAAATATTGTTAAGCGAAATTTGTTGAGAAAAATCAATATCCCTAGGTTCATAACTTTTATTTTTGGTCAAAAAACTGTATAAATATTTATATAGTTACAAATTGACAATAGCCTTTATTTAGTATAGAATGAAGGCAATAAAATGCAAAAAAATTGTCAAGAAAAACACCAACACAAAATTGACAGAAAAGGAGAAAATTATGGAAGAAAAAGAATATGGATTAGTACTAGCAGGAGGCGGTACAAAAGGTGCATATCAGGTAGGCGTATGGAAAGCGTTGCAAGAGTTAAATATAAATGTTACAGCTATTGTTGGAACATCAATAGGAGCTTTAAATGGAGCATTATTTTTGCAGGATGACATAGATTCTGTAATAAAGATGTATGAACATATAAAAATTAATAATATAATGAATATAGAAGGTATTGATTCAAATAAAAATATATTTGATTTATCAAACATTTTTAATTTGGCTGCTGACTATACTAAACAAAAAGGTATTGATAATACTCCTTTAAGGAATATGATAAGAGAACATGTTAATATGGATAAGTTATATGATTCTAGAATAAATTTTGGACTTGTTACATATTCTGTAAAGAATAAAATTCCTTTGAGAAAGTTTAAAAATGAGATTCCTAAAGAACAAATGGAAGATTATTTATTGGCTAGTTCTTGTTTTCCAATTTTCAAACCTCAAATTATTAATGGGGAAGAGTATTTTGATGGAGGATTATATGATAATAGCCCATATAATATGTTAATAGAAAATGGATATAAAAATATAATTATTGCAGATGTTGCAGGAATGGGATTTAGCAGAAGAAATGTTAGCAAAGATGTATATGTAAAAGTTATTTCTGGTTCAGAAGATCTTGGTGGGACTTTTGAGTTTAACCATGAAAGAATAGTCAATAATATTAAACTTGGATATTTAGATACAATGAAGAGTTTTAATGCTTTACAAGGACACATTTATTATTTTAAACCTGAAGAGTTTGCAAAAATGCTAGATGCTTTTAGTTTGCAAACAATTTATGGACTTGAATATGCAGCAGAGATGTACAAGATGTATAAATATAGAGAATATAACTTTGAAGAGTTTATTAATGAATTAAATTTAAGACATAAAGAGACAGAAGCTTCATATGAAAAAATAAAAAAAGAAAATATCATACAAATTAGTAAAAAATTAAATCAATTGTTTACTAAAGGATTTGGAATTTGCATAGTAAAGGATTTGTATATGGACAGACCATCTTCAAAAGTTTCAAATCACTTATTGAATTTTGTTAAAGATTATAGGGTTGCAGCTAAAGCTTTGATAGAATTAAAAAATTATTTAGGTTAGATTGTAAAAAAATATAAAAGTTCATAAAGAGTTCATAATAATATACTATAATTACCAATGAAGGGAGAGATTGGAAATGTTAGAATTTTTAAGAAAGTATGAAAAAGAATCAATTATAATATCAATATTATTGATTATAGTAGCAATATTTTTAATTGCAAAGCCAGGTTTGGCAATCTCAACAGCAGTAACTCTATTTGGAGTAGTATTTTTTGTTGATGGAATTGTAAACATCATATCTTACATAATTGAAGAACCAGAAGTAAGAGCATTTAGTACAGAATTAATAATGGGAATTTTATTAGTAATGTCAGGATTGATTATTTTATTTAATCAACCATTATTTGCATCAATGCTTCCAATAATGGCAGGAACATGGATTTTTATAAGAAGTATTATGAAATTCCAATTAGCAATAAACTTAAAATCAGCCCTTGCTGAAAAATGGGGATGGCTATTAGTATCATCAATATTGATGTGCATATTAGGAATTTTAATTATTGTAAATCCATTTGAAGCTATGTTAACATTAACAAGATTCATAGGAATTATGATAGTGATAGTTGAAGCTGTAGACATATGTGAAAGTATATATTTCTTAGCTCAAACAAAATAATTACAAAAGAAAAAAGTAAATAAAGGACGGTCTTTAAATGTTTTAGAAATAGAATATTTAGGGCGGTCCTTAATAATTGCGGAAAAAATCAAAAGGAGGAAGAAAAATGCATAAAGTAGCAAAATTTATATGCAAATACAGTAAAGTGATTTTAGTCATTGCCTTATTGCTATTAATTCCATCATTAATAGGAATGAAAGCAACAAGAGTTAATTATGATATCTTGGTATATTTGCCAGATGACATAGAAACAATTCAAGGAGAAAATGTCTTAACAGAAGATTTTAATATGGGAGGATTTTCTGTAATTATTATTGACAATATGGAAACTAAAGATATTGTCAAATTGGAAAATAAAATAAAAGAATTAGATAATGTAGAAAAAGTTTTAGGAATTGCTGATGTAGTTGGCAAAGGATTTCCATTAGAAATGTTGCCAGAAGATGTAACTAAAAACATCTATAAAGATGGAGAAACAATAATGTTAGTTACATTTAAAGATGAAATTTCATCAGATACAACAATGAATACAGTTGAACAATTAAGAAGTATGACAGATGAAAGATGTAAAATAAGCAGTATGTCTGCAACAGTATTAGATACAAAATATTTATCAAACTCAGAAGTTGCAGTATATGTAGTAATTGCTTTAATTTTCTGTTTAATAGTTTTGGAAGTAGCATTAGATTCTTATGTGATACCATTTATACTATTAGCAAATATAGGAATTGCAATTTTGTACAATATGGGAAGCAATATATTATTAGGACAAATTTCATATATAACAAAAGCAATCAGTGCAGTATTACAACTTGGAGTAACAATGGATTTTGCGATATTCTTATATCACAGTTATAAAGCAGAAAAGAAAACAAACAAAGATAAAAATGAAGCAATGGTAAATGCAATTCAAAAAACATTCACATCAGTTGTGGGAAGTTCATTAACAACAATTGCTGGATTTTTAGCATTATGTAGTATGAACTTAACACTAGGAAAAGATATCGGTCTTGTTATGGCAAAAGGTGTATTACTTGGAGTAATCACAGTTATAACAGTTTTACCAGCAATGATATTACAATTTGATGGTTTAATAGAAAAAACAAAACATAAAGAAATTTTACCTAAATTTACAGGTGTAAAAAACTTTGTTATGAAACATTATAAAGCAGTTATAGTAGTATTTATCATAATATTACCAATTGCATTTTATGGATATCAAAATACAGGAGTTTATTATAATTTAACAAAATCATTACCAAGTAGTCTAGCAAGTATTCAGGCAAACAGCAAGCTTGAAGAAGATTTTGATATGGTATCAATGGAAATGCTTTTAGTTGACAAAGATATGCCAGATGCAAAAGTAGATCAAATGGTAAATGAAATAGAAAATTTGGATGGAATTGAATGGGTAATGTCTTATTCAAAAATGGAAAAATATCTTCCAAGAGAAATATTACCAGAAGATATATCATCAATATTTGTAAGTGATAAATATCAAATGATATTAATAAATTCAAAATATGAAACAGCAACAAATGAATTAAATGCACAAGTAAATACAATAAATGATATAGTTAAAAAATATGATGAAAATTCAATGTTAGCAGGAGAAGGACCATTAATGAAAGACTTGGTAGAAATAAGTGACCACGACTTTAATAGTGTAAACTCATTCTCTATTGGAATCATATTTGTAATAATGATATTTGTATTAAAATCAATATCATTACCAGTTATTTTAATGAGTGTAATAGAATTTGCAATTTTCATCAATATGGGAATTCCATATTACACAAATACTGTATTACCATTTATTGCTTCAATAGTAATTGGAACAATTCAATTAGGAGCAACAATAGATTATGCAATATTAATTACAACAAAATATATTGCAAACAGAAAAGATGGAAAAGACAAGAAAACATCAATTGATGAAGCACTTGGAACATCAATAAGCTCAATAGTTGTTAGTGGTTTATGTTTCTTTGGTGCAACATTTGGAGTTGGTGCATATTCAAAAATAGAGATGATAGGTTCTCTATGCACATTAATGTCAAGAGGAGCAATTATCAGTATGGTAACTGTAATTGCAGTATTACCAGCATTCTTAACTGTATTTGATAAAATAGTTTGTAAAACAACAGTTGGAATGAAAGAGATAAAAGCGTAAGAAAGGAAGTTTTTAATATGAATAAGTTTATGAAAAGATTTACAGCTGGAACATTGTTATGCACATTGCTTGCATACACATCACCAGTATTAGCATATACAAAAGATGAAACTGTATATTCAAAGATTAATAGTAATGGAGATAGAACCAAAACAATAGTAACAGATCATTTATCAGGAGAAGAAGAATTAGTAAATGATTTGACAGATTTGTTAAATATCAAAAATGTTAGTGGTGATGAAGAATTTTCAAAAGATGGAAATAAAATCACTTGGAAAACAAACGGAAATGATGTTTATTATCAAGGTGAAACTGAAAAAGAATTACCAGTAGAATGTAATATCAAATATGAATTAGATGGTAATGAAATGAGCAAAGAAGATATTACAGGAAAAAGCGGAAAAGTAAAAATTACAATTCAATATACAAATAAAGAAGAACATACTGTAAAAATAGAAGGAAGAAATACAGTATTATACACACCATTTATCGTAGGATGTGGAACAATTTTCAACAATGATAATAACAAAAATATTGAAATAATAAACGGTAAAGCAGTAAATGATGGAAGCAAAACAACAGTAGTAGGTATTGTTGTTCCTGGATTACAAGAAAGCTTAGGACTTGATAAAGATGTTATAGACATTCCAGATTCAATCGAAATCACAATGGATACAACAAAATTCGAAATGGGAACAATGGTAGCATATATTACACCAAAAGTATTAGATAACTCAGAATTAGAAATTTTTGATAAATTAGAAGATGTTTATTCACAAGTAGATACATTACAAAGTGCAAGTAAACAAATTGAAGATGGTGCTAATACTTTAGTAGAAGGAACAAACACATATAGTGAAAAGTCACAAGAATTCAATAATGCAATGAGTCAAGTCTCAGATGGGATAGAAAGTGCAACAAATAGTTATAATCAATTAGATGATGGAATTGATACTGTAAATAAAAGTGCAGGAACTTTATCAGCAGGAGCTAAAAAAATAAATGCCGGAACACAAGCATTAAGTGCAGGGATTGACAGTGTTGACGAAAATGTTGGAAAATTATCAGCAGGAGTACAACAATTATCAGTAGGAGAAAATAAATTATCAGCAGGTGTAGATAAAATTATTGCAGGTGTTAGTGAAATAGATATGTCTGATGCGGCAGAAAAAGTACAAGATTTAAAGAAATTAATAGCTGCAAATAAATCAACAATAACTACATTAAAAACAACAAATGCTTCATTAAAACAAATGGCAGAGGCAACAACAGATGCTACAACTAAAGCAAGTTTAGAAAAACAAATTAAAGGAAATGAAGAATTAATTGGATTATTAACAATGAATGTTAGTGCACAACAAGAATCATTAGACACATTAGGAGAAATGGATAAATTAACAGAATTAAATGAAGGATTAGCAGAATTAAAAACAGGTGTTGTAAGTTTACAAAAAGGTACAGAAACAGTAAGTGAAGGATTAACACAATTAAAAGCTGGAACAGAAACATTATCAGGTAAGACACAAGAATTATCATCAGGAGTTTCAACATTATATGCTGGAACCAAACAATTATCAGCTGGAACACAAACTTTAAGAAGCGGATCTTCAGATATGAAGGCTGGATTAAATACAATAAATGGAGCTACAACTCAATTGTTAGAAGCAGACAACAGTTTAACAGAAGGTGCTGCAACAATTGCAGAAGGAGCTAAAACATTAGCTGATGGAATTACAGAATTCAATACAACAGGAATAAATAAAATTTGTAACTTCATAAATGGCGATGTAAAAGATGTAACAAACAGACTAGAAAAATTAGAAGAATTATCTGATGAATATAGTACATTTACTATGAAAGACGAAGAGGTAAAAGGAAAAGTGCAATTTATTATGATAATGGAAGATGAAAAGAAAAAATAAAATGCAAATTTTTGAAAATAGAGGCTTTAGCAAAAGTCTCTATTTTTTTGCCTTGCAATTTTAGGGATAATATAGTAAAATAAAAATGTCAAAAAAACACCGACACCAAATTGACAAGAGAGGATGAAAAAAATGAACAATTTTATAGGAATATTAGTATCTTATGTGTATATAGCATTAGTAATAATTGGTGCAAAAATATTTAAAAAAAAAGGTAAAGAAGCAAGTAGAAAATTTATACATATTATGCTAGGAAATTGGTGGTTTATAGCTATGTATTATTTTACAAATGTATGGTTTGCAGCATTTGTACCTGCCACATTTGTTATTATAAATTATATTTCGTATAAAAAAGACTTGATTAAAGTTATGGAAAGAGATGTACAAGACGGATTAGGAACTGTATATTATGCAATTTCTTTGCTTATTCTTGTTATAGTGTCTTTTGGCGTGTATAAAGAGCCTTCACTAGGGTTAATCCCTAATTTGGTTATGGCATATGGAGATGGATTAGCTGGATTGTTAGGAAGGATGATTAAAAGCAAAAGATATAAATTAAGTGATACAAAGAAATCAGTTGCAGGATCGATTACAATGTTTGTAATTTCAACATTATTGATTGGTGGATATTTGTTATATTGGCATAAGGAAATATTTTGGTCAACACCACATTGGCCATTAGTTGCAGTTTTGATAGGATTTGCAATAACTGCGATTGAAGCAATTTCAGAGAAAGGAACAGATAACATTACAGTTCCATTAGGAACATTATGCATGTTGTTGTTGATAGGATAATACAAAAAGGTAGAGGATGTATGAATAGAGATATTTTAAATGATTATAGAGAAAAAGATGATAAGATTTTATTAGCACAAGTACTGGACAAAATTGAAATGTGTGACAATAAAAATAAAATTGAATATACAGATTTTTTAGATTTGGCTCAAATAGAATTAGTACAAAAATTTATAAATAAATTAAAAATAGAAAATTATATTTTTTATGGTGGCTTTGAACAGGCTGAAAGAAAAATACTTGTTATATATCCAGAAAAATTTAATAATAAAACTAATGGAAAAATCGTAGATAATTTTCAGTGCAATATTGCTTGTATATTAACATCAGATGAAGCAAAAAACTCTGAAGTTGGAAAAGGTATAAAATTAAGATTACAAAGTTCAGAGGAAATTCCAGCTAAAATAGTATATAAAGCTGTAGAGAATAATGATAAAACATTATTAGTATTTGAAGTAAACAATAATGTTGCAGACCTAATTAAGTACAGAAAAACATCTTTTGATGTAATATGGTGGAGTAATTCAGGTTTAAAAATTCCAAACTCTTCAATAAAATACGAAGGAAATATTGCATATGTTATACGAAATAGATCAGGATTAAAAGAAAAAATCTTTGTAAAAGTGCTAAGAAGTAATGAAAAATACTCAATAGTAGAAAATTACTCGTATGCAGAGCTTAAAGAAGCAGGATATGATACATCTGAGTTAAAAAATAAAAAATCAATTTCTGTATATGATCAAATAGAAAATTAAATATTACAAAAATATTACAGAAAGATTAAATTTTTATTACAAAAATATAAAAGTATTGACAATGTGCCCAAAAAGTTAGATACTATATGCAAGTTAATACAAAGGAAGAGTATTAAAATTTAGGAGGTTATATATATGTCAGGAGCTATAATGAACAAGGTATGGGATTTATTTGGTATGGATAATGCAGAAGATAAAGATGAAAATGAATATGAATATGAAGATTATGAACAACCAGAAGAGGAAGTTGAAGAAAAAAAATCTTGGGGAAAACGTTCAAAATTATTAAGTTTACCACAAGCACAACAAGTAAAAATGGTAATATCTCAGCCTACAACTTTTGAACAATCTGAAGGTATTTGTGATCTTTTAAAAGAAAAAAAATCTGTAATTGTAAATTTAGAATATGTTAATAAGGATATTGCTAGACGTATAATAGATGTTGTAAGCGGTGCAGTTCATGCATTAGATGGACACATGCAAAAAGTATCAAATTCTATATTTTTAATAGCACCATACAATTATGATATTACTACAGAAATGGCTAGAGAAGAAATAAAAAACAAACTTTCTGTTTCATGGCTAAAAAACAACATGCCAAATGATTAAGATTGTTTAGGAGGGATGGAAGATGATGATTACACCTTTAGATATTGAAAATAAGAAGTTCTCTAAACGGATGGAATGGATATAGCGTTGAAGAAGTCGATGAATTTTTAGATCAAGTAACAGAAGAGCTTGAAAAAAAATGTAAAGAAGTTTCAGCTCTGAACAAAGAGCTAGAACAAATAAAAAAAGAATTAAATGATTGTAAAGGAAGAGAATCTGCAATTCAAAATACTTTAATTATTGCACAATCAACTGGTGATGAAATAATTAATAATGCAAAACAACAAGCAACTCAAATAATTAAAGATGCAGAAGGAACAGCAAGACAATCGGTTGAAACATTAAATCAATCTATAATTATAAAAAGAAAAGAACAAGAAGATTTAGAAAAACAATTAGATGTATTCAAAGCTAAAATGGAATCTTTATTAATATCACAATTAGAATTAATAAAGGATATGAAAAAAGAAAATTAATAAAGTAACGAAGGAAAAAACGGAGGATAAAAATAGCCTCTGTTTTTGATTTTATATAATATTACAAAATTTCTAAAATATTACAATTTTATTAAATCTATATTACATTTTTATAATATATATTGACATATATGAAAAAAATTATAAAATATATAAAGAATTTAATAATACTTAAATGGGAGTAAATATGAGAGTAATAAGTCGGAAAGGCAAGAGGAACAAAATTAAATTCAATAGATAATATTTCGACAAGACCAACACTAGATAGAGTTAAAGAATCTTTATTTAATATAATAAACAATAAAATAGAAGATTCAGTAGTATTGGATTTATTTGCTGGAAGTGGAGCAATCGGAATAGAATTTTTAAGTAGGGGATGCAAAAAAGCATACATGTGCGATAAATCACACGAAGCAATTAAATTTGTTATTGCAAATGTAAAAAAAACAAAATTAGAAGAAAATGCTATTATTATTAATAAAGATTATACTCAATTTTTAAAAGATGCAGAAAAAAACGGAATAAAATTTGATATTATATTTTTAGATCCACCATATGATTTTGATATATCTAAAAATGCAATTAAGCTAATATTAGAATATGGTTTATTAAATGAAGATGGAATAATAATAATAGAAACAGATGAAAAAGAAAGAGAAATAGAAAATTTAAAAACAACGAATCTTGAAATTTATGATAGCAGAAAATATGGGAGAGCTAATCTCATATTTTTGGCCGAAAGGGGTTAAACAATGGAAATATTTACTTTATTAGAAAATATCGAAGACATACTAGAAAAAAGCAAAGGGGTACCTTTCTCAAATAAAGTGTTGGTAGATAAAGAAGAAATACTCGAAATCATAAGCGAGTTAAGACTAAAGCTACCTGAGGAATTAAAACAAGCCAAATGGATTAAAGAAGAAAGACAACGTATTTTGGTTGAAGCACAAAAAGAGGCTGATGATATTGTAAAAGAGGCTGAAAATAGAATTATCTCAATGATTGATGAGCATGAGATAACAAAAAAAGCATATGAGAAAAAAGCAGAGATTATTGAAACTGCAAATGAAATGTCAAGAGAAATATCAAAAGGAACAAAAGATTATGCAGATAATGTATTAAATGGAATAGAAGTTGCTCTACAAGAGGCTCTAAAAATAATACAAAATAATCGTAATGAACTTAAATAAAATAGTAAATCAGTAATCGGTTTTTTTTATAATAATATATATCCGATTACTTTTTTTGATTGGAGGATGCCATATGGCCAAAAAGAAAAAAAGCAAAAATAAGAAAAAACAATTGAAGTTAAATACAGATATGAAAGTGATATTGCTGATTTTACTGGGAATAATATTAGCAATTTTAATATATGGTAATTCTGGTTATGTTGGTAATTTTTTAAATGAGATATTAGGTGGAATGGTTGGAATTTTTAAATATTTAGTTCCAATAGTTCCATTTATTTCAGCTATATACATGGTTAGTAATAATAAAGAAGATTTATTATCAAAAATAATTCCAACTAGTATTATAATGTTATGTTGTTTAGCGACAATGACATTATATCAGATTCTTAATAATGCACTTGAATATAATATACAGTTTTCTGAAATTATAGATAGAGCCTTTTATTTAGGAAAATGGAATAAAGGTGGAGGAATAATAGGAATATTAATAGCATATCCTCTTGTTAAATTGTTTGAGCCAATTGCAGCATTAATAATTATATTGGGAATAGCAGTTATTGTTGCAGTGTTTGTATTTGGTCTAAAACCAAGTGAACATATATCAAATATTGTAAATAAAGTTGAAAATGGAAGAAAAGTAAATAGAAATGATGAAAATCAAAACCCTGATTTACATAAAAAACATTCTGTTATTCAGGAAGACCTTGGAGATGTTGCATATTCAAAACCAGAAACTGCAAGAGAGAGAAAACAAAGAGAAAAGGAAGAGCGTAGAAGAGAAGCTCTTAAAGTTGATGAACAATTAACAATAAATATGCTAGAGCAAGAGAAAAAAAATAAAAATAGTAATTCAAATAATG
>OLRV01003368.1_pt1 | contig 11249 bp, 10 predicted proteins | sample 1672421 | NCBI WGS metagenome assembly OLRV01 (sample SAMEA3136684, study PRJEB25190) | human gut metagenome | biome: human gut; feature: human-associated habitat; material: faeces | place: Austria | collected 2013
ACCCGCCCGGCGCAAGATCGCGATCACCGCGTATGTCCATGCCGAGCGGCTTCTTCTGGTCGAAGTGGAAAACGCATTTGACGGCGCAGTTCACGAAAAAAGCGGGGTGTTCCGCTCTTCCAAGCGAAGGGAAAACGGGATCGGCATCCAGTCTGTCCGCCATATTGCAGAAAAGACCGGCGGGGCAAGCACGTTTACCTATCAGAACGGCATTTTCTCAGCCAAAGTTATGCTCTGCGGATAAGGAGCCTTTTGCTTTGGCGGAGATTTTTACAAAAAATTCACGCTGGCAGGGTTGCCGCCGCATACCGGATGTGCTATGATGAGGTGCAAAATTTGAAGCGGAGCGATGGATTTTGATTTGTCAAGCTCGCGGAATCAGGAGGAACTACCCATGCAGAAGAATTATGTACAGGAAATTCTGAGCATCATTCACAGCGGTCTGCCCAAGGCGGAACTGGCTGAAAAACTGTCTGATTACCATGAAAAAGATCTGGCGGATGCGTTGGAGGCGCTGACCCCCGCCGAACGCCAGTCGCTCTATTCCATTCTGGGTGTGGATACCGTTGCCGAGATCTTTGCCTATCTGGACGATGCCGAGCCGTACCTGAAGGAGCTGCCCAGCCACGAGGCCGCCAAGGTCATTTCCAACATGGACTCGGACGATGCGGTGGACGCACTGGAGGATCTTGACGATACCGATAAAAACGAGATCGTCAACAAGCTGGACAAGGACTCGGTGGAAGATGTGAAGATGCTGCTCTCCTATGACGAGGATGAGATCGGCAGCAGGATGACCACCAACTACATCTCCATCAAAAACGATATGACCATCCGGCAGGCGATGAGCGAGCTGGTAAAGCAGGCCGGAGAAAACGACAACATCTCCACCCTGTATGTGGTGGATAAAAACGAGCACTTCTACGGCGCCATCGACCTGAAAGACCTCATCATTGCCCGGGCAGAGGAAAGCTTGGAAAGCCTGATCGTCCGCTCCTATCCCTATGTCACAGACCGGGAACAGATCAGCGATTGTATCGACCGCATCGTGGACTACGCGGAGCGCAGCCTGCCGGTGCTGAACGATGCCGGTAAGCTGGTGGGCATCATCACCTCGTCCGATGTGGTCGAGCTGGTCGATGATGAGATGGGCGATGATTACGCAAAGCTGGGCGGTCTGACCGGCGAGGAGGATCTGAACGAAAACGTATTTGAAAGCGTGAAAAAGCGTCTCCCGTGGCTGATCGCGCTGCTGTTCCTCGGGATGCTGGTCTCCTCGGTCGTCGGCGCGTTTGAATCGGTGGTAGCGGTGCTGCCGGTGGTCATCTGCTTCCAGTCCATGGTGCTGGATATGGCCGGTAATGTTGGTACCCAGTCGCTGGCTGTGACCATCCGTGTGCTGGTGGACGAAAATCTGACCCTTTCCAAAAAGCTGCAGCTGCTCTGGAAGGAGACCCGCGTGGGTCTTTTGAACGGTGCCATTCTGGCCGTGATGGCCTTGGGCTTTCTGGGCTGCTACATCCACTTTTTCAAGGGCTATGTCTGGACCTCGGCCTTTTTGCTGTCCGGCTGCGTCGGGCTGTCGCTGATCGTGTCCATGGTCATTTCCAGTCTGGTGGGCACGCTGATCCCGATGCTGTTCCACAAGATCCATATCGACCCGGCCGTTGCTTCCGGCCCGCTGATCACCACGATCAACGATCTGGTGGCGGTCGTGGTCTACTATGGCCTTGCCATGGTCGTGCTGATCAATCTGTTCCACCTTGCATAACGGGTGCATCAAAAAGGGCGATCCCTCCGGGGAACGCCCTTTTTTGCTGCGCAAACTTTTGCTAACAATGTTAATACTACCTAACATCGTCAGAAAATATTGAAAACGCCCGAAAGCGTGCTAAAATATAAAGATAAAGAGCCCGCCCCGCTCCGGGCGCGGGTACACAGATGGGAAATACAGAAACGAGGGGTAAATATGTTTGATACAAAAAAGCTTGCACTGTTTTTGGGCGGTGTGGTGTTCGGCTCTGCCGGTTTCAAGGTGCTGTCCAGCAAGGACGCCAAAAAGGTCTACACCCAGACCACCGCTGCGGTGCTGCGGATGAAGGACTGCACCATGCAGACCGTGAATAAGGTGCAGGAGGAAGCAGGGGACATCCTTGCTGATGCAAAGGCCATCAACGAGAGCCGTGCCGCCGAGGCTGCACAGGAGGTCATCGAGGATACGGCTGAAGAAGAGCAGCCCGCAGAGCAGACTGCACAGTGATACAACGCAGCGGAGCCGCCCTTGGGCGGCTCTTTTTTACGCAGAGGGGCAAGAAAAGCAATGAAATGTACGATCTTACATGAAGGCAGGGGACGGATGCGGGTGCACGTCTGCGCCGTGCGCATGACGCTGCACCGGGCAGATGTGCTGGAAGCCTACCTGAACGGGCAGGACAACATCCAGAAAGCCACCGTCTACGAGCGCACCGGAGATGTGGTGCTGACCTATCGGGGCAGTCGGAAGGATGCCGTCGCCCTGCTGGCTGCCTACCGCTTTGACAACGCAGAATTAGAGGTGCTGGTCACCTCCCACGACAGCCGGAAGATCAATCAGGAATATCAGGAGAAGATGGTCAGCCTTGTGACGGGCCGGGTGTTCCGCAAGGTGTTCCTGCCTGCGCCCATCGCGGCGGCGTATACGGTGTGGCGCTCCATCGCCTTTGTCTGGAAGGGCGTCCGCTGCCTGCTGCACCGCAAGCTGGAAGTAGAGGTGCTGGATGCGCTCAGCATCACCGCCTCCCTCCTGCGGGGGGATTACAGCACCGCAGGCTCGGTGATGTTCCTGCTGACGGTGGGCAGCCTGCTGGAGGAGTGGACGCGGAAAAAGAGCTTGGATGACCTTGCCCGCAGCATGGCGCTGAACGTGGATAAGGTCTGGGTGCGCACCCCGCAGGGCGAGGTGCTGGTGCCGCTGACCCGCGTCCACGCCGGGGATGAGGTAGTGGTGCGCTCCGGCAATATGATCCCGCTGGACGGCATGGTGCTGGAGGGCGAAGCCATGGTGAACCAAGCCGCCCTCACCGGAGAATCTATGCCGGTACGCAAGACCACCGGGGCTACCGTCTACGCCGGAACAGTGGTAGAAGAGGGCGAGTGCGTTCTTGCGGCCAAGGCAGAGGGCGGTGCCAACCGCTACGATAAGATCGTGGCCATGATCGAGGAATCGGAAAAACTCAAATCCGGCACCGAGAACCGGGCTTTGCAGCTGGCCGACCGTCTGGTGCCGTGGTGCCTTGCCGGTACGGTGGCTACCTACGCCTTTACCCGCAACGTCACCCGCGCCATCTCCATTTTGATGGTGGACTTCTCCTGTGCGCTGAAGCTTTCCATGCCGCTGGCGGTGCTCTCTGCCATGCGGGAGTGCGGGGAATACCACATCACTGTAAAGGGCGGCAAGTATCTGGAAGCGCTGGCAAAGGCGGACACCATCGTGTTCGATAAGACCGGCACCCTCACCCACGCTACCCCGCAGGTGGTGCAGGTGGTGCCTTTCTCCGGCTGTGAGGAGCGGGAGGTATTGCAGCTTGCCGCCTGTCTGGAAGAGCATTTCCCCCATTCCATGGCAAACGCTGTCGTCCGCGCCGCCAAGGAGCGGGGCATCTCCCACGAAGAGATGCACTCCGAGGTGGAGTATATCGTGGCGCACGGCATTGCCAGCCGGGTGGGCGGCACGCGGGTGGTCATTGGCAGCGCCCACTTCATTTTTGAGGACGAGGGCTGCACCATCCCGGCAGAGGAACAGGCAAAATTCGATGCGCTGGACCCCCAGTATTCTCACCTGTATCTGGCAGCTTCCGGGGTGCTGGCGGGGGTCATCTGCATCGCAGACCCCCTGCGCCCGGAGGCGGCACAGGTGCTGCATAAGCTTCGGAAGCTGGGCATCACCCAGACCGTCATGATGACCGGCGACAGTGACCGCACCGCCCGCGCCATTGCGGCGCAGGTGGGGGTAGACCGCTGCTTTGCAGAGGTGCTGCCGGAGGATAAAGCCGCCTTTGTCCGCGACGCCAAAGCCGAAGGACATACGGTGGTGATGATCGGCGACGGCATCAATGATTCTCCCGCTTTGTCGGCGGCAGATATCGGTATCGCTATCCATTCCGGTGCCGCCATCGCCCGGGAAATCGCAGATGTGACCATCCGCGCCGACAGTCTGGAAGAGCTGGTGACCCTGAAGGCCATTGCCAACGCCCTGCAAAAGCGGGTGGGCAGCAATTACCGCTTTGTCCTCAGCTTCAACTCCGCGCTCATCCTTCTGGGTGCTCTGGGCATCCTGCCCCCTGCCACCAGCGCAATGCTGCATAACCTCTCCACCCTTGGCATCAGCCTGCGCAGCATGACAGACCTGCTGGAGCAGAAGCCTTCCCTGTAAAAATGAGACGCCGGAGTGTCCGCAGACGCTCCGGCGTTCCGAAATTATAAATAGCTTTTCCGCTGAAAATGCCCAGAGCAAAGCGGAGGGCATTCAAATGATTCAGTTCTCCGCAGAAATATCCTGACCGAAATACTTCTCGCTCAGCTCTTTCAGAGTGCCATCGGCACGCAGCTCATCAATGGCGGTGTTGATGGCTTCCAGCAGGGTGGCGCTGGCATCACCCTTGCGCAGGGGGATGGCAACGTGGGATGCATCCTCGGTCTGGGCCACCAGCTTGAAATCTGCGTCCGGGTGGACGTTCAGGTAATCGTAGAAGGAGACATCAGCGTTCAGGGTGGCGTCGATGCGGCCTGCGGTGAGCAGCTGGATGGTCTCTTCCAGCGTGTCGATGCCCTGTACGGTGGCACCATAGCTCTCGGCCAGTTCCATGTAGGTGGAAGCAAGGCTGTTGGCGGTGGTCTTGCCCTTCAGGTCTTCAAAGCTGGTGATCTCGTCATTATCCTTGCGGACGGCAAGGGCAGTGTGGATGTAGCCGTAGGGCTCGGTGAAATCATAGGTCTTGGCGCGCTCGTCGGTCACTTCCACGCCGTTGCACACGATGTCGTAGCGGCCTGCGTCCAGACCGGCAAACAGGCTGTCCCAGTCGCTTTCCACGTACTCCGGCTCCACGCCCAGCTTTTCGGCAATGGCGCGGGAGACTTCCACATCGTAGCCCACCAGAGTATCGGATTCGTCGTGGTAGCTCCAGGGCTGCCATGCGCCTTCCAGTGCAACGATCAGCTTGCCGCTGGACTGGATGTTGGACAGCTGGTCGCCGGCAGCAGGAGCCACAGAGGCGGCCGTGCCGGAAGAATTGGAGCAGCCGGACAGAGTCAGCACGCCGGCAGCGGCCATAACGCTCATAAGAGAAATAAAGGTTCTGCGTTTCATAGTTGGATTCCCTTTCCTCTATAAAAATATTTGTGAAATAAACTCCTTCAGGCAAAGAGGGAGACTTTCTGGTTTTGCCAAAGGCCCCATCCCGGAGGGGGCTGTCTGCGAAGCAGACTGGGGGAGTTGGTTAAACCTTACTCGGTGTGAGCGATCTTCCGCAAAAATTCGCGGGTGCGCTCCTCTTTGGGGTTGGCGAAAAACTCATGCGAGGGAGCCTGCTCCACTACCACGCCGTTCTCCATGAAAACGGTCTTGGAGGAAACATTGCGGGCAAAGCCCATCTCGTGGGTGACCACCAGCATGGTCATGCCCTCTTCGGCCAGCTGCCGCATCACGGCCAGCACTTCGCCAGTCAGCTCCGGGTCAAGGGCCGAAGTCGGCTCGTCAAAATAGATGATCTCCGGGTCAGATGCCAGCGCGCGGGCAATGGCCACGCGCTGCTGCTGGCCGCCGGAAAGCTGGCGCGGATAGTAGTCGGCTCGGTCGGCAAGGCCCACCTTTTCCAGCATCTTCATGCCAACGGCATCCGCCTGCTCTTTGGGCATTTTGCGGGCAATGATGAGGCCCTCGGTCACGTTCTGCAGGGCAGTCTTGTTGCGGAACAGATTGTAGCTCTGGAACACAAAGGCCGTCTTTTTGCGCAGCCGGGCAATGTCGGCACGGCTGGCCTGGGCAAGGTCGAACGTCTCACCGTCAAAGGTGAGCTGGCCTGCGTCGGCAGTCTCCAGAAAGTTCAGACAGCGCAGCAGGGTGGTCTTGCCGGAGCCGGAGGGGCCGAGGATGGCCACCACATCGCCCTTTTCCACGGTCAGGTCCACGCCGCGCAGCACCTGCAGCTCGCTGGTCACTTTGCGTGCGCCGGGCCGGTGGAAGATGCCTGCCTGCAGGCGGGGCTTTGTGTAGGTGAAAAAGGACTTGTGGACGTTTTTGATCTCTAACATGGACATGGTTGCCACACTCCTTTCTTACTGGAAGCCGTGGGCGTTGAGCCGACGCTCCAGCAGTGCCTGCAGCTTGGTAATGACCGTGCAGAACAGCAGATACACCACGGCCACCTCACAGTAGATGGGCAGGAAGATGTAGGTGCGGGCGGCCACGCGCTGACCGGCCATGAACAGCTCGGCTACCGTGATATTGGACGCCAGCGAGGTGTCCTTGATCATGCCGATGAGCGAGTTGGAGAGGGCGGGCACTGCGGTGCGCAGGGCCTGCGGCAGCACGATGCGGCGCATGATCTGCCACCAGCTCATGCCCACGCAGTAACCGGCTTCCAGCTGGCCCTGCGGCACGCTTTCCAGTGCGCCGCGCATGGTCTCGGCACAGTAGGCACCCTCGTTGAAGGCAAAGGCGATGACCGCAGCAGGGAAAGCGTCCAGCATGATGCCCACGCTGGGCAGACCATAAAAGATGATGAACAGCTGCACCAGCAGCGGCGTGCCGCGGATGACCCAGATGTAGAACCGCGCGATCTGCCGCAGCACCGGCACATTGGCGTACTGCACCAGCGCAACGGCCACGGCAATGATCATGGCAAAAAAGAAGGAGACCAGCGTGAGCGGGATGGTCATGGTAAGGCCTGCCGTAAGGATACGGGGCAGGGCCTCCGCCAGCACGCTGACCGTACGGTTGGAAAGAAATGCTTCAAACATGAAAAATGTTCCCTCAGAACGGTATTCAAATACTTTGTAAATCGTAAGAACAAAGGTATTATAAGGCTTGGAGTGCGCTTGAAGTCAAGGGCTTTTTCTAAAATTCCTACAAAACCTACCAGAATACTATAGCATGAATCCGGATGGAGTGCAAACGGTTTGCTCAAAACGCGTGATGTGTACAAAAACGGACGACCCATCTGGAAAACTTTGTGCAATGCGGCAAGCGGTTGACGGCGCACCGGCTTTCGTGTACAATGAACATAACAACGCGCACCGGGCTTGGCCCGGCACAGGCGCAAATTCACCGCAGAGGGTGCAGTGCCCTTTGCGCGGTGCAGACACGGAGGACACGAACGTGACGAAGAAAAAAATTGGCGTTCTGGGTGCAGGTACCTGGGGCATGGCTCTGGCACGGATGCTGTGTGTCAGCGGCAATGATGTGCAGGTGTGGTCGGCGCTTCCGGCTGAGGTGGAGAACCTTTCCGCTACGCGGGTGCACCCCAATCTGCCGGGCATGAAGATCCCGGAAGAGCTGCAGTTTACCAAGAGCATTGAGGAAGTGTGCACCGGCAAGGATGTGCTGCTGTTTGCAGTGCCGTCGGTATTTGTGCGCTCCACCACGGCCAAGGCCCGGCCTTACATCCCGGACGGCCAGATCCTTGTGGACGTTGCAAAGGGCATGGAGCCGGACACCTTATATACCATGACTGAGGTCATTGCCGACGAGCTGAACCGTGAGGGCGGCCCCAAGGGGGTAAAGCTGGTAGCACTCTCCGGCCCGACCCATGCGGAAGAGGTGGCGCTGGACATGCCCACCACCATCGTTTCGGCCTGCCCGGATGAAGCCGCTGCCGAGTATGTGCAGGATGTGTTCAGCAACACCTGTATGCGTGTGTACACCAACGCCGACATCAAGGGCGTGGAGCTGAGCGGCGCGCTGAAGAATGTGATTGCGCTGGGTGTTGGCATCTCCACCGGCCTTGGCTACGGCGACAACGCCCGCGCAGCCCTCATCACCCGCGGCATTGCCGAGATCGCCCGGCTGGGCGTGGCCATGGGCTGCAACATCCACACCTTTGCGGGTCTGGCCGGTATCGGCGACCTGATCGTGACGGCCACCAGTATGCACAGCCGCAACAATCGTGCGGGTATTCTGATCGGCAAGGGCAAAAGCCCGGAGCAGGCCGTGAAGGAGGTCGGCATGGTGGTGGAGGGCATCAATGCACTGCCTGCCGCTATGGAGCTGGCAGCAAAGTACAATGTGGAAATGCCCATTGTGCAGACGGTGAACGCCATCGTGAAGGAGGGCATGAGCGCCAGCGACGCGCTGCGCACCCTGATGGACCGCAACCGGAAGAACGAGATGCCGCAGGGCTACGAAAAAGTCTGAATTTTAAGGGAGAAGGCACAGCCGTCTGCAGATGGCTGTGCCTTTTTTGCTGCGCGGCCTGCCCACTGGCCGAAAACACAAAATAATTCAAATTTTTTACCAAAATCAGACGTAAAAGGGTAGAAGGTCGGGAAACTTTCTGCTATACTGAAACAGAACGCAAAAACCGGGGGACGTTTTGTGCACCCTGTCGGAGAGAAAGAGAGGAATCTGCCATGCCGTCAACTTATGCGCACCGCCGCTTCGGTGCCAATGTGCTGGAACATCTGCCGGATGAACTGCGTGCTCAGCTGGAACAGAACCGTGAGCTTTACGATATCGGCCTGCACGGGCCGGACCTGCTGTTTTATTACCATGCTGCCAAGTCCAACCCGGTGGGTGCACTGGGCAATGCCATGCACGAGGAGCCGGGGCGGGTCTTTTTTGACCGGGCGCGCAGGGTGGTGCACTGCGAGGCAGACCGGGATGCTGCGCTGGCCTATGCGCTGGGCTTTGTGTGCCACTTTGCGCTGGACAGCACCTGCCACCCGTATGTGGAGCAGTTCACCCGGGAAAGCGGCGTGACCCACTGCGAGATCGAGACCGAGTTTGACAACATGCTGCTGCGCCGGGACGGATACGACCCGCTGAAGTTTTTCACAGCCAGCCATATCCACCCGTCGGAACAGAATGCAAAGGCGATCGCGCCCTTTTACGAGGGCATCTCGGAGCAGGTGGCGCTGGACTCGCTCAAGGGCATGATCTCAGTGCACAGGCTGCTGCAGGCGTCCAATCCGGTCAAGCGCTGGGTGGTGCTGACAGGCATGAAGGTGGTGGGCAAATACGACATGCTGCACGGCCTTGTGGCAGATCCGCAGCCGAACCCGAAGTGCGTGGAGAGCGGCAAGCGGCTGGAAGAACTGTATGCGCAGGCGCTTCCGCTGGCAGAAACGCTGATCCTGGAATTTGTGGCAAAGCTGGACACGGACCAGCCCCTAAGCAAGGCCTACGACCATACATTTGGGGAGTTCTGAGCAAGTCGATGCAGGCCAGCAGGGAAAGATGCTGTTTCCCGCTACGACCCTTTTGGTGAAAATGTGTTTGGAGCGCTCCGCAGAGCGCGACAAACACGAAAATAAAAACAAAATTTCCGCTGTAGATGGCCAAAGCGAATGCGGCGGCCATTTTAAATGGTGAAATCTAAAAAGAGGGGGCACCGCCCGGCGGTGCGAGAGGAAACAAGATGAAACATGAAAAATTCAAGGTGACCCCGCTGGAGCGGTCATGGATCCTGTACGATGTGGGCAACTCGGCCTTTGTGCTGATGATCGCCACACTGGTGCCCATTTTCTTTAATGCGCTGGCCGAGGCCGGGGGATTGAGTCCGGTGAACTATCTGGCCTACTGGGGCTATGCAAGCTCGGTGGTCACGGTGATCACGGCAGTGCTGGGGCCGATTTTGGGCACGCTGGCCGATACCAGAGGCTTTAAAAAGCCCATCTTCATGCTCTGCCTGTTCGTGGGCGTGGCAGGCTGCTGTGCTATGGGCCTTGCCACTACATGGCTGCCGTTCCTGATCATCTTCATCCTTGCAAAGATCGGCTTTTCGGGCAGTCTGGTGTTCTACGATTCCATGCTGGGCGATGTGACCACACCGGAACGCATGGATGTTGTGTCTTCGCAGGGCTATGCATGGGGCTACATTGGCAGCTGCGTGCCCTTTGTGGTGTGTCTGGCGCTGGTGCTGGGCAGCGGGGCCATCGGCCTGAGCCAGATGACCGCCCTTTCCGTGGCGCTGCTCATCACCGCTGTGTGGTGGCTGGGTACCACCCTGCCGCTGCTGCGGAGCTATAAGCAGATCAACTATGTGGAGGTGGAGCAGCACGCCATCCGGCAGAGCTTTGTGCGCATCGGCCACACCCTCAAGCATCTGCGCGAGGATAAGCAGGTGTTCTGGTTCCTGCTGGCCTTCTTCTGCTACATCGACGGCGTGTATACCATCATTGATATGGCCACTGCCTACGGCACGGCACTGGGGCTGGACACCACCGGCCTGCTGCTGGCGCTGCTGGTCACTCAGATCGTGGCTTTCCCTTCGGCGCTGATCTTTGGCCGCCTGAGCCAGAAATATGAATCCAAGACCCTGATCCCGGTGTGCATTGCGGCCTATACCGGCATTGCCGTCTTTGCCTTCTTCCTGAAGAGCCAGTGGCAGTTCTGGGTGCTGGCCGTGGTGGTGGGTATGTTCCAGGGCGGCGTGCAGGCGCTGAGCCGCAGCCACTTTGCCAAGATCATCCCGCAGGAAAAATCTGGCGAATACTTTGGCCTGTTCGACATCTGCGGCAAGGGTGCATCCTTCCTTGGCACCATGATCGTCAGCGTGGGCAGCCAGCTGACCGGCAGCGCCAACGTGGGTGTGGGCTCCATTGCCATTTTGTTCGTCATCGGCTTTGTGCTGTTCGGCATTTCCACCCGGACGGAAGAGACAAAGCAGGCCTGACCATTTTATGAGAAAACGAAGCCCGGAGCGTCCGCAGACGTTCCGGGCTTCGTTTTTGTTCAGAGGGGGCGCTGTACAAAATGCTGTCGGGCGGGGGCGGCACGGGCAAAATTATCATGCAAAAAATACATCCTTGAAAAAAAGTGGAATTAACCTATTGACAAACTAGGTAGAACGGGATATAATGCAAACATCCAACCCACCAGTATTATAGGGAAATGAAACAGAGGTTCTCCGGCGGGTGGTACATAGAGGGATGGAAAAGTTTTACCGGAAGGAGGGCACAAAGATGAAGCTGATCTGGAAAGAACTGCTGCACGCAAATTATCGCTGTGGGCGAATGCATACCAACCGGGCACCGGCATCGGATGTGTACTGTAT
>OLRV01003370.1_pt1 | contig 11240 bp, 8 predicted proteins | sample 1672421 | NCBI WGS metagenome assembly OLRV01 (sample SAMEA3136684, study PRJEB25190) | human gut metagenome | biome: human gut; feature: human-associated habitat; material: faeces | place: Austria | collected 2013
CAACATATAATGGCGATCATATGTCCATGTATGGAGTGAATGCGAGTGTCCCTAAAACTCTCGTAAAATACTTGGTACAATGGGTGGCAGTAAATGGCATGGATGAAAATTCGAAAGCGACTTTACTCGATATTGTAGATACTCCCATCAGTCCGGAACTGATTCCGGCAGATGAAAACGGAGAAATCAAACAAAAAACGGAAGACCTCGTCGGTCCTTACGAACTACACGACTTCTTCCTATATTATTTCTTACGGTTCGGCTTCCGCCCGTCAAAAATCTACTTCCTGGCACAAACTGCATTCAGTGGAGTTTATGATGATGAAACAATCAAAAAATGGCTGCAAACTTTCTTCCGCCGCTTCTTTAACCAGCAGTTTAAACGCTCTTGCCTGCCGGACGGACCGAAAGTAGGAAGTATATCCATCAGCCCCAGAGGAGACTGGCGCATGCCAAGTGATGCCAGTTCGGCTGCATGGCTGAAAGAAATAGCCGAATTGTAACAAAGACGATACCTCTTTTTAACATGACACTGCGATCTTTGCAGCATCATATTAAAAAGAGGTAAAGTTATGAAAAGACATCTTATTTTAGCATTTGCTTTATTGGCATCCAGTGTTGCCTTAAATGCAGTCAATTCATTGCCGGACGATGATAAATCCGACAATAAGAACAAAACAGAACTCAATTCTGTCGTCAAAAAGACATGGGAGTTCTACTCCGCCATCAAACAACCTTCTGCCGATGCACTGGCTAATGCGGGTAACTACAAATTCGGGCAAGAAGCCGGCTATCTCTATAACCAATTCATGAATATCTATGTAGTCAGGGAAGAAGTGGTTCCCGGAGACCCTACCCGCCGTACCGTAATTCGCAAACCCACTATCTACAACGCAGTACGCTCCATCGAGAAACAGCTGAACAAAGAGCTCAAAAGCAACAAAATGACCAGAGAGCAAGTAGCTGCAGAATTCACAAATGTACTGAAAGTAGCGATTTCTGCCTATGATTCCGAAAGCGAATCATTTGAAGACGCTTTACAGACAAATCGCAAAAATGCAACCGACCTTCTCTCCGTATTTCAAAATGTAAAACTGACAGAAATCTAAAATTCTTTTTTCACCATCCGATAGATATGTTATATCGTTATTTTCAGTGTTGAAGAATTCAGAGAGAGTAATATTAAGACCGTCTGTTATAGCTTGAAGAGTTTTGATTGTAGGTTGTTTCTTGCCGTTTTCAAGATTGCGAATATGATTTTCCGAAACACCACTTATTTTCGACAACTTGTATACGCTTGTCTGTTTTAAATTTCTCCAGTAATATAAGCGTTCACCTATGTTCATTTTGACACCTCGATTCAAATTGACTGGTCGGTCAAACTCTAATTATAGTATACTCTAAAATTTTCCTTTTGATAACTTGTCTAAAGGGTTGATTTTTAAATCCTAAAGGTGTATAATGTGAAGGGTAGAAAAGAGGGATTTTGAGTTTACATTTAACGAATTTTGTGGTATAATCTGCTTTGTAGACCTTGTTAGAGACAGAACAGGAGGAGTAGAGGTATGCTGCATATTGCTGTGTGTGATGATGACATTAAGATGTTGGGCGAAGTTAAGCAGATATTGACTGATTATTGTAAGGCGAAAAAGTTAGCGTTTAAAATATCAGCATACTGTGATGGGACTGATTTATTAGCTTCAGAAGAAAGTTTTAGCGTCATATTCTTGGATATTGAAATGCAGCAATCTAATGGGATTGAGGTTGCGCAGAAGATAAGACGGATGGATATGAATGTTCCGATAGTCTATATAACAAGTTATATAGACTACTGGCGCAGAGCGTATAAGGTGCATGCGTTTGATTTTATTACTAAGCCGTTCAAGCCCGAGGATCTATATAAGGTAATGAAAGATTATTTAGCAGCACTGGATGATGCAAGTGAGGAGACTATTACGCTTCCCACTGACGATGGAGTAGTTTGTTTTAAAATGAATGATATATATTATTTTATGTTTGAAGCGAAGAAAAAGGTCTATGTACATACGGCTGATGGGCGAGTATTAGTTAGAGAGAATATTACCGACATCTATAATATACTGAATAAAGAAAGGTTTTATCAGACACGGCGTGATTGCGTGTTGAATCTTAAGTATGTGCAGAAAATTCAGAATGAGTTTGTCATTATAATGAAGAACGGAGATATGTTGCCGTTGGCGCAGAAGAAAAAAGATGAGTTCGTAAGAAAATTATCAAATGTTTTTGTGGAAACACTGAAAGGAAAAAATATATGAATGAAAATGTTATGGCAATAATAAGTCAAAGTGTAAGCACTACGGTGATGAATTTATTGCTATTTTTGTTTTATCGAAGGATATATGAGCCAAAATTTCAAAACAAGACAGTATATATATTTACTTTTATAGCTACTACTGCTTTATTTATAACAATAAATCAGATTTCTAATTTTTTAAGTGCACCGCTGATAAATACTATTTATTCGTTTGTGTACTTTAACTTAGCGAGTGTGGTTCTGTTTAAGTGCAAATTAAAAAAAACATTTATGTATAATTCGCTATATTTTTTGTTCTTGGTGTTCATTGATGTGCTTAGTGTTGCGTTTTGGTCTGTAATTAAAGGTGAAAATTTTCAATCGATTTTATCCAATGCGCAATATCTAATAATAAGTTGTATTACCAATATTTTAATAATGGTGTTGATGTGGCTAATATTTATATCGGTTCTTTCTAAAAGTGAATTAACGATCATAAAACGCAATCAGATAGTATTATTGGGTGCGTTTACAGCTTTTGCAGCTTTTGTTGAATATAATTTTGCTGTTCGGATAAATAATAGTAAAGATGGAATAATTGCAATTTGTGTTCTTTTAGGCTTTTTATTTTTAAGTATATTCCTCGTTTATTTTACAGGAGAAATTATAAAAGCCTACAATGCAAAATATGAATCTGAGTTGATGCAAGTTCAAAGTAAAATACAGTTTGAACATTATGCGGAAATAAATCAGAAATATGAAGAATCTAGAAGGGTTATTCATGATATTAAGAAACACTTGAGTGTACTTGAATCTTTAAACGCTATTGAAAGCAACAAAAAAGCAGGAGAATACAGAGAAATCATTGAAAATGAGGTAGACTCTTTGTTTAGTGGATTTCAGTGTTCTAATCAAATTCTCAGTATAATTATGAGTCAAAAAATTATGGTGGCTGAAAGTGAAGACATAAAAGTAAATACTGAGGTAGAAGATATTATGTTTGATTTTATTAGTGATATAGATATTACTGCTATATTTGCAAATTTATGGGATAATGCAATTGAAGCTTGTCGTAAAGTTGAGCTATCAGAGCGATTTATAAATATAATAATAGGAAGAGTAAATGACTTTGTAGTTATAAACTTTGAAAACGTCTTTGATGGGGTTATAAACGAACATGATGGAAAGTTGCTGTCAACCAAAGAACAACACGAAGGTGTAGGCATGTCAATAATAAAATCTTCTGTAGAGAAATATAAAGGAACACTTGTTATAGATCATGATGAAAATATATTTAAGGCTAAAGCATTAATCCCTTTGGCGTAGAGAAAAAGAGTTGAAATTGTCGTTTCAACTCTTTTTTTGGCATTCAAGGCGGTATTTTGGCATTCAGGGCAAATCTGTTGAAATTATACATATAATGATTTATACTGGAAGCACCAATAAAATTGAAAGGTGGTCTATGATCATGACAAAATCAAATCTCAAAAAGAAAATGGCAAGTATGGCAGCAAAGGTAGGTGTTAAGCAAACACAAAATGATTTCAATCAGGCTTGTGTAATGTTTATTTATCAGCCTAAGCAGCCAAGAGCGTTAAAAAAGAGAAAAACATCTTCTTGATTATATTACCATTGAACAGTACTGAATGGTATAATGATACGAGATTTTTGGAATTATGAAATTTTAATTTTTTCATATTTGAAAGGATTTTGATGATGAGAAGTTGTAATGTGATATTAGATCTTACAGAAGATTGCATGTTATGTTGTAGTTATTGTTACATTAATGGTGGTGAAAATCATCTGACAATGAATACTCAAACAGCATTAAACGCTGTAATTAAATTTTCAAAATCCTATGCTGACGGCAAAGTTCACCTCCTGTTTCACGGAGGTGAACCATTGCTTATGTTTGATAGAATTCAGGAGATTGTAGATTTTATCGAGTCGAACGAAATATGTAACATTGAACTTTATATACAAACTAATTGCATCGGAGTGGATCAATATATTTCAAAATATCTAAAAAAGAAGAATATACGAACCTGCGTAAGCATAGATGGTTTCTCTCCTAAAGCTAATGCAACAAGAAAATCAAAATCTGAAGATTCTGTTATAACCACCAAACGGATATTAAAAGGATTAGATCATTTATTAGAAGATGGACACGAAATCTCAACAATATGTGTTTTGAATAAAACGAACATTGAGTTCGTTAGTGAATATTTTGATGAATGTGCTACTAGAGGTATAAAGCTCATTTCAATGAATCCAATTATAAACCTCGGACGTTCTACTCTTCACGAAGAATTACTGTTAAGTAATCATGAAATTGCACAAGCGTACATATCAGCTATTTATAAGATCAATTCTTTAATTGAAAACGGAATCGATATTATGGAAAGAAATTGTTTTTATTATTTTCGTCGATATATAACAGAGAAACCAGAATATATGTGCATGAATACACCGTGTGGTGCTGGGAATTGTGTATTCGTTGTGAAATGCAATGGCGACATTTTCCCGTGTTCAGATTTCAGTTTTATACCTGACCTAAGATTAGGTAACGTCAATGAGGAAAGTCTTTTCAGCATAAGGAGAGGACAGTCAAAAGAATTACTTTATCAGCTTTACAGTGACAGGCTTGACAAAAACAGTAAATGTGTACAATGTCACTGGTATAAAAAATGTTCCTCTGGATGTGTTGCTCGCAAATTTTTGAATACGCAGCAAATTGGTGGTATTTTAGATCCTCTTTGCTCTATGTATCAGGAGCTGAATTCTTTTTTTCAGAATGAAGGCGATAAGTTGACACATTTCTTAAATCGAATTAAACCCAATTAATATTATTAGGAGGTAACGATGTGAATCGACTTCAGAAATACTTTTCTATATTGAAACTAACAATAAAAACTATTCCTGCTTGGTCGATATATACTATTTTTAATAGTGTTTTAGGAGTAATATGCAATATATTGGGTTCTGTTATATTGGTTGATGTTGTTTTGACAGGAATAAGCTCAAATAAAAGCTTTATTAACATTATTTTCCCTGTGTTTATAATACAAGTGATTATAATGCTTGGAGGATTTTGCACGTCAATTTATTACGGAAAAATTGACCCGATTGCTCGCCAGAAATTACATAAAAAAATAACATCAAAATTAATAGATAATGTAATGAAAACTGAGATGAAAAATCTAGATAATAGCGCTTTTTTAGATGGTTTTGAATTTTCAGTTAATCAGATTGAACGGGTTACGACTGGTAGTATATTTTTAGTTTCAAACCTTATTTCTAATATAGTTGGACTAGTTACTTCGATGATTTTTATTGGTTTTTTTAACTTGGAAATGGTTTTGCTAGTGGTTATTGTTGCTATTATATCACTTTTGCTGAACAAAGCATTGGTGAAAATTCAATTTAAATTCGACAATGAAGTCATATTACCAAGCAGAAAAAAGAGTTATGTCGAACGCACATATCACATGAAAAAGTTTGCTTTGGAAATACGGTTATATCCAATCAGTAAATTCCTTCAAAGTATTTATAATGATGCGGTTAACGATATTATGGATATCATACATAAATATGGTTTGAAAATTGGGGTTCTTTCATTTTTTAGATCTTATAATCAAGAGATTATTCTGTATTGGGGTTCTATGATTATTATTTTATCGAAACTTATCAGCGGAGCTATATTTGTTGAACCAATCAGTATAGTTCCTATAACTGTTGCGACTTGCGGTTTGGCTAATTATATTCTTGCTTTGACAGGTATTTTTAATACATTAAAAGAGAATGAGCTGTATTCAGAAAAGCTTTTTGAATTCATGCACAAACCAAACAACTATCAGACAAAGAAGCTTATTGCTAGCGACTGGATGCATGATATATCGTTTCATAATGTATCTTTTCGCTATGATGAGAACGAGAAGTTCTCATTAAGTAATGTAGATTTAAAATTTTCAGCTGGAGAAAAAGTGGCTTTAGTAGGCGCTAATGGTTCTGGTAAAAGCACTATCGTAAAATTGCTCTTAGGTTTATATACAGATTACACTGGTGAAATAGAAGTCGATAATGAGTCGATTTCGGATTTCGATATGTACAGCTTTAGAGAACTGTTTTCTGTGGTTCAACAGGATTTTCAGCAATATTCATGTACCATTGCTGAGAATATTTTAATGAATAGTGCGACAAAGAACGATGTAGTTAAAATAAAGGACGCATTGGAATTAGTTGATTTACATTTAAATTTATCAGATGACGAATTACTCACTAAACCACTCACATCGGAGTTTTATTCAGATGGTTTAATTCTCTCAAAAGGCCAATATCAAAAGCTTGCACTTGCACGTGTTTTTGCAAGTAACAAAAAAATTGTAGTTCTTGACGAACCAACTAGTGCATTAGATCCAATATCTGAATATAAAGTATTTAGCCGCCTACTTGAACATTTACATGAAAAAACCGTTATCATTATTTCACATCGTTTGACAGCCACCAAAAACGCGGATAAAATTTATATGATAGAAAATGGTAAGATTATCGAAAGTGGTAAACATCAGCAACTCATGGATTTAGGTGGTAAATATGCGGAGATGTATTCGTTGCAGGCCGAAAAATATCTGTAGGAGGCACACGCATGAAAAAAAATTCAATTAAAGATAGTATGTATTATATAAAATACATTGTTAAGTTTGATTGTATCAGGCTTCCAGGTGTTGTGATAACTACTTTGATAAACTCTTTTGACGACTGGTTTATGAAGGTTTTTGTTGTAAAAATGATTATTGATGCATTGCTTAATTCATTTGATTTAAATTATATATTATGGATGATTATCATTGCAATTGGATTTAAATCCTTAAAGACAATATATGATTCCTGTTGGTCATATTATACCAAACGCTCAGACCAGAAGATTGTATCGGGTTTTCAACATGTTGCTTTTTTAAAAGCTGCTGATGTTGATTTGCAGTGTTATGATGATTCTGATTTTTATAATGAGTATGTTTATTCTGTTCAGGATTCTTCATCACGCCCTATTTTGTTTATCAACAGTATTGCACAGCTGTTACAAACTGTTTTTACGGTTAGTTTTTCAGGCTTGTATGTCATTGTTAATGATCCTGTTTTATTATTTTTTGTTGTTATTCCAATTTTAGGCGATTCTTTCCTTAGAACAAAGATGAGCAAGGCAAGAGGCGAAAGAACCTCACTCATCATTCCTGAAAACAGAAAGATTGATTATGTGAAACGTATCAGTTATCTTAAAGAAAATGCGATGGATATTCGGACGACAAAAATCCATTTGGTTTTGATGAAATTACTTCACGATGGTGTTGATAATATTATTAATATCTACAAAAAATACAGTAAGAAATTTATCGGTATGTATTTTTTTAGTGATTGTCTTACTCATTTAAACAATACTATAGTAGTTTTTTATATTATTTATAAAATAGTTATTCTAAAGGCGCTTACAGCAGGAGATTTTGTTGCAATTAAAGAAGCTATTTCTCTTGTAAGCAGTAACCTCGGAAAAGTTATGGAGAGGGTGCAAGTTTTTCAGGAGCATAGCATTTACATAAGTCGATACAGGGCTTTTTGTGAATACGAGAACAAGGTGGTTTTCGGTTCTTATGCTCTGCCAGAGCCAAAAGAGTCTAGTCTAGAGCTGGGAATAAATCACGTATCTTTTTCTTATAATCCGGAAAGCGAAATACTAAATCAAATTGATTTTTCAATTAAGAAAGGTGAATTAATTGGAATTGTTGGTTCGAATGGTATGGGAAAAAGTACGTTGGTTAAATTATTGTTACACATGTATGATCCTACAAATGGTGTTGTGGAATTCAGGGGAATAGATATTAAAGAGTTACGTAAAGATGATTATTTATCAAAATTTGATACTGTATTTCAAGAGCATAATAGTTATGCTTTTACGCTTGCAGATAATATTGCTTTTATATCAGATTTATCGGATTATCAAATTAATAAAATGAAAGAAATATTTCACTCTCTTGGCATTGATGAATTTTCGGAATATGTTGATAAAGCAATTTCGCTCACAAAAGAATTTTCAGAAGATGGGTTGGTGCTATCGGGAGGACAGATCCAAAAAATTGCAATAGCCCGTGCACTATATCGAAACAGTGATGTGCTTATTTTAGACGAGCCTACCAGTGCACTTGATGCATTAGCAGAACACAAATTTATGAAGAGTCTAAGACAACATGCAAAAGACAAGACTGTTGTGTTAATCTCGCATCGCTTATCATTGGTGCGCAATGCTGATTGTATTTACTTTATTGAGAATGGGAAAATTTCTGAACGTGGAACACATGAAGAATTAATGAATCAACAAGGCAAATACTACGAAATGTTTACAATCCAATCTAATGCATATCGTGATTAGTTTGTCAAAATGCCAAATAATGGCTGTTGAGGCGCTGTTTCATCGCCTTATTAGCATAAAACAACACATATGAAAGGAGGTTTTGAACTATGCAGGATAAAGATATGTCCAAGAAAACCAGTAATGAAAGTGCTGAAACAATTGATAAATTGGTTCGTGAAATTGCGGAAACCAAAGACTGGTCTGTTTTGGTGCCTGATTATGATGAGGATGCTCTGATGGTGCATTGGACGAGCAAGAGTTGAGTGGACAGTTGGGGCATTAAACAAAGTGGTTGTATGCCCCAACTTCTTTTTTGAAAGAGGTTATTTTATGGTGGATGTTTTATTAGTTTCATTACCATCTTATTGGGGGCGTGAATACGTATATGTTGAAAATTATTGGATGATTGCTATTGCTCAATTCTTGTCTTCATATGGGTATACTGTATCAACAATAGATGCCTCGTTAAAGCAATATAAATTAATCGATGTGCAAAAAAGCGTTTTTCAGATAAAGCCTAAAATATTGGTATATTTAGTATCAAAAAAAAATTTGAACATCGTTATTCACGCTAGAAGCAAGATTACTGCAAATTACAATATTCTGATATGGGATGACTCGTTTAATGCGAGTGAGATGTGTAATTATATTCTTGAGGATGATAAAACAATTAATACTAAATTGGATCGTCTATTTGATTCGATATGTACAATTTTGCCTACTCCATACTGTTCTCAACTATATTCTAAGAATGTTTTCTTAGTAGGAAGGGATTGTCTTAAACAAGTACTTTTAGAAGGCGGCGAGTGTGAAGTCTTAATGCAAATGCCAAAGAGTAAATATTTTCCTTCCGATTATTATTTTTATGCAGAACATTTGTTGTTTGAGAAGAATGGTGAATACATACGGCAGGAGATCATCACTCTTTGTAGTGAATTTTGCCTGAGAAAAATAAATATAATAGCTCAAGATCAAGAATTATATATTAATGAAATTGACAAAGAAAAGAAATATAAAAAGGCTTCAGAATGTGGCTTTTACGATCCTTATGATTATTTTCTTGTTGGCGATAGCGGTGGGTTTTTAATGAATATTGATCCTACTGCTAAATTTGTTAATACAGAATTACTTCAAGAAGTAGGAATTTATTTTGATAATAATAGAAGATATACAGCTTATGAAGAAGATTCTAGTCCGCATAGACAATTTAGACGTAGAGAGCAATATAGACGTAAATATGGTTTTGATGCTCCTTGTCTTAAATTAGCTAATGGTGAAATTAAAAATATTCATATTACTGGTAGTCATTATAATTTTCTTAATTATTGTAGAATTGAACAGCTTGATGAATCTACTGTTGTTAACGGTATGAAATCAACTGCTAAAAAGAAATATGCAAGACCTTTATTTATTGATAGTCAATGGTGGATTTTTAATATACTTGAATTTGCTGAAAAAAATGGTTTTCATTTATTGATTGATAAAACTCGTCGTGGTGGATTTTCTTATATTATGGCTGCTGATAGCGCTAATGCTGTTAATTGTGAATCTCGTAAAGTAGTTATTCATGTTGCTGTTGATAAAAAATATCTTACTCAAACAGGCGGTCTTACAGATTTTGCTGTTAATGATTTAAAGTTTTATGAAGAAAATACTCCTTTTGTTCGTGGAATACTTAGTACTGTTAAGTCTGATTTTCGTTTAGGTTATAAACTTCCAAATGGCGTTGAAGCTGATAAATCTTGGCGTTCTGCGCTTATTAGCGTAAGTGCTGCTAATAATCCAGATTGTGCTATTGGTAAAGATGCTATTAAAGTTAAAGTAGAGGAAGTTTCTACAATGGAAAATTTTGATGATTTTATGAATGTTACTGAACCTGCAATGAGAACAGGTGCTTATACTACAGGTATGTTATGTGCTTGGGGAACTGCTACTTCTGGTAATATGCAAATGTTTGAACAAAATTTTTATAATGTTAAAGGTTTTAATTTTATGCCTTTTGAAAATGTTTGGGATAAAGATTGTCGTAATGAAACTTGTGGTTTCTTTAAAGCATATTGTTGGGGTTTGCAGGGAGAAATAGACGGTGTTAAAGGTATAGATAAGGACGGTAATAGTAATATACTTGTTGGTCTTGAAATATCTCGTCGAGAAAGAATTGAAAAGAAAAATAGTGTAAAAAAATATTCTGATTATATTAATTATCTTGGTCAATACGCTAATTTTCCTGCTGAATCATTTAGTAGTGCTTCTGAAAATATATTTAGTTCAGAAGAATTAACTGCTTGGGAAGATAGACTTAGAATAGATACTGATTTACATTTTTATGTAGACGGTAATCTTGAAATTGACGAAAAAGGTAAAGTTATATTTAAAAGTAATGCTAAATTACATTCTGAAAATAAGAAAACTTACGATTATATTGTAGGCGTTCCAAGACGAGGACATGAGGATCCTCATGGTTGTGTTAGACGTTGGTTTACTCCAGAATATGTTGAAACTAAAAGAGCTGATGGAGCAGTAATAAAAGAAATACCTGTTGGTTTATATAGTATTAATTATGAC
>OLRV01003376.1_pt1 | contig 11226 bp, 8 predicted proteins | sample 1672421 | NCBI WGS metagenome assembly OLRV01 (sample SAMEA3136684, study PRJEB25190) | human gut metagenome | biome: human gut; feature: human-associated habitat; material: faeces | place: Austria | collected 2013
TGTCACGATTCGAAATTTCGGCTGTTTTTTCGAATCGTGACACATTTTTCCTTCCAAAAAAACAATACGGGGGTATAAAACGACATATTCCCAAGGAAAATGCCTCAAAAACATACCCCCGAACCGAAAGTGATGTGTCACGATCCAAAATTTTGGTCTTTTTTTCGAATCGTGACACAAAAAACAAGCCTCCTATATCCTGTGCGCAACCAAACGCATCGGAATGACGCGCGACGAACACGATTATCAGCGGCTTTCAAGGATTCCAGCGCCGATCGCCACAAAAGAGGCACAACACCGAGGAGTCGCGATCATGCGGAAAGCGGGCGGCCTCACGCGCGCACCCAACGAAACCGCATCAGTCAAGCAGCCTAAGCTTGCGGGCTTTCCGATAACGCAGCACCACTTTGCGCCATGGCAAGGGCGTGGTCACCCCAATCGGCCGACCGACGATCGAAGACAACGCATGGGCAACGTTCATGGCGAACGCGGCGCGATGCAATTCGTCGGACAAATCCAGCTGCGTGACCGAAAACACAGTCCAACCAGCGGCCGCAAGACGCGACAGCTTGTTCTGATCGCGCCGATATTGCGCACGGTCAGTACGATGATGGTCACCCTGATAGTCCAGGCCAAAACGATGCTCGGCATCGACAAGATCCAACGTCACCGCAGCGCCATTCGCAAAATTCACGCCGGGGACCACACAGTTCGGTTGCATAATCGGCAGGCCATAACGCACAAGAGTCAGCCTCATTTCGGTCTCCTTGGGGGAATCGCTGCCTGACTGCACGAGCGCCAACGCATCCAGACACTTGCTCCGGTATGGGACGTTCTCAGTTTTAACAAACTCAATCAGCCCCTTACGAGTGGCGAATCGATGGCGAATCAACGACTCCGCAACCATGACGATGTCCTGGATACCCCACCGGCCGGCAGCCAAAGACCACGCCGGAACGGGCATAAGCACCGGAACTCCAGCAACCTCACGCACGTGTCGCGCGGACAAGCCCTTCCAGACATGCACGGTCACATCGGCCGACACCGATGTGCTTTTCTTCACACGGCCGCGACGAGCCGGCGATTGGGCGACCGTATGAAGTTTCGCCGGGGATTGCGGGAATTGGGAAGGCTGAGAAGCCGACTGCCGAAGACCTGGAATCTGATTCCGAGAAACAGCCTGGGAATCCGGGAAATATTGAAAATCCGAATCCGGGAAATCCTGCCCTAAGCGGATAGAGTGCTCGGAATGGCCGAAAGCCGGACTTTCTCCACTCCATCCATAGTCCACGTCCGTCCCAGCGTAACCGCCTTGCGACGAACGCAGCGAAACAACGGAGCAATCACTATCTGCGGGCAGCTCGACGCCCCAAATCGCGAGCGCGGTCTCGTGACTTACGGGATGCCGCAACTCCACGGACTGGGCAATGCGGAGAATACGCCAGCTGGCTTCGGACAGGGTCGCCCGCTGGATCGGCTTGTATGCATCATCAGCATTCATGGCGTGCAATATAAACGATGGCAACGGTTTGATGTGCGTTTTTCCAAAGTTGTGGTCGGAGAACATGCGATTTGGGGCAGTTCAGCATGGCATGGCCGTAATTCCAACGATTTGGAGCGCAACAGCCTGTGGATAACCAATGGAGATGGTTCCAGCTACCACCGCAGCCTTTACAAGGGACGCGGCCTGGCACTTCCGGAAGTGCGGCAAACCGGTATTTCTTTTCGCTTGGGGAATCGGGGATGGATCAGCCTCAGCCCAGCCTTCAAGGCAATTCGGACCAATTCATCACGAACCAGCACAAACTAGTCTCAAGCGAGCCTTGAACCAGCTTTGGAGCGGAATCTTCCGCTATAAATGTGTCACGATTCGAAATTTCGGCTGTTTTTTCGAATCGTGACACATTTTTCCTTCCCCAAAAACAATACGGGGGTATAAATCGGCGCATTTCCAAGGAAAATGCCTCAAAAAACATACCCCCGAACCGAAAGCGATGTGTCACGATCCAAAATTTTGGCCATTTTTTCGAATCGTGACACAAAACAAGCGACACGGGCAGTACCGGAAGAGTAGGTCCAAGGCCTGCTCTGGAAAGGGCGGAGCTGGCGCACAGATAGCGTGGGCAGTGCCGGAAGAGCGGAATCAAGGCCTGCGATGGAAGCGAGGAGGGCACTCAGGGGAGGAGAAGGCATGCGGAAAGCGGGAGCACTAGGCGGCGCGAAACCAAACACGCGACACTAGGCACGGGTGGTGGCGCGGGCTATGATGCGGGATTGGGTGGTGATGAGCTCCGGTTCCAACGTACGGCTGCCGTCGATGCGGTTGATGATGCGGCTGACCGCGGTCGGCGCGATCCAGTCGAGGCAGGAATCCATGGTGGTCAGCGGCGGCTGGAAATATGCGGCTTCCTCGTTGTTGTCGAAGCCGATCACCTGCACCCGGTCGGGCACCGCGATGCCGTTCGCTGCCAAAGTGAACAGTGCGCCCAACGCAAGCTGGTCGTTGAACGCCACGATGCCATCGAAGGGGATGCCAGAGTCGACGATGCGCTGCGTCATGCGCGCGCCCGAGCCGATGGTCCAATCCTGGCCGACGTTGGGCACTAGCCGTGTGTCCAATTCGACGCCTTGGTCGGCACACGCTTCGAATATGCCTCGCATGCGCAGCTGCGCGTTGCCTTCCACGGCGTCGCGCAGCTCGAGGATATGCTCCGGATCGGTTCGCGAGCCGATCACCGCAAGATTCGTGGCACCGTGGTCGAACAGGTATTGCGCGGCGAGACGCGCCTCCTGGACGTCGTCCGGGGTGACATGGTCCGCCTTGCCATGCGTGGACCGCGCGCCCACGCAGACCAGCGGATAATCCACGTCCAGGTCCTCGGGATCGAGATCCTCGACTTCGGAGATGGACAGGATCATGCCGTCCGACACCGTGGCATTGAAGTTTCGCAACAGCGCGCGGGCACCCTGCGCGGATCCTTCCGCATACGTGGTGATGTACACGGAATAGCCGTAGATGCGGGCCGCGTCGATCACCCGGTTGGCCAGTTCGGCCAAATATGGCGCGGTCAGGCTCGGCACCGCGAGCGTGATGAAGCCGGTTTTGCCGCGATTGAGATTGCGGGCCGACACGTTGACGCGGTAGCCGAGCCTGTCGATGACGTCCTGCACTTTTTCGCGTGTGGCGTCGGCCATGCGGCCGGAATGGTTGATGACGTTCGACGCGGTTTTGAGGGAGACTCCGGCCTCTTGCGCCACTTCACGCAGTGTGACGCGTTTCCTGTCGGACTTGTCCGGCTTCACTTCGGCCATATCTCCCCCTAACCGCATCCGTCATCGATATTCGACTTCCAACTTTACCGCCTTACCACGAGCACGCCGTTGCGGCGCACGGTGTACGAGCCGGGCTTTTCCTCCCGATCCGTCTGGAACAGGATGACCGGCTCGCCTTCGATGCCTTGCAATTCGACCGTCTTCTTGCCACGGGGCAGGTAGAAGTCGAAGGTGGCGTCGGCGGAGGCGCGCACGGTGTGCAGCACGTCGGCATTCTCCTGCGACGAGGCCGCGAGATATGCGCGGACCAGCTTCGTCAGATCGGCCACATCCAGGTCGCAGCCGACGAAATACGCTTCGCCGGAGCCGTACGGATTACGGGTGACCGCGGCCGTGCCGTCGAGCTCCCATTCGTCCGCTTCCTCGCCGGCGTACGTGGCAAGCACCTGCGCGTGTTCGCCGGTCACGTTCACGTCGTTCTGCCACAGGCGGGTCGTGGTGCCGTCCAGCGCGGCCGAATCGTCGGCGGACGACAGTCGGATCTCGCCCGGCTCGCCTTCGGCTTCGGCGCCGAGGATGTTGAATTCCTCGCCGCGGACGCCCAGCATCGAGCGCAACAGGCCATCGCCCGCGCCCGGGTATCCGCCGAGCCAAGTGTGGAAATGCTCGTCGATCAGTCCGGTCGCGTAGCCGACCACCACGCGGCCGCCGGCGGCCGCGAAGTCGGCCAACCGCTGCGTGTCGGCGGCGCTCAGGATCAGCACGGTCGGCAGCACGACGGTCTTGTACGAGCTCCAGTCGTAGGCGAGCGGCACGATGTCGGCGCGCGAGCCCGCGTCCAGGAACGCGCGGTACCAGTCACGCACGTCATGCCAGTGGTTGAGTTTCATGCTCGGCAGGGTCTGGGAGCGGGTGGCCCATTCCGATTCGGCGCTGAAGAGGATCGCCGTGTCGGAGTGCGCCAATTCGGTGCCCTGCACGCCGGCGTCGGCGAGCGTGTGCAACGACGCGCCCAGCTCGCACACCTGGCGGAACAGCTTCGTGTCCTCGCCGGCGTGCGGAACCATGGCCGAATGGAACGCTTCGGCACCGAACGCGGACGCGCGCCACTGGAAGAAGTTGATGGCGTCGGCGCCCATGGCCACATGGGCCAGGGAGTCACGCACGGTCTCGCCCTTGCGCTTGCGGGTGTTAAGCGGCTTCCACTGCACCGCCGAGGTGGAGTGTTCCATGACGTACCACGGCTTGCCGAGCGCGAGCGAATCCATGAGAGCGTCGGAGCAGGCCAGCTCGTCGAGGTGGGATTCGCCCTCGTGGAAGTAGTGGTCGTTGGATACGAAGTTCACTTCCTTGGCCCAGGCGGCGTAGTCCATGCAGCACTGGTCGGTGGAGACCATGAAGTTCGTGGTGAACGGCTTGTCGGGGCAGATTTCGGCGATCGCGTCGCGTTCGGCTTTGTAGAAGTCGAGGAGCATGTCGTTGCCGAACCGTTCGAAGTCGAGCTTCTGGCCGGGGTTGACCATCGAGTCGGCGCCCATGAACCGTGGGATGAGCACTTCGTCGAAGCCGTTCATCTCCTGGCCCCAGAAGGTGGTGCCCCACGCCTGATTGAGCGCGTCGATGGTGCCGTACTTGCGGCGGCACCATGCGCGGAAGGCCTCGAGCGCGTTGTCGGAGTAGTCCTCGCGGTTGTTCCACCCGTATTCGTTGCCCATGTGCCATGCGGTCACATACGGGTTGGTGCCGTACCGTTCGGCGAGCTTGCGGCACAGGGTCAGCGCGTATTCCTTGAACACCGGGCTGGTCGGGCTCCAGGATTGGCGCGAGCCGGCGTTGACCGGATGGCCGTACTTGTCACGCGGAAGGACCTCCGGGTGGCTTTCGTACAGCCACAGCGGCGCGGTCGCCGTCGCGGAGGCCAGGTCGACCACGATGCCGGCATTGCCGAGTTTGTCGATGATGCGGTCGAGCCAGCCGAAATCCCAACGATCCTCGGTGGGTTGGATGCGATCCCAGCTGAAGATGGCGAGGGCCACGGTGTTGACGCCGGCCTGCTTCATCAGGCGGATGTCGTCGTCCCAGATGTCCTCGGACCATTGGTCGGGATTGTAGTCGCCACCGAAGGCGATGCCGCGGCCATCCGCGGTCAGCAGTTCCGGCCATTCGAAGTTGCGTCGCGCACTCACGATTATCTCCTTTGGTAATTGGCATAAAGCCATGGTTTTTTGTATATTACATTCGTTATTCGCCCACCGGCATGTGGTACACCGGTGTAGCATACACGTCGGTGACGTCAGCGACGCACGCATCGGACTGCTCCAGGCGGGCCGCCATCGACGATGTTACCTTCACGCGGACCCCGCGCCTCAGCGGCGTGACGACCAGCGTCAGCTTTCCACCAGCGGCATCGATGGCATCCGCGTAATCGCGCAATCCGACCTGCCATGTCTCGCCGTTGCAGAAATTATCGGCGATCAGCACATCGCCGCAGAACAGCCAGCCGATATCGCCCTGGTATGCGATGTTCAGCATGACATCGGCGACCTGCCGTTGATCGCGGAAAAGCCGTCCCATGCCAGCCGGCAAAGCGATTTCGTACCGATCGGCGTGCAGTCTTCTCAGACGCGCATACACCGATACGGGCTCCACCGGCCGCGGAGAGCCGAGCAAGCCTTCCGGATATGCGGCGATCCCGTTTTCGGCGCGGGGCGATTCCAGCGTCCACCCATCGCCGTCCTCGTACAGCAACGCGTTGTCGTCGTCGACGAAGGCGAGGCCTCCATCCAACACCGTCATCCGCCCGGCGAGCGCTCGTGTGACGCATACGATCTCCGCCGCGTCCCGGACCATGAAGCGTTCGAAATCCGCCTTGCCGACGGTGACGTCCTGGATGTCGCCTTCGAAATGGAACGTCAGCTCATCCATGCCATCGGGCTTGAGGAACACGAACGTGCGGAACGGTCGGCCCGGCACCCGCAGCACGGTGACCGGCTGCAGGTTGGCGCGGACGAGCCGCACGCCGTCCAGATCCATGTTGAACGGCAATATGCAGTTCTCCCCCTCGGCGAGGCCGATGCCGGTGAACCGTATGCGCTCACCGGTACCCGTCGTCACGTCGATTTGCTCACCGTGACGGCTCGGCACGCGCGCATGGTCCTGGAAGTTGTCGATGGACACGAAACCCCGTTCGCCATCGCTGCGCACGGCATACCGGAGGGTCTCGGAGTCGGACGGATCGATGCGGTCCTGCCCGTCCTGCAACGAGACCGGCATTCCGGCGAGTTCCGGCCCGAAGGCTTTGACGAACTCGTGCAGGGTGCGCAGCCGCCGGTAGGATTCCCGCACCTGTCCGAATTCGCCAAGGGGCGCTTGGAAATCATAGGAGCGTTTCGGGGTCTGCCCCTCATTGAGGAATCCGGCCGCGCCCTTCGGGTTGGTTCCGCCATGGAACATGTAGTAGCCGAGGAAATCGCACCCCGAGCCGAGCTTGATGTTGGCCATCGCGTCGACGGAGCGCTTCGGCAGCACGAAACGGTAATCGTACGAATTGAACATCCCGCCGCCCATCTCGCAGCAGGCGTACGGGCGGCTGTCCGGATCGTACGGGGGATCGAAGCCGTCGCTTGTGCTGGAGCCATGCAGCCTCCGGTATCGGTACTCGTCGGTGGCGGGATGCTCCGTCATCCCCTCGGCACCGACGCCGTCGTAGAACAGCCACGGCCGGTACGCGTATCCACCCCACAGCGGCAGCATGTCGTCCGGAACCGGTGACTGCCAGCCGGTGCAGGTGAACATCGGCGGGTCGATGCCTTCCTCGATCGCGATGTCGCGCAGCCGTTCCAGGTAGCCGGCCCCATCGTGGCCGGACGGCACCCATTCACGGCTGATGCCGGTGGTCATCTCCCAAGGAGCCGACGACGCCATGTACTCGTTGTCGACCTGGGCCGCGATGATCGGCCCGCCATCCTTGAAATACAGGCCGCGCAGCTGCTGCGCGATATGCGCGTAGAGACCGCGCACCGCATCGAGGAAGCCGGCGTCGAGGGAACGGACCTCATACGACTTGCCGTACAGCCAGTCGGGAAGTCCGCCGTTGCGCACCTCGCCATGGCAGAACGGTCCCAGCCGCACGATGACGTGCAGTCCGTGCCGGGCGCACAATTCCACGAATCGGCGCACGTTCCTGTTGCCGGAGAAATCCCACTCCCCCTCGCGCTCCTCATGGTGGTTCCAGAACACGTAGGTGGATACGACGTCGATGCCCGCCGCGGCCATCTTCGCGAGTTCCGTGTCCCACCGTTCGGCGGCGATCCGCGAATAGTGCATCTCGCCGGCGATGGGGATCCATGGCGATCCGTCACGGGTCAGGAAGCGGTTCGTGGCGCCCAGGGTCCCGCCATCCGGCCCGCATGCGGCTGCGGCGCGGATGACGGGGATCCCGTATGCGGGCGTCCGCGCGAACTTGCTGGCTTCCGAAAGATCAACCTCATAGCGCATAACGCTGCTCCTTGTCGAATTCCCGCAAGCAGGAGGACCGGTCAGCCCTTGACCGAACCGGCGACCAGGCCGGCCACGATCCAACGCTGGCAGAAGATGAAGAACACGAACACCGGGATGAGCGCGATGGTGGTGACCGTCATGAACAACGGCCAGTTCGTCGTGAAGGTGCTGATCGCGTTGAACACCTGCAGCACGATGGTCTGTTTGTTGGTCGACGAGATGTACACGCTCGGCGTCATGAAGTCGTTCCACGTGCCCATGGTCTGGAACACGATGACGGTGGTCAGGATCGGGCGGATCAGCGGCAGCACGATCGTCCAGAAGATGCGGAACGGACCGGCGCCGTCGATACGGGCGGCCTCGATGATCTCATACGGCAGGCCGCGCATGTACTGCACGATCAAGAAGTAGCAGAAGGTCGCGCCGCCCGTGTAAAGCACGATCAGGCCGAGCAGCGAATCGACGAGACCCACCTGTGCCTCCATGCGGTACTGCGGAATCAGCAGCGTCTGGCCGGGGATGATGAAGGACAGCATGAGCAGCACGCCGATCACGGCGGTGAACTTGCTCTTCTTCAGGATCATGCCGTATGCGGCGAGCGCGCCGAACAGCACCTGCAGGCCGACGCCGACCACCGTCACGATGATGGTGTTCTTGAAGGCGTTGACAATGGGCAGATGCCCGAATGCATACGTGTAGTTCTCGAAATTCCATGTCTTTGGTAACCCAATCGGGTCCATGGACATCTCGGCGCTGCTTTTGAACGTGTTGATGACGATGACGTACAGCGGCACCGCGCAGATCAGCGCGATAGCGATGACGACGACGGAACGGATGATCGAGCCGATACGCTCGCGTTGCTGCAGAGTCATGACAGCCTCTTTTCTACCAGATTGGTGATTACCTGCTGCAGGGCGACCAACAGCGCGCAGCAGATGAAGAAGATGACGCCCAGTGCGGAGCCCAGTCCGTACCGGCTCGAACCGATGCCCGTGAGGATGATGGACTGGGTCACGGTGTAGGTGGAGTAGCCCGGACCGCCGCTGGTGAGGCCATACGGCAGATCATAGACCTTCAAACCACCGGTAAGCAGCATGAAGATGCTCACACCCATGGCCGGAACCATCTGGGGCAGTGTGATGTTGAAGAACTGCTGGCGACGGTTTGCGCCATCGACGGCGGCCTGTTCGTAGATATCGGCGGGGATAGCCTGCAGATACGCCAGATACAGCGTGGCGTGCCAGCCGATCTGAGCCCATACCGCTACGAAAATCACACAGAATTTGGCAAGTTCGGAATTCGACAACCACGGAATCGCATCGATGCCGATCTTGGCGAGCAGCGTGTTGACGACGCCGGACTTCAGCGGGGAGAAGATGTACTGCCAGACCAAGCCGAGCACGGCCATGGACGGCACCGAGAAGAAGAAGAACAGGGAACGGGCGAAGTTACGGCCGAAGAACTTGCGGTTGAGCACCACAGCCAGCGGCAGGGCGATCACGGTGATGAGCACGGTGGTGGCCACCGTGTACAGCAGCGTGAAGCCGAGGCCCGCGAGCAGCGTCGGATCCTTGAAGCACTGCACGTAGTTCGCGAACCCCACGAACTTCGCGTCCGCGAAATTGTAACCGGAGTAATCGGTGAAGCTGAACACCAGGCTTTGCAGGAATGGGATGAGGATCACCACGCTGTTCCTGCTTTTCGATCAGCTCCAGCTCCGCGTTGTACATCAGGTGGCGATTTTCCAGCGCCTTTACGAGATTCGGGTATTTCCGGTATTTCATGCGGATCAGGGGCAGTACCCGGTTTTTCTCTTTCCGATAGCCTTGCGGCTGCGTCAGAATGACCACATTTTTTGTGTAGCCGATGCTTTCGAAATAGGCGACGGGAATGGAATCGGCTATGCCGCCGTCCAGCAGTTTTACGCCATCGATCTCCACGATCTGTGAAACCAGTGGAAGTGAAGCGGAGGCGCGGATCCAATCAAAGCCGTGATCGTTCCGCCCAGTGTATTCGTGATAGACCGGCTTTCCGCTTTCAATATCCGTGCAGGTAACATAGAATGCCGTCGGATCTTTCTCGTAAGTGTCAAAGTCGAAAGCATCAAGCTTCAGCGGCACTTCACCGTAGCAAAATTCCGTATTGAAAAGATTCCCCGTTTTTAAGAGAGAACCGACGCCGCAATAGCGCTTGTCGCGGCAGTATTTCGCATTGTAGCGGATCGCCCGCCCGATCTGCCCAGATTTGTAATTGACGCCGAATGCCGCCCCCGCGGAAACGCCGATGATGCCGTCAAAGCGAATTCCGTTTTCCATCATGACATCCATCACGCCTGCGCTGAACATTCCGCGCATGGCACCGCCTTCCAGGATCAAACCAGTTTTCATTTCTTTTTCGCGTTCCTTTCCCTCTGCTTGCGCAGTCGGAAGCATAATTTCTTCCGGCAGTTCGGCAGATATGATGCTCGCTTAAACGACCAGAAAAGATAGGTCAGATCCTGACTTTCCCTTGTCATTCGCATAAGCGATCCACTTCGCTGGCATTGTATAACAACATTTGTCGTATGGCAAGTTTTTGCTTGCGTTCTCGTGTGTGAGGCAACTGGTTCGGATCCGACAGTCTCCGGCAGAAATCGCCGGAATCGCACGATTTCGGTGATTCTCTTCTGTGAGCGGCAACTTCTTGAGGATTTGCTTTTTTTAACATTTTTAATTGGGGGAAATCGCTGGAATACCTTGACTTTATGCGGATGATATGCTAATATTTTTCCGATTTTTAGGTGACTGTCTGTGGGTAGTCCACCGGGAAATCCATTAGAATCTGACAGATCGGAGATACATATTATGGAAAGAATCAAGACTCTTGAGACTCGCAGCCTGTGCGACAGCGCCAAGAACGGCGGCTGCGGTGAGTGCCAGACTTCCTGCCAGTCCGCCTGCAAGACCAGCTGCGGCGTGGCAAACCAGAAGTGCGAGAACAACAAGTAATCGATCGCAATTTTCAAAAAGCTGCCGCCTGTTCAGGCGGCGCTTTTTCTGTATAAGGAGAACGGAAGAATGGTACATCAGTATCAACTGAACGGCTACAACATCGTGCTGGACACCTGCTCCGGCGCCATTCATGTAGTGGATGAGGTGGCCTATGACATCATTGCGCTTTACCCGGACCGCACGGCAGATGAGATCGTATCGGTGATGATGGAAAAATACGGCGCGCGCGAGGATGTGACGGAGCAGGATCTGCGGGACTGCATTGCCGACGTGGAGGCGCTGAAGAAGGCTGGGAAGCTTTACACGCCGGATACCTTCGCGGACATGGCCGGTACATTCAAGGAGCGCTCCGGCGATGTGGTGAAGGCACTGTGTCTGCATGTGGCGCACACCTGCAACCTGAACTGCTCCTACTGCTTCGCCAGCCAGGGAAAATACCATGGAGACCGCGCGCTGATGAGCT
>OLRV01003380.1_pt1 | contig 11215 bp, 9 predicted proteins | sample 1672421 | NCBI WGS metagenome assembly OLRV01 (sample SAMEA3136684, study PRJEB25190) | human gut metagenome | biome: human gut; feature: human-associated habitat; material: faeces | place: Austria | collected 2013
GATATCGTCACCGATGACGATACGGTCGAAGAAATGAAAGTGACCAACGGCTCGGCCGTCCTGCCCCTGGAAGACCGGGGCTACTACTTCATGGGCCGCGGCCTCGACGACGGACTGCAGCGGGAAATGGCCGTCAAGTCCAGTGAACTCTATCACGTCATCGGCAAGCCCCTCGTGAAGATCCTTGACCTGGTCAAAGACGTGCTCCGCGAAACGCCGCCGGAACTGGCAGCAGACATCATGGAACACGGTATCGTCCTTACAGGCGGCGGCGCCAAGCTGCACGGCATGGATCAGCTCTTCACACAGGAACTGGGCGTCCCCGTCACCGTCGCACCGGACCCGGAATTGGCCGTTGCCAAGGGCACGGGCATCGCCGTGGCAGATCGTGATAAGTTGTCGGCCCTCATTGAAGGGGCTCAGCGTATATATAGGAGGAGATTTTAAAATTGTTTTCGTTCGGTAAAAGAAGCGTCGTCTTCGTACTCATCTTATTCATCGTCATTGCCCTCTTTGGCTGGGCCTGGCGCCAGCGCGACTCCCTGCCGTTCATCACGAAGCCCCTGGTGGCTATCGTGTCGCCTTTTGAATACGGTGCCAGCCGTATCATGGATTCCCTGACTTCGAGCATCCATATCGTCGACGTCAGCCTGAAGAACCGCATTGAATGGGAATCGCTGGAAAAAGAAAATGCCGACCTCAAGAGCCGGACCGTCGACTACGATGAAGTCGTAGCCGAAAACGAACGCCTGCGGGCGCTCCTCGATTTCAAGAAATCCCATAATCAGTACCAGCTCCTGGCCGGTTCCGTCATCTCCCGTGACTACGGCACTTGGACCAATACGATGATTATCGACGTCGGCAGTGCCGAAGGCGTCGATAAGGACATGCCGGTCATCACGCCGAGCGGCGTCGTCGGCTTCATCAGCGATGTCTATCCGCATTCGTCCCGCGTCCAGCTCCTGACGGACCCGCGCACCAGCATCGGTGCCATCGTCCAGCGGCCGGAATCGCGTGTTTCCTCTGTCGTCCGCGGCAACGGCAACGTACCGACGGAACCGCAGTTCGTAAATATCGCCAAAGATGCGGATATCCTCGAAGGGGATACACTGGTTACGTCGGGCTTCGGTTCGATTTATCCGAAGGGCCTCTTCATCGGGACCATCGTCTCAATCCATCAGAATGAAAATGATTTCGTAAAATATGCCGTCATTCGTCCGTCCGTCGATTTCTCCAAACTGGAAGAAGTCTTCGTCATCCTAAAGTCGTCTGACACCGGTTCTTATGAAAAACCGGATGTCACGCCGAAACTCGTACCGCAGACGAATCGCGACAAAGTCGAAGGGATCAAAGGAGCTGCGGCCTTATGAAGAAACTGAACTGTATCATGACAGCCTTCATCGTCTTCGTCCTGCAGGCGGCAATCCTGCCGTTCATGTTTAACGGTGTGAGCCAGCCTAATCTGATCTTTGTCTTCGTCGTCCTCATGGCCCTCCATCACGGCCAGCGCATCGGCATTATTACCGCCTTGTTGGGCGGTTTTTGCCAGGACGTCATCATCGGCAATTTCTTTGGGCTCCATTTGCTCGTCTATTTGCTCATTGCCATCGTCTGCAGCTATCTCGGCCGCGACATCGATAAGGACCAGTGGGTCCTGACGCTGCTCATCGTCCTCGTCGCGACGGAAGTGAATCTGGCCCTGACGTGCGGCTTCCTTTTCCTCGCCGGCCAGTACATCAATGTCGCAGCGTACCTCATCGAATTCAGCATACCTATGCTTGTTTATCACGGAATCCTGGCCCTGCCGGTCGACCACATCGTCTGGCATTTGCGGCGCGACGACGCCTTTTATGGCTTTCCGGGCTATCGCTGGTAAATAAAGGAGAGTTAGTTACATGCTTGAAGCGTTATTGAAAAAGAAGAATCAAGATGGCCGTTTCCGGTACCTCTACTGGATCGTCATTGTGATTTTCATTGTCCTCATCAGCCGGCTCGTCTATCTGCAGCTCTTCGCCGGCGAATATTACCATACCCTGGCTGATGGGAACCGCCTGCGCGCGATTCCTATCGCTGCCATGCGCGGCATCATGTATGACCGCAACGGTCAGATCCTCGTCGGCTCGCGTCCGAGCTTCATGGCGACTTACGTGCCGCCTAAGGAAGGCATGAGTGATGAAGAGCTGACCAAGCTGGCCGGCATCCTCAACGTGCCGGAAGATGAGCTGCGGGAAAAAGTCCAGAAAGTAAAGAGTTCCTACGTGCCGACGGTCCTGGCCAACGATTTGACGCAGGACGTGGTCACGAAAATCGAAGAACAGCGCAATGATTTGCCCGGTGTCTCTGTCGACGTCCAGCCAATCCGCTATTATCCGTATAAGATGATGGCCGCTCAGGTCTTCGGCTACGTCGGCCAGATCGACGAAGAAGACGAAAAGCGCCTGAAAGGGCAGGAAGGCGTCTCCAACATCACCCAGATCGGCCGCGCCGGCCTGGAAGCGTACTATGACGACCTCCTGCGCGGCAAAGACGGCGGCCGTCAGGTCGAAGTCGATGCTGCAGGCAGCCCGGTCAAGGAAATGGAACGCAAGGAACCTGTCGCCGGCCACAACATGCATCTGACCATCGACCTCTATTTGCAGCAGGCGACGGAACGTGCTATGGAACGGCAGATTGCCAACGGCATCGGCACGCACGGCATTGCTGCCGTCGCTATCGACCCGAATACGGGCGCTGTCCTGGCCATGGCCAGCCGTCCGGCTTACGACCCGAACTGGTTCACGCGGGGCATTACGGCCAAGGAATGGTCCCTGATCAACGACAACCCGGACCACCCCATGGAAAACCGCGTCATTGCCGGTGAATATCCGCCGGGCTCTACGTTTAAGCTGATTACCGGCTCGGCCGCCCTGGAACTGAAGAAAGTCACGCCGGACGAAATGATCTTCGACAGCGGCCGCCACTGGCTCGTTGACATGCGCAACGCCGGCGGCGAAGCCTTGGGCTGGATCAACTTCGTCGAAGCCCTGGCCAAGTCCGATAACGTCTATTTCTACGAAATGGGCCGCCGCGTCGGCATCGACGAATTGGCGAAATACGCCCGCATGTTCGGCATGGGCAAGAAGACTGGCATCGCCCTGCGCGGCGAAGCACCGGGCCTCGTTGCCAGTGCGGAATACAAGAAAAAGAATTTCCACGATGAATGGTACCTCGGCGATACGTTCAACTCCGCTATCGGCCAGGGCTTCCAGCTGGTTACGCCGCTCCAGGCCGCGATGATCGTCAGTGAAGTCGCCAACGGCGGTATCCAGTACCGTCCCTTCATCGTCAGCCGTATCGACAACCTCGACGGCACACCGTATAAGATCTTTGCACCGGAACAGGTAGGGACCCTGTCCGTTTCCAAATCGACCCTCGACCTGGTCCGCGAAGGCATGCGCAACGTTGCGGAAGAATCCGGTACTGCCGGTTCGCTGTTCGCAGGCTTCCCGATTCAGGTCGCCGGCAAGACAGGGACGGCGGAAAACTTCGGCGGCACCGACCACGGCTGGTTCGTCGCCTACGCGCCCTATGACCATCCGCGCATCGTCATCGCTGTCCTTACGGAACACGGCAGCTTCGGTTCGCTTTCGTCCGGTCCTATTGTCCGCTCCATGCTGGAAGCATACTTCCACGTCGGTGAATACGCCAACGGCGTGCCGAAGAATGACAAAGACAAAGACGGCAAGAAGAATACCGATAAGAACAGTCAAGAGGATCATAAAGCAGCCGCCAAAAGTGATACGGACGATTCCGACCGCTAGGCGGCAGGAAAGGAGCTCACTGCTATGTCACGACTCATCGCCATCGCTTCCGGCAAGGGAGGCGTCGGCAAGACCCTGATTACAGCGACGCTGGCTGTCCAGCTGCAGCGCCGGGGCCGTACAGTCCTGGCCGTCGATGCCGATATGGGACTGGGCAATCTCGATTTGCTCTTCGGCCTGGAAGATGCCGTCCGCTATGATGCCTCTCAGGCCGTGCGGGGCAAATGCCTGCCTGCCGAGGCCCTGCTGCATGTCCTGCCGGGTCTCGACCTGCTGCCGGCCAGCCGCAAGCGGACCTGGGAGAAACTCGATGGCCCGTCGTACGAATACGTCGTCGAATCCCTGTCCGGGAATTATGACTATACCCTTATCGACTGCCCGCCGGGCCGCGCCGAGACCTATAAGGCGGCGACAGCCCTGGCGGATGAACTCCTTTTTGTCGTGGAACCTTCGCCGTCATCCCTGCGCGATGCTGCCAAAGTACGGCAGTACTGCCAAAAACAAGGCTGTCTTCATGACCGTATTATCCTCAACAATTTTTACGCCGACGGCAGCCTGACGCCGGAAGACGTGAAATCCAGCCTCCAGACCGGCCAGCTCGCCGGTCTCTTGCCGCATGATGAGCGCATCGAAGCGCTGGCCGCTGCAGGCGCGATGAAAGACGCGTCCCAGGACCTGCCGTTCTGTCGGGCCCTGACGGCGACGGCTGCCTTCCTCGAGACAGGGGAGGCTGTGCCGCAGACGCGGCTAGAATGCCTGCTGCCGTATCATGGAGTGCGCCGGGAAAGCACTTTCGGTCTGTCGCTCCGGCACCGCCGTCAGGAAAGCCGGAACTGGCGTCACTATCGTCGATAGGAGAGAGAAATGTTTATTAAACGTGAATGGAAAAATTTAGATAAAGTCATGCTCACGGTGTGCTTCCTCATCGTCTGCATCAGTCTCTGCATCATTGGCAGTGCGACGCATATCAACCAGGGAGCCATCAATTACGACTTCGTCGCCAAGCAGGGGGCGGCCTTCGTCGTCAACTTGATGATTATCCTTTTCTTCAGCCGCTTCGACTATGCGAAACTGAAGAAGTACGCGAAACCCCTGTATATCATCAATTTGCTGATGCTTGTCGCCGTCATGTTCATCGGCACGTCTGCCCTGGGTGCCCAGCGCTGGATTCAGCTCGGGCCGATTACCCTGCAGCCGTCGGAATTTTCCAAGCTGATCATGATTATCTGCACGGCATCTATCCTCAGCGACCGCGTCGGCCAGCTCAATACGTGGCGTCAGGTTCTGCCCATTGGCCTTTACGTAGGCATCCCGTTCCTCCTAGTCCTCAAGCAGCCTGACCTGGGCACGAGTCTTGTCTTTTTGGCCATCACTTTCGGCATGCTCTTTGTCGGCCGCATCAAGATGTCCCTTTTGCGCAACGTCTTCATCGCCGGCGTCGTCATGGCCCCGATTGGCTGGCACTTCCTCAAAGACTATCAGAAGTCCCGTATTACGGTCTTCCTCAACCCGAATGCCGACCCCTTCGGCGCCGGCTATCACATCATCCAGTCGAAGATCGCCATCGGTTCGGGCATGCTTTTCGGCAAAGGCCTCTTCCAGGGGACCCAGAGCCAGCTGAACTTCCTGCCGGAAAACCACACGGACTTCATCTTTTCCGTTATCGGTGAAGAACTCGGCTTCTTAGGCTGCGTCTTCATCTTGTTCCTGTACTTCATCCTCGTCTACCGCGGCCTGATGATTGCCAAAGACTGCAAGGACAGCTTCGGGATGATGCTCGCTACGGGCGTCGTCTCCATGTGGGCCTTCCAGATTCTGGTCAACGTCGGCATGACCTGCGGTATCATGCCGGTCACCGGCATCCCGCTGCCCTTCATGAGCTACGGCGTCAGCGCCTTGACGACGAATATGATGGGCCTCGGCCTCTTACTGAGTATCTACATGCGTCAGCAGACGATGATCTTTTAATGCCCCTTAAAGGAGGAAAAAAATTGTCACATCCCGTGGAGATTGATCCGATTTTACTGAGCAAAGTCAGCAAGCCTGCCCGCTACGTCGGCGGGGAATGGGGGAGCGTCGTCAAGAATCACGACGACGTCAAGCTGACTGTCGCTTACTGTTTCCCTGATGTCTATGAAGTCGCCATGAGTCACCTGGGCTTGCGCATCCTTTATGCGCTCCTCAACGAACGGCCCGACACGGCAGCGGAACGCGTCTATGCGCCCTGGCCGGATATGGAAGACGTCATGCGCAAGCAGGGCTATCCGCTCTTTTCCCTGGAAACGAAGACGCCTGTCCGCGATTTCGACATGGTCGGCTTTACCCTCCAGTACGAAATGAGCTTCACGAACATCCTCAACATGCTCGACCTTGCCGGCATCCCGCTCTTTGCCAAAGACCGGGGCGAAGACATGCCCCTCGTCGCTGCCGGTGGTCCCTGTGCCTATAACGCAGAACCCCTGGCCGACTATATCGACGTCTTTTTCCTCGGCGAATCGGAAGAATCGACACAGGTCCTGGCCGATACAATTATCGCCTGGAAGGAAGCAGGCAAACCGGGCGGCAAAAAGGGCCTCCTCAAACAATTGGCCCAGCAGCCCGGCAACTACGTGCCGTCTTTCTACGACGTGATCTACGACGAAAAGGGCGATTTCAAGGCTATTACGCCCAACGTTCCCGAAGCGCCGGCAGAAATCGAGAAGTGCGTCGTCCAGGATGTAGAACATATTTTCTTCCCGACGAAGCCCATCGTGCCCAATATCGACATCGTCCACAACCGCGCCGTCCTGGAACTCTTCCGCGGCTGCAGCCGGGGCTGCCGTTTCTGCCAGGCTGGCATGCTCTACCGTCCGGTGCGGGAAAAATCGCCGCAGCATCTGGCGAAACTTGCCAAAGAAATCGTCGCCAATTCGGGCTACAACGAAATTTCCCTGATGAGCCTCAGCTCGGCAGACTATTCCTGTCTGACAGAGCTCGTCGATATGCTCCTCGACGAATTCAAGGGCCAGAAGGTCAGCGTCAGCCTGCCGTCGCTCCGCGTCGACAGCTTTTCCGTCGACATCGCCAAGAAGGTCCAGCAGGTCCGCAAGAGCGGCCTGACCTTTGCGCCGGAAGCGGGGACGCAGCGCCTGCGCGACGTCATCAACAAGGGCGTGACGGAAGAAAACCTTCTCTCGGCCTGCGAAAATGCCTTCCAGAACGGCTGGTCCACGGTCAAGCTCTACTTCATGATGGGCCTGCCGACGGAAACGGACGAAGACTTGGCAGGCATCGCCGATTTGGCCTACAAGGTCCTCAACCTCTACCGCAAGGTGACGCACAAGAACAACGGCAAGGTCACGGTCTCCGTTTCGTCCTTCGTGCCGAAAACGCATACGGCCTTCCAATGGTTCGGCCAGCTGCCCATTGAAGAAATCGAACGCAAGCAGCAGTACATTAAGAGCCTGATCAACGACAAACACATTTCCTACCACTACCACGACGCCAAGACGGGCCGCCTGGAAGCGACCTTCGCCCGCGGTGACCGCCGCATGGGCAAGGTCCTCTACGAAGCCTGGAAACTGGGCTGCAAATTCGACGGCTGGACAGAAATGTTCGACTACGATAGGTGGATGCAGGCCTTTCAGAATGCCGGCATCGATCCCGATTACTACGCGGCCCGCACGCGCAGCCTCGACGAACCCCTGCCCTGGGACCACCTCAGCAACGGTGCCGCCAAGGCTTATTTGCAGCGTGAGTGGCAGCGCGCGTCCAAGGCCGAACTGACCCATGACTGCCGCCGCCTGCCCTGCACGGGTTGCGGTGTCTGCCCGCATCTCGGCGTATCGATCATCGACAGAAAGGAAGGGGACGACCATGGAAAGACTACGTTTAGCTGTTAAGAAAGACGGGGCTCTGCAGTTCCTGTCGCACCTCGACTTCGCCCGGGCCGTGCGCTACGTCATCATCCGGGCGCAGCTGCCGATCTGCTACTCCGAAGGCTTCAATCCGCACATGAAGCTGAGCTTTGCCTCGGCCCTCGGCGTCGGCGTTTCGGCCGATGTGGAATACCTCGACATGGAACTGGCCGAAAAGATTCCCGTCGATGAAGTGAAGCAGCGCATGAACGAAAAATCGCCTCACGGCTTTGCCGTCCTCGACGGCAAGTACGTCGATGCCAAGGCGCCGAAATTGATGGCCATCGCCAACTACGCCGTCTACACCCTGCGCGGTCCTTTGACGCGGAACCTTTCTCAGGACGAACTGAATGAGATTTTAGGGAAATTCAACGCTGCGCCGTCCGTCCTCTATGAAAAAGTCTCCCATAAAGGAAAACACCGCGTGCGCACGATCGACGTCAAGCAGCACGTCATCGAACCGATTCGGGGCAACGTCAAAGACGATAACGTCTATCTCACAGTCGGCATCTACCAGACCGGCGAAGGGGCCATCAAACCGTCCCAGGTCTGGGAAATCCTGGGCAGAGAATTTGGCCTGCCCATCCACACGGACATGATGCTCGCCCGCCGTACGGGCATCTTCGTACGCAAAGAAGACGGTAAGAAATATTCGCTTTTCGAAGGGTGAGTCTATGAAAGGGACACTGTACTGTGCCGGCGTCGGCCCGGGCGACCCCGAGCTCTTGACCCTGAAGGCACTGAAAACCATCCGCACCTGCCAGGTCTTAGCCGTACCCAAGAGCGGCAGCGGTGCGCTCACGGCAAAAGATATTTTACTCCAGGCCCTTGACGGCTGCGGCCTCAGCCTGGACGAGAAGAAAGTCCTGACCATGGATTTCCCTATGACGCGGGACGAAAAAGCACTGACAGAAGCTCATGAAAAGGCAGCTGATGCCATCATGGCCGAACTCGACGCTGGCCGCGACGTCTGCCTCATTACCCTGGGCTGCCCGACCGTCTATGCGACGAGCATCTACGTCCACCGCATCATCCGGGAAAAAGGCTACGCCACGGAAATCATCCCCGGCGTACCGAGCTTCTGCGCCGTCGCCGCCAAGCTCCAGCAGCCGCTCTGCGAAAAAGAAGAGGCCCTGGTCATCATCCCCGGCAGCAACCGGCAGCGCAAAGAACTCCTGGCCCTCAAGGGCAGCAAAGTCATCATGAAGCCGTCAGGCAAACTCCAGCCTATCAAAGAAGAACTGGAGGACCTGCAGCTCTTAGATAAGACCTCCATGATTGAACGCTGCGGCCTAAAAGGCGAAAAAATCTACGAAAAAGCCGCCGACGCCAGCGACACCAGCTACTTCGCCGTTCTATTGGTGAAAGAATAATCGTTCATCGTAGTTCGTTCATCGTTCATCGCCTCGGACTCAGATGGCGCTGGCGCGCTTTTAGACTCATGATTATATTACGACCAAGCGCAGTCCGTCATAAATTCTGGGACGATGCCATCATTCCCGGCGGGCGGCCGGAATGGCCGCCCCTACGATCGCATACAGGCGATGGGGGGGGAAGAGCAGCAAAGAGCAGTTAAAATTGGGGCGAAAGCTCTGATTTGCCGGAGATGTCCTTTTTATTTAGCTGGATATTTTGATAAAATTTCCTGTTAGATAAAAGGTGCTATGTGCCTCAAATGTGCCAGGGCGCATTTGGGTTCAATTTAGAATTGAGGATGATTATATGGAGAAAGAAATAGATCTGCGCCGGCTTGTGATCAAAGCTTTCCATATTACTGAGGTGGAAGAAGGCGGAGAAAATAGAGTGACAGCATCTGGAAAGATGACGATCGAGAAGAAAATACTGGATGAAATTTTACCGAAATATCCACAGCTTTCCAAATTAGATGTACAGATTATAAGACCGGGAGAACATGACCGTTATACCAATACGATGATGGATATCATTCCGATATCGACCAAAGTACTTGGAAAAATTGGGGACGGGATTACACATACGCTCACCGGCGTTTATGTAATCCTTACCGGTGTAGATGAAAATGGAAAACAGGCACACGAATTTGGGTCCAGTGAAGGCAATCTGAAAGAAAAGCTGTATCTGAACCGTGCGGGTACTCCGGGGGATGATGATTATATTGTGTCATTTGATGTTGTTCTGAAACCTGGAATGGGACAGGAAAGAGAAGGTGTACTTGCAGCTCACCATGCCTGTGACGAGTTTATCCAGATTTTCCGGGAACAGATGAAGAAGTTCAGGGGCGATCTCTGCACAGAGAGACATGAGTACCATGATGTAGTTCGCCCAGGAAAAAAACGTGTTTTGATCGTAAAACAGGTTGCCGGACAGGGTGCGATGTACGATACTTCGTTATTTGCAAAAGAGCCTTCGGGAACTGAAAACGGTCGCTCGATCATTGATATGGGAAATATGCCGGTGATCGTTACACCAAACGAATATCGTGACGGAATTATCCGTTCTATGCAGTAGGAGGTGCGATTATGGGAATTGGACCATCGACAAAGGAAACATCACTACACCATTTCAGAGATCCTCTTCTTGATGTGGTATCATCGGATGAAGATCTGGATCTGATGGGAATCATAATTGTTGGAACGCCGGATGATAATACAGATAAATTGCTTGTTGGAACCCGTGCGGCAGTATGGGCGGAAGCTATGCGGGCAGACGGAGTTATCCTGTCGTCCGATGGATGGGGAAACAGTGACGTAGATTTCGCAAATACGGCTGAACAGATGGAAATCAGAGGAATTCCGGTAACCGGGCTGAAATTCAGTGGTACAGTTGGCCAGTTTGTGGTAGAAAATGATCATCTGGGAGAAATTCTGGATATCAATAAAAGTGAAGAGGGCATTGAGACAGATGTACTCGGAGAAAATAATGTGACGGAGCTGGATGCGAAAAAGGTTACTGCAATGTTGAAGTTGAAAATGCGGAAAAATGAGAAGCGTTAAGGTTTTGAAATTTGAAGAAAACTGTCAAAAGTAAAGCTGGCAGGGAAAGAAGATATAGAAAAGTCCTGTTGAGAATCCGGATTCGATATTCAGATTCTGACAGGACTTTTGCTGTTTAATTTTCTGCGGTATCTTCGATAATATGGTTACGGATGATCGCGCGGATACTTTCGTTAAGATATGGCTTCAATTCTTCAAACGACATCGGATCGTTGTCCAGGATCGTGCTGTATGAAGTAGAACTTGCAAGTTCTATGATCAGAAACAGCATAGTTTCCGGCGCACGAAGTTTGATTGTCGGATGATCCAGAAGGATATTACTAAAATATGCAAGAATTTCACCCTCATCATCCTGCGTATTATTGGTGATAGCCTGTCTGAAAATGCCCCAGCTGAGATTCTTAGAGATAAATCTCAGAATCAGTTTATTTTTCTGCATGGCATTTAAAACGTAATCTACAATAAAAATAATCTTATCTTCGAATTCGGGGATGTCGGCTGTCTCCAGAGCTTTGTGTGCTCTCTGGAAAAGTCGGCTGGCTGTCCG
>OLRV01003381.1_pt1 | contig 11213 bp, 9 predicted proteins | sample 1672421 | NCBI WGS metagenome assembly OLRV01 (sample SAMEA3136684, study PRJEB25190) | human gut metagenome | biome: human gut; feature: human-associated habitat; material: faeces | place: Austria | collected 2013
ACGCGCATGATTCAGGTTCATGTCCACTTACGTGGGTGTGGGTTCAAGTCCCATCGACTGCACTTCTTCTTATTATTATTTTATTGCCTCGGTTTATCCGGGGTATTTTTATTTTTGTAAAATTTTCTGCATCAATTGATAAATCCGCGGATATATGATAGAATAACATAAAATTTTATTATTAATCGGAGGTATCCTATGTTTTGTATTTATTGTGGTAAAGAAATACCGGATGGAACAGTGTGTGAATGCCGTAAGAATCCGGTATCTGTGCCTGATACACAGAAGACACCGGCAGCTGATACACAGGCTGCGGATAACGGACAGGCAGCTGCAAGTGAGGCTCCTTACGGAAACTTTACATATAATCCCAATCCTGCACCGGACAATAACTATAACAATGTCTACAATAATAATTTTAATAACTTTAATAATCCTTCCGGCCAGGCGGCATTTAACACAACATATTCGTCGGTGCCGCTAAGTGAACGCCACGTCGCCATCAAAAAGGTTATGGCATCACCTCTCGCTCTGATTGCAGCCATACTGTATTCTGTCGGAACCGCTTGTTCAGTTTTCAACGGATTTAACATAAGTATATTCTCAATACTTACATTGGTGGCTCTCTGGGTTACATACTCGGCAGCAAAGAAAGATGGACCGCTTAAGTCATCAGGTTTTACCATTGCATCCGGTCTTACCATTGCACAGATAGTCCTTATGTCTGTCGCATATGTTAGTATCGCTGCCGTTCTTATACTTTTTGCATGCATGCCGGGTGAGCTTACAGAAGCATATCCCGAAGCTGCCAAGTACATCGGTCAGGCTTTTGACATTACAATGCCGGCATCCATAGATTTGAACAGTGCAATATTCATCATCCTGCTGGTTGTATGGACATGTATGTTCATATTCATTGTTTTCTATTATGCAACCTTACGTTCAAGCATAGTAAGTGTACGTTCGGAGCTGAATAACGAGGCGCCTAAGCACAGAATAAGCATGTTTCCTCTTATCATACTTATATTAAGTTCCGTAATGTCAATTGCCAATTCTGTATACACAATAATCAACATTGACCATTACGCCGATATGTTTAACAATTTGCTGAATTCGTCGCTTGAATCCGCAGGCATCAATTACAAAATAAATATCAGTTTTGGAATAATCGGACCAATCGGCTCATTATGTGTTGCCGTTTCCATGATTTTCATTGCTGTGTTGTTTATCAGAATAAGAAACAACCGCGAGAATGCGTGATAATATGCACAATGCAAAGCCGGCCGCATCATATCAGGTGCAGCCGGCTTTATTTATTTGATTACCGTGATATTATTGCATTTTTCATATCCGGGAACCATTCTGTCGCATATAAAATTCGTACCCTCGAACGGTGCAAAGCTGACCGAACTTATCTTATTAAATTTAGAATAGTCACACAGAACATAACTTTCCCTGCAATGACTCATCGCCATTTTCTTAACAAGTGCTTCATTCGCATCAGGTGTTGTACATCCGTTCTCTCTTGTAATTGCGTTAGTTCCAAAAAATCCTTTGGTGAAATTATAATTCTTCAGAGTTTCCATAGCATAACTTCCGATTATTGCCTCAGTTGATGCTTTAAGTTCACCGCCGACAAGATAGACTTTAAATCCTCCGGCCGCAAGCTGCCTTGCATGTGTAATGCCATTGGTTACAAATGTAACCGCCTGCTCCTCAATATAGTCTATCATATAAGCAGTTGTTGTTCCGGCATCAAGATACACAAAATCATTCTTCTCGATAAGAAGAGCAGCATATCTGGCTATTTTTTTCTTCTCATCAATGTTAAGATCATTCTTCTGTTCAAATGTATATTCATATGCCGTAACCTGCTGTTGTTCTTTAAACGCAGCACCGCCAAAAACCTTGGACAGTTTCCCTTCCTTATCAAGATAACTGATATCTCTTCTTGCCGTAGACTCGGAAATTCCAAGTTTTTCGCTGATTTCCTGAGTAGTTACGCTGCCTTTTTCCTTCAGGAGTTTGAGAATCATCTCCTGTCTCTGTAATGTTAACATTTCTTATCCGCCTTATATTCCTTAACATTGGTTTCGAGTACTATTTTGCGAATCGGCAGAACGCTTGCAGGTGATACCGAAAGTTCATCCACACCCATGGCCAGAAATTCTTTGGTGAGTGTTCTGTCAGCTCCAAGTTCTCCGCAGATTCCTGCCCAGATTCCGGCTTTATGCGCATTCTCCACAACCATGGATATCATCTTAAGCACCGCCGGATGATGCGCATCATAGAACATGTCAAGTTCAGTATTCTGCCTGTCAATCGCAAGCGTATACTGTGTAAGGTCATTGGTACCTATGCTGAAGAAATCAACTTTCGATGCAAGTACATCACTCATCATAACCGCCGCAGGCGTTTCAATCATAATTCCCTGCTCAGGATTGCCGTAACTGATTCCCTGTTCGTCAAGTTCCTTCTTGACTTCATCCACTATTTCATAAATACGGTCGATTTCCCACGCACTTATTATCATAGGATACATTATTGCAATATTTCCGTATGCGCTCGCACGGAATAACGCTCTTAACTGAACCTTGAAAATTTCCGGTCTCGTAAGGCATATCCTGATAGCACGGCATCCCATTGCCGGGTTGTCTTCGTGTTTAAGATTAAAATAATCACACTGCTTGTCTGCGCCTATATCAAGGGTTCTTATGATAACCGTCTTGCCCGCCATCGTCTCGGCAACCTGCCTATATATCGCAAACTGCTCTTCTTCGGTAGGAAAATCTTTGCTTTCAAGGTATATGAACTCGCTTCTGAAAAGTCCTATACCTCCGGCGTCGTTCTGTATCACCTTCGCCAGGTCCTTTATGTTGCCTATATTAGCATAAAGTTTTATCTTCTGTCCGTCAATGGTTACATTTTCCCTGCCCTTAAGGCTGGCCAGAAGCTTCTTCTGTTCATCATCCCTGGCTTTATTTTCACGCATCATCTCAAGCATAGCTTCGTCCGGATTGATATATACAGTGCCCTTGGTTCCATCGACTATCGCAAGGCATCCGTCAATATCATCATCAAGGTCGACCGGGGTATTGACCAAAGCCGGGATGCCCATTGTTCTTGCCAGAATCGCCGTATGGGAATTTGTCGAACCGTGCACGGTAACAAAAGCAAGTACCTTATCCTTATCTAACTGGACAGTTTCAGACGGGGCAAGGTCATCCGCAATAATTATCACCGGTTCATCGCCGGTTAAGTCCGAAGATGAACTGCCGCTCAAAACATTGATTACACGTTCAGATATATCTTTTACATCAGCAGCACGTTCTTTCATATAATCGTCATCCATAGATGCAAACATCCTTGAGAAATTATCTCCGGTTATTGCAACGGCATACTCTGCATTCACGCCCTGTGACGTTATGATGTTCCTGACCGAATCATTATAATCATCATCTTCAAGCATCATCTGATGAACCTCAAATATTGCCGCATTGGCTTCGCCGACTTCTTTAAGTGCTTTATCATGTAATTCCGCAAGTTCACCAATGCTTTTCTTTCTGGCATCTTCATACCTGGCCAGTTCCGCACCGGTATCACTGACTCTCACGCGCTTTACCTGACGTTCATCCTTGGAAAACAATCTGATTCTGCCGATTGCAATGCCACTATATACACTTTTACCTTCATATACCTTCATAAGCATTCTCCCTATGTCCGGAATTTAAAGATTAGCCTGCATAAACGCGTTTATGGTCTCACACGCTTTATCTTCATCTTCACCGTCAAAAGTAATTGTAACTTCTTCGCCCTTCTTAACGCCAAGGCCCATGATTCCGAAAATCGCTTTGCAATTCATTGCCTTTCCGTCTTTCGCGATTTTAATGTCACACGCAAATTCCTTTGCTGCCTTTACCAGAAGTCCTGCCGGACGTGCATGGATTCCTTCCGGATCCGTAATTACATACTTGATTTCTTTCATGAGTTTTTCCTCCTAATTTGTCTTATTTTTCTTTAATATTCCTAAAAGTATCGTAGATACTGCAGTTCCTATCACAAGTGCAAGCAGATACATCAATGGATTGCCCATAACCGGTACTACGAAAATTCCGCCGTGCGGTGCCATAAGAGTACAGTTAAATGCCATTGAAAGCGCTCCTGCCACTCCCGCGCCTATTGCACAAGCCGGGATTACTCTCAGCGGATCTGCCGCTGCATAAGGGATAGCTCCTTCAGTTATGAACGCAAGTCCCATAATAATATTGACCGGACCGGATTGTCTCTCCTGCTTGGTGAATTTCTTTTTGAAGAAAAGTGTGGCAAGGGCTATTGCACACGGCGGAACCATTCCGCCTATCATGACTGATGCCATTATATCATAGTTACCGGCTGCGATTGATGCTGTTCCGAACACATAAGCTGCCTTGTTAAACGGACCGCCCATATCGATTGCCATCATTGCGCCAAGCACAAGTCCGAGTATAATCCTGCTTGCACTTCCCATGCTGTGAAGACCGTTATTCATGGCTGTATTGACAAATCCCATTACCGGTTCTACCGCAAATTTCATTGCAAGTCCCATAAGCAGTATTCCTATAAGCGGATATATGAGTACCGGTGCTATTTTTTCCAACACCTCAGGAAGTTTAGAACATATCTTCATAAGAAGGAGTACTATATATCCTGCTGCAAATCCTGCTGCGAGTGCGCCGAGGAATCCCGATGTTCCGTTTGCGGCTATCATTCCGCCTACAAATCCGACTGCAAGAGCAGGTCTGTCCGCAATCGCCATGGCTATAAATCCTGATAGTACCGGCAGCATAAATTTAAAAGCGACATTACCAATTTCATTAAACAAAGCCGCAGCTGATGTTATTGTACCGAAATTAGCTCTTTCGGCTGCAGACAATGAATTTATATCAATGGAGAATCCATCTATCAGAAATGAAAGTGCTATGAGTATACCACCTCCGACAACAAACGGAAGCATATGCGAAACGCCATTCATAAGTTGTGTATAAATCTTATGTCCTATGCCTTTCTTTCCCGATGTCTGCGTTCCGGCGGATGCATCTTCGGAAGTATTGCTTTGATATACAGGTGCGTTTCCGGCAATTGCCATATCGATAAGTTCATCTGCCTTGTTAATTCCATCCGAAACCGGACGTTCTATAAGTTTCTTACCGTTAAATCTCTCCATAGGAACCTTAGCATCAGCTGCCACTATTATACAATCAGCTTCTTCTATATCCTTATCGGTAAGGACGTTCTTGGCTCCTCCGGATCCTCTTGTCTCGATTTTGATGTGACAATTCTTAGCCGCAGCGGCTTTTTCAAGTCCCTCCGCAGCCATATAGGTATGTGCAATACCTGTAGGACACGATGTTACGGCAAGTATTTTTATGGCTCCTTCAGCCGGCTCGTTATTATCTGTAAGCCTCTCGTCAACGCTCTTTTTCTCTTCATCTGCCCTGTCTATGATATCCAGGAATTCGTCAACTGTTCCGGCATTGCGCAGGCTCGTCGTAAACTTCTCGTCCATAAGCATCATTGAAAGCTTGCTTAACACATCAAGATGAATATTATCCTCAGTGTCAGGTGCTGCTATAAGAAAAAGCAACGTCACCGGTTCACCGTCAAGCGAATCAAAATCGACTCCGTTCTTAATTACCATTGCTGCGAGGCCAGGCGTATTTACTGAACTGCATTTACCATGCGGGATTGCAATTCCTTCACCAACGCCCGTTGTACTTTCTTCTTCCCTCGCAAACACTTGTCTGCGGTAGCCTTCCACATCATTAAGCCTTCCGGCTGCCTCCATAAGCGCAACTGCATCATTAAGAGCTTCTTCCTTGCTCTTAGGAGCTGCATCAAGAGAAATACTTCTCTTGTCAAGCAAATCTGTAATTCTCATACCTTCGTCCTCCATTTTTATAAAGTTATCTGATCATATACTTTCTTTATCTCTGCTCCGGTTGCAAGGTTCTCAGAGAAAGCACTTGCACTGCCCGCCGCAACACCCATGCAAAAGGCATGTCTGTAATCATGTTTCTCCATATAACCTGCCATAAATCCGGCAACCATCGAATCTCCTGCACCTACTCCGTTAATCAGCTTACCTTTCGGAGCCTCTGTTTCAAGTACCTGTCCATCTTCAGCCACGAGCACCGCACCTTCACCAGCCATTGATACAAGGACATTGACAGCTCCCATTTCCTGAAGTTTCTTTGCATACGGTATAACCGATTTTCTGCTTGTAAGTTCCACACCGAATATCTCTCCAAGTTCGTAATTATTCGGCTTGATAAGGAACGGTTTATACGGAAGCACCTTCATAAGAAGTTCTCTCGTCGCATCTACTGCGATAATGACGCCTCTTCCTTCAAGTGCCTGCATTATTTTCTCATAAGCATCATCGCCCATCCCTGCAGGAATGCTTCCGGAAAGGAACAATATATCTCCTTCCTTAAGCTCATCAAGTCTGTCCATAAGCATCTTAACCTGTTCTTTACCGATATCGGGGCCACGGCCGTTAATCTCCGTTCCTTCTATTGTGCTTAATTTCAGATTAATTCTTGAAAATCCGTCATCCAGTCGTATGAATCCATTATTGACACCCAGTCCGCTTAATCTTCGTATTATTTCATCACCGGTAAATCCGGCTACAAATCCAAGCGCCGTGTTCGGTATTCCCAGATTCATAAGGACTGTCGATACATTGATGCCCTTACCTCCCGGAAGAATTTTCTCGGAATCCGTTCTGTTGGTAATTCCGGTCTTAAAATCCTTTACCGAAACGATATAATCCAATGACGGGTTAAATGTTACTGTGTAAATCACTTGTATTACCTCCTCCGTTCTTGATAACACAAGTATACCGTCAAATTCATTCAAAGTCAATCATTTTCTCTCATTTTTTGAACATTTTTTATTATTTATGGTTTTGAATGACTTTTTTTGACCGTTTTTGCCGTAAAAAAGCAAAAAAATACGCCTGTCACCATAATGTGACAGACGCATTTATATAATAAGCTGAAAAAGGGACTCGAACCCTCGACCTGCTGATTACGAATCAGCTGCTCTACCAACTGAGCTATTTCAGCATGCACAAGCACGAAAAATATAATAACATTATTTGCGCGAATTGTAAATAGCCAAAATAATTTATCTTTCACTTTTCTTATTGTTGTTTCCAATAGCGGCAAGAAAACGTTCTTCTATATGATCTATCATAAGTGATATTTTTCTGCGTGACGTTCCGCTTGCAAACGGCACGAATCCTCCCGCCATCTCAGCATGACCTCCGCCGCCTCCAATATCAGAAAGTGCATCATTGGTAACAATTCCGGCATTTATCTCTCCGATACTTCTGACAGAGAGCTTTATGCCGTCATCCCTTATTGAATATACAACAGAAAAATCAATTTCAACAAGGTCAAGCATAAAATCAGATATGCTGGCAATAAGAGCCTCCGGGCAATTATATCCGGTATTGGCAAAACTGATATTATCATATATCTTAATACTGTTTATTGCATTGGCATATGCCTTAAGGTCCTCAAATTTCAGTGAACAATGCTCAAGCGAACTTATAAGTTCCATATCGCACATCCCGTAAAGCTGCTGATAAACATCGATATCAGCCTGGGATACTCCTCTCGATAATCCCATGGTGTCGCTCTTAATTCCGAATATAAGTGCCGTAGCAACACTCTTATCCATCTGTATGTCATTTTCCAGGTAATATTGCGCAATTATCGTGGCACATGCACCATATTCCGGTCTGATATCCGCATATCTGTAATCATTTGTGTTGCAGTTTTCAAATGACGGGTGATGGTCTATGCATATTATCTCATTGCCCGGAGAATCAACAATATTGGAATTGCCTTTCTGCGAATCCACCAGGATGATTTCATCATTCTCACACATACCATTGATTGAATCAAGATCTATAAGTTCAATCCCCAATTTGTTTACAAAACCATTCGTGCTGAACCGTTCTATTTTACCCTTGTAACAGATTGATGATTTTATATCATAATGTTTAAGGAGTTTGGATAAGCCAAATGCACTTGCTATCGCATCCGGATCCGGAAAATTATGAGTCTGTATATAAACCATGTCCCCTTTGATATTTCTGACTATCTCTTCAAAACGGTTCATTGCAAATCCTCGCATCCACGATATTTTATGGAAATATTCTACAGCAACACCGAACTATTTTCAATATTTTTCATAAAATATTATATCACAAGCATATAATTATAGGTTTTAAGGAGGAAAAATGAGCACTGCCCTTTCTTTGAAAAATATTTCCTACTCATATCACACGGTACAAGGTGAAACCTGTGCTATCAAGGATATATCGCTTGATATTCCGAAAGGCAGTTTCGTGTCTGTCGTAGGGCCGTCCGGGTGTGGCAAATCCACCCTTTTATCCATTATAGCCGGAATAATCCGGCCGGATTCCGGACGCATATTGATAAACGGCCGCGATATAAGTCCCGGTAACGATTCGATCGGATATATGCTCCAGCATGACCATTTATTTGAATGGCGGTCAATTTACGGCAATGTGATGCTGGGTCTTGAAATAAAACGCAGAAAAAAACCGGACGACACCTCTTATGTTGATGAGCTTCTTAAGCGATACGGTCTGGGTGAATTCAAAGCATCCAGGCCGTCTGAACTTTCAGGAGGCATGCGTCAGCGCGCAGCTTTAATCAGGACTCTCGCACTTGAACCTGAGATTCTGCTTCTGGATGAACCGTTTTCGGCGCTTGATTACCAGACCAGACTCACTGTATGTGATGATATATATTCAATCATCAAAAAGGAACACAAGACCGCCGTGTTAGTAACGCATGATTTGTCAGAGGCAATTTCAGTCGGAGATACCGTATATGTATTAAGCAGGCGTCCGGGCCGGATTGCACGTTCGGTTTCCGTCGATTTTCCGGCAGACCTGACACCTCTCATGCGCAGAAATGCACCTGAATTCAAGGATTATTTCAATATATTATGGAAGGAGCTTAACGAAAATGGATAAAATAATTTCCCAAAGCCAGCTAAGATACCTGAAAAGCCGTAAAAGACAACACTTCTGCATTATTATCATGCGCACACTGATTCTGGTTCTGTTGATCGGCGGATGGGAACTATGCGCGGACATCGGCGTACTCAATTCTTTTGTATTCAGCAGTCCTTCAAGAATTATCAGATGTTTTACCGATATGGCCGGAACAGGCATAATATGGAAGCATCTGTGGGTAACCGTTTACGAAACTCTCATATGTTTCTCCATCGTAATTGCGGCAGGCATGCTATGCGCAATGTTAATGTGGCGGTTCCGGATGGTTTTCAAAATTGCAGAACCATATATTGTGCTCTTGAACAGTCTGCCCAAATCGGCGCTCGCACCGGTTCTCATAGTATGGCTCGGCAACAATGTAAAAACCATTATCGTCGCTGCGGTTTCCGTTGCCATATTCGGTGCTGTTTTAAGCATATATACTGCCTTCATTGAAACAGACCCGGAAAAAATCAAATTAATCCGTACTCTCGGTGGCAAGAGACGGCATATTCTCACCAAACTGGTCATACCATCTTCAATACCAACAATAATCAATACAATGAAAGTAAATCTCGGTCTTTCGCTTGTAGGTGTGATTATCGGTGAATTCCTGGCGGCCGACAGCGGTCTTGGTTATCTGATAATATACGGAAGTCAGGTTTTCAAAATGGACTGGGTTCTTATGTCAATTGTGATATTATGCATTTTATCGGGAGTTCTGTATAAATTAATAAACATTCTCGAAAAGAAGGCCGGACATTCAAGCTGATCTTAATGTACAAAAAGGGAGACACCCTCTGTGAAAGTGTCTCCGGTACATATCTGTTATGTTTTTCTTTTTATTGTTTCATCGGATCATTTATCTGTTTCTTATGGCATCAACAGGTTTCTTTGATGCTATCTTCTTCACCGGTATAAAACTTGCCGCTGCCGCAACAAAAATACTCAGAACAAGTATCAGCAGAATCTGTCTCGGTCCGAATGTCAGAAGACTTATAAGTACGCCAAGATCTTTTCTTATGTAATTATTGATAATCATCGTAACTGCAAACACACCGGCTGCCGAGAGCACGAAATTAATCATTGCAATTATGAAGCTTTCAGAGAAAAATATCCTGAATACATCATTACTTCTCGAACCAATAGCCCTCAGTATACCAATTTCCTGTTTCTTGTGCGCAACACTGGTTGCGATAAAGTTTGCCAACATTACAGTTGCAAATACCGCAAAGCCGATTCCGATATACATAAATACCTTAGCTAACTTCTTCAATATTGTATTCACGGTATCAAGTTCATATGTTGTGCTGTTCTGAATCTCATATCTTATATCGCTGTTTTCACGATAGCTGTAACTTACAACTTTCATTACATCCGCTTTAGTCTGAGGCATTACACCGACAACATAATTATATTCTCCGATCTGCTTCGGATCTGTAAGTTCATTGACTCTGTTGGTGTCAGATACTATAAATGACGATGTTTTGGCATAAATGCTGTCATCTTTGACTATACCAACAATTTTATACCCGTCATACACCTCGTAGCTGCCATCATAACCGTTAATCCAGAGTTTCAGGTTTATATCTTTAAGATTGTCTGCCACACTTGTGATATCCGTATTCTCTATCGAATCGATATTAAGCGATGAAAATGTCACAATTATTTCTTTATCACCAAGCTCCTTCTTCTCTCCGTCCGTCCAGACTATATCTTCCTTAGGCACATCATCAAAATGCACTATGCTCTCATTCGGCCACAGGTTATACCCGTCATCCGTAGCATCAAGTCCGATTATTGCATTAATAGGTATAAGCTTAGGTTCATTCTGAATCATTTTATCAAGGTGTCCGTCACCGACCATTGCCGTTCCGGCAAGTCCGTATCCGGTTTCATAACTGAATTCATTATATAATGCATAATTAACAAGAGCATCGGCAGTTGACTGCCCTTCTTTCTTCTTGATAAGCGATTCGTACCTGTCCAGATTAAGTCCGGTGTCAACAATACCGGTTATTGTGTATTCTTCATCTTTAAGCTTAAGCGTCTTACCGATAAGATCATCATACTTCTCAATTTTGTCAGCTTTCTGACTGTTATCCTGCCGGTATCCTCCTATCTTAAATGATTCAAA
>OLRV01003393.1_pt1 | contig 11192 bp, 6 predicted proteins | sample 1672421 | NCBI WGS metagenome assembly OLRV01 (sample SAMEA3136684, study PRJEB25190) | human gut metagenome | biome: human gut; feature: human-associated habitat; material: faeces | place: Austria | collected 2013
AACCGATATTTTTCAGGCATTTTGCGTGGACGGTTTCCGACAAAGAGAGCAGTCATGTTGTCGGAAAGCTCCTGCATTCCGGGGTTTGAAACAATGATTACCGTTCGGCCGGGAAGTCATGTGCATCGGCTTATCACAGTGCTTGGGCTCGCCGGCGAATACCCTGTCCGTTCGCTTGGCGTGCTGGGAAACGAGCGTACTCTCAGAGCGCTGGTGGGTAAACTTTCCACAACACAGGAGCTTCGTAATCCGGATACCGGCGAGCGGATGAGGGTAAAGCTGCTGCAGCTGACCGGTACTGGGAATGCCAAAGCGATTCGTTTCTGTAAGGGCGCTCTCCCCATACTGGAATGGATACATCCGGACGCATACGGCTATTATATGGCCGCGTTTTACAATCATAGATTCCCCGGCGGTATGGCGCATCGGGACCGTAACCTTCGGGTTGCCGAGACGATTGGGATGCACCTGACCGCCGGTATCGAGACAAGGGTCTATCTACTCCCCGCCTTGCAAAACCGGGCTATCCTTCGGATAACACCGGACGCGCCTGCCTTCTATCTGGCGCGGGACTTCAAAAAGATCACCCCAGCGGAACAGAACAAAACCATGTTCACACGCATCGTCGGCGCAATCTTCTATCCCGGCGGCTGTTACGCCGTTTACAACACGCGGAACGCCGCGATGAAATGGAACGGCATGGGAGAGTTCAAAGCGCTCCACAGCCTGACAGAGCTTGCCCGCATGAACGCCGGGGTTCAGAGCATCGACTCCGCAATCCTGCTGGGCGAGTCCTATGATACGGCGCTGACCACACTGCTGGAGTCGGATAAAAACCGGCGACTGGAACTTCGGTTTGACGGCATCTATCGGCACATCTATTTTGTGCCCATGAATGCCGGCGGCATCCGGCAGTTCAGATTGCTCACCGTCCCAGACTGGAAAGAAAAGCTGCTTGAGCTGCTGTTCGACCCAGACGTCCGGTCATATAACCGGGGATTCATGGAATACGACGCCAGTATCGGCGGCACCTGTGTTTTCTCGCATCTTGACGGTGACATCGCACGCCTGATCCGTTTTCGTGAGGCAATGCAGACCGGCGCAGGGAGCTTCGAGGTACTCTGCTTCGATGATCAAGCGCATTTTCTAAGAGAGTACCTTGGCCCGCATATCACACTCAAAACCATCGACGCTGCCACAGTAGAAGCAGAACTGGGACTATAAAGGAGGAATGCATTCTGGATAAAAAGCGAGCAGCAGCCATCATCGCCGTCTCCATACCGGGACTTATCACCCTGCTTTACCTGGGCGGAGTGCTTGGCCAATTGCTGATAAACTACGAGCTTTGGATGAATTCCGGCGGTCTTACAGGGCAAACGACCATCGGCGCCGTAGACTGGAATCCGATCGTGTGTCTGGGCAGCGCCTTCAGTATCCCGGGGCTAAAAAGCATCGGTATACTGCTGCTGACCGGGGTCGGCATCACGGCCTATGTGTGTTTCCACGATAAATTCAGCTCCAAGGACTACGATGAGCGCGGATTTACCCGCAGCAAATACGGAACCTACGGCACCGCTTCATGGATGAAGGACAAGGAACTGAAAGAGATTCTGGAGATCAAGCCTCCGTCGCAGGCCGATGGCATCATTTTGGGCGAAAAAAACGGCAGCGTCGTCTGCTTACCTAAAGACACCAGACTGAACCGCCACATCGCCGTATTCGGTGCATCCGGTACCCGAAAATCCCGTGGCGTGATTCGTCCGGCGCTGTTCACCATACTCAAGCGAGGAGAGTCGGCGGTCATTACGGATCCGAAGGCGGAGCTCTATAACGATACCGCCGAGTTGTTCCGCAAGAACGGGTATGAGGTAAAAGTATTCAACCTGGTAGACCCCCGGCACGGCGACTCATGGAACTGCATGTCAGACCTGAACGGCGATACTCTGCTGGCGCAGGTGTTGACCAATGTCATCATCTCCAACACCAGTGAGGGCAAGGGCGACCATTTCTGGGACAACGGCGAGGCCAATTTGCTCAAAGCGCTGGTGCTCTATATCGATCTGGACAGGAGCCGCAGCCCGGAGACGAAGGACCTGGCGGCCGCCTACCAACTCCTGACCCAAAACAGCGAACGGCAGCTGACGGCACTTTTTGAAAAGCTGCCGCTGGATCACCCCGCCCGTGCGCCGTTCAATCTTTTCTCGCAGGCCAGCGACACGGTGCGTTCCGGCATCGTCCTTGGACTCGGCACCCGGTTACAGGTCTTACAGAACGAGGCTGTGCGGGACATCATCAGCCGCAGCGATATCGATCTCACGGCGCCAGGCAAGCGCAAATGCGCCTACTTCGTCATACTCAGCGATCAGGACGCAACGATGGCGTTTCTGTCCTCGCTGTTCTTTTCGTTTCTATTCATCAAGTTGGTGCGCTATGCCGACAGCACGCCGGAGCTGCGCTGCAAAGTCCCGGTCAACCTCATCTTCGATGAGTTCAACAATGTTGGCAAGCTCGGCGGCGCAGCGGACGGCTCGGATTTTGCCCGTACGCTCAGCGTTATCCGCAGCCGTGCGATCTATGTGATGCTGGCCGTACAGAGTCTCGGTCAGCTCCAGAACCGGTATCCCAACAATCTCTGGGCAGAGATCATCGGTAACCTGGACGTGCAGCTCATGCTGGGCTGTACCGATGAGGTCAGCGCCGAGTACTTCTCCGCGCGGAGCGGTGATATGTCGGTGGAGATCAACTCCACCATGACCGTGCGCAAGACCATTGCCGTAGCGCAGGTCATACCCCAATACCGTCAGACGGAGGGCCAGGGGCGCAGACGGCTGCTGACTCCGGACGAGGTGCTGCGCATCCCCAACGAGGAACTGCTGGTGGTCATCCGAGGACACAATGTCCTGAAACTGAAAAAGTTTGATTATGCTGACCACCCGCTGGCCAAGGAATTAACTCCCGTCAGCATTCTTGATTACACACCCCCGCACGCGGCAGCGCCTTTTCTCCAGACCGAGACGACTTCGCCGCGTGCAGTGTCTGAGGAGCGGCCGCACACATCGTCCATACCCTCAAAACGCAGAACTCTGTACAGCTCCGCGAAACCGCCGAGCGAGTTTTGAACTCAATGCTTTAACTAAAAAGCAGACATTTAACTTTAGTGATGTTGTAATGCTGAAAGATAGTTAAATTGGTGGCGAGCAAATGGACTATATCACAAAACACCGAGCGTATCGGCAATACGGACAGACTAACAAATAAAACACATTACCGGCAGAGAGGTGTCTCAGAAATGGGACGCTCTTTTTATATTCAAACAAAAGAAACGGAGGATCAAACAATGGCAACGAAAAAAACGGCGGTGATCCCGGAAGAAGAAATTCTTGCGGCCGCGACGGACGAAAACATCAATGAACACGCATTACATCAGACTGAAACTGAACCTGAGCCTGATAGAGTGCTCAGCGCTGAAGGGGCGCCCGGAGACGCTGATCTCATCGACATTTGCCAGACTGATTCCGAATCTGCGAATCCCGAAGGGATGCCGATCGAAGACGCCGCGCGCAATACCCCGGAAGCACCGGTATCTCAGACCGATTCCGACTTAGAGGAGAAAGAACCTGAAGAGAGCCCGCCGGCCCGCCGAACTAGAAAACCAAGAGCTAAGAAAAGTGAGTCTGACACAGCAGCGGCAGAACCGCCCGGGGATGCATCCGACGGCGTCGAATCTCCGGAGAAGAAGCCTCGCAGGCGCGCCGCTGCCAGACCGGCGTCGCCGGTGGTATCCATCGACGAGCGCCCCAGTGTGGAAACGGAAGCGGACAAAGCCCGCAACGATTTGCTGGACCTGGTAGAATCCTTAAAGACCAAGCGGATCCTGACCGGGACCATTCAGGGCATCGAACGCCCCGCTGACCATCCCTCTCGTTCTCTTGCAGTCATTTATCATGGCGATATCAAGGTAATCATTCCTGCGGAGGAGGCGGTGGAGCCGCCGGAGGATTTCCGCGGCAGGCTTCCGGAGGATGTGCTGCACTATATGGTCACCAAACGCCTGGGGGCGGAGGTGGATTACATCATCAAGGGCATCGACGCCAAGGCGGGTGTTGCAGTCGGCAGCCGTCTTGAGGCTATGTCCGCTAAGCGCCGCGCGTACTATTTCGGTACAGACCGGGATGGAAACAATCTGCTCTACGAAGGTATCAGTGCGGAAGCTCGCGTCGTATCCGTCATTCGTGCCGGCATCTTCGCGGATCTGTTCGGCCTGGAGGTCTACATCCCGCTTCGCGAACTGAGCTACCAGCGTATGCTGGATGCGCAGGACAGTTTTCAGCCCGGGCAGCGCATTCTGGTTAAAATCCTGAGCATCGACCGCAGTGACCGAACCCGTATCCGGGTCAGCGCCTCCATCAAGCAGGCCGGCGAGAATCCCTATGAAAAGGCGCTGCGGCGTTATTCTGTGGGCAACCGCTATGTAGGTACTGTCAGTATGGTGGACATGAACGGCGTGTTTGTCTCACTGGACGGCGGCATCGACTGTCTGTGCAGCTATCCTAAGCGCGGGCGCCCGCCCAGAGGCTCTCGCGTAACGGTACGGATTCTGGGCATCAACAACGAATCCAATCGAATCTGGGGCGCGATCACACACATCGCTACCCCGAGATGACTGGAGCGAACAGAAAATGACAAGGAGGTTGAACAACTATGCTTGATTACGATCTGACCCGCGCAGAGCAGGTCAGAAGAACGGATCTTGCGCAAAAAGCCCGCAGGATGATCCTGTCCCACATGAAGGTGGAGGCGGAGGACGAAACTTCGCTGACGCTGGACCACCGCGGCTACTATATGCAGATCTCGTTCTCGCCGCTGCACCCGCTGCTGGTCGTCTGCCTGGCTAAGGCGATCCGAAACCCGGATGGCGCACGAAAACAGCAGCTTGCCAACGAACTGAACCTGCACAGTGTGCTGGGCAGCCACGCCATCAACGAGGACGTCGGCTGTTATTCCTATCGCGCCACCCACTGGCTGGATACGGAGCTCACGCCGGAACGGTTCTTTGAAAAACTCAGCCGCTGCGTTGACGAAGCGGATCGTGGCTATTTCAATCTGGCAGGATGAGTATATTGCCGTAATGCTCAGTGCGTATCCGCGTACCGGACAACCCCACCGCCTCCCGGCAGTACCCGGGGAAAGCCTCAAGTGAGAGCCGGGAGCCATACTGCGGCACTCCGGAGTACACCTTACAGCCGTCAAGCCCTCCGGAATCAGAACCAGCCATACTCGAAGAGCCGGCCATGAACGAACTGCATTTGCGCGAAACTGCGGCGTTGGAGTTGGCTTCACCTATGACTCTACCGCAACAGGACGCCGGGATACCCCCATTATCGCCGGAGATATATCCATCCATCCTGCGCGGGATATCAAATCGCGGCTGGAACTGTACGCAGCAGACGGCATCATATATTTCTGCGTTTGGGCGCAGCTGAGAACAGAAGCGTGATACGATCTGTATATCGGCTGCACCTGAGCCAAACCACATCACGCAGCGAGAAGCGCATCGGAAACGGTGCGCTTCTTTGCTGCAAAAAACAGGAGGTAAAGGAACGATGAAACGTAAAACGCTCAAGAAAGCCCTTTCGGCATTCTTGTCCCTGCTCATGTGCATGATGACGCTTTTGTCTATCAGCACACCTGTGTTTGCCGCAACGACGGTAGACGCTTATATGGTGGATTTCCCACGCGACGGTGACAGCAACTACTCTGCGACGGCGTGGGGCCACTCTGCCACGTCTCTGATGGGCGGTTGGCGGTTTCTCAACAGCAAATACACAACGGTGCATAGCATCGGCACCTATAACGGTCAAGTCTCGTATTGCATCGAGCCCGGCATCGGGCAAAATGCCGGCGATACTCTCTCCCACAAGGATGAGACATTTTGGGAAAACTACCCCAGCCACCTCAATCCGACCATTTCCCCGGATACCATCAAGGTCCTGCTTGGCCGGATCATGCAGTATGGCTATCAGGGCAATGTATCCACATCCTGGCGTTCTCAGAACGCCTCGGATGCAGCTGCGTTAAGCCATATAATCGCTACACAGCTGCTGGTCTGGGAGACGGTTGTCGGCGAGCGTGACGCAAGCTTCAACAAGGTGGATCCCTCCGGCTATGGGAAGAGTGCGGTTTGGAGTTATATCCGGGACGAGCATCCGCTTCGCAGCCAGATCCGCTCCTATTATAATTCCATGGCCGCCAGCGTGCAGAGTCACGCAGAGATCCCCAGCTTCTGCGCACGAAGCATTGGCAGCGCACGCAGCTATGAACTCAAATACGACGGCACGCGATATACCGTGACACTGACGGATACCAATGGAGTGCTGTCGAACTTCTCGTTCAGCTCCTCGGAACCCGGAATCACCTTCTCCCGAAGCGGGAACCGCCTGACAATCACCTCCGACATGCCGATTGCAGGCGATATCCGCGTAAGCGCCAGCAAGACCAACGGCGTGCGAAGCGGTGTGGTCGTCTGGACGGACGGCAACAAAGGCGCCGGCATTCAGGATGTTGTCACCTACGGCGAAAATGTGTCAGACCCTGTCAGCGTCCATCTTCGGCTTGAGATGGAGGCGCTCGGCACCATGCACCTGGTCAAGACCAGCGAGGATGGCGTTGTGGCCGGAATTTCTTTCACGATCTCCGGCAACGGAATCACCAAGACTGTGACTACCGGCCGCGACGGCACGATTGACGTATCCGAGCTCATGGCCGGCACCTATACCGTAACAGAAGCGGACATTGAGCGTTATACGCCCCAGACTTCACAGCAGGTCACCATTGTCGGTGGGCAGACCTCGACCGTGACCTTCAACAACGTGCTCAAACGCGGTGCTTTGGAGGTGACCAAGACTTCGGAAGACGGATTCGTTGAGGGCGTAAAGTTTCGCTTGTACGGCAAATCCCTTTCCGGCCTGAACGTCGATGAGTATGCGGTAACGGACTCCACCGGCGTGGCTAAGTTCCGCAATGTCCTGATTGGCGGCCCATATACCATCGAGGAGGTCGATACGGCCATTCGTTACGTTATCCCTGATCCCCAGTCGGTATCTATCCAGTGGAACCGGGTTGCAGAGCGCAGCTTTGCCAATATCCTCAAAAAGTTTACCGTGACAGTAACCAAGACGGACGCAGAAACCGGAACACCGCAGGGCGACGCCACGCTGTCAGGCGCTAAATACGGGATCTACAAGGGCGGGAAGCTTGTCGATGTGTATTACACAGACGCCAATGGTCAGTTCACCAGCAAAGAGTATATCTGCGATACCGACTGGACGATCCGTGAAATGGAACCCTCGGAGGGGTACCTCCTCGATACGACGGAACATGCCGTTGGTGCAGCGCCCGGTCAGTATACGGTTGAACACAATACAACGGCTAACGCCGTGACCGAAACGGTAATCAAAGGCAGCATCCGCCTGATCAAGCATATTGATGCCGAACTGGAAACCTCCGAGAACGCGCCAACCCCGCAGGCGGAGGCTGAGATCCTCGCAGCAACGGACCCCTCTGCGCCGGAAGGCTCCACATATTTTGTTAGCCCGGACGCTGCCGCACCGGAGGATGCGCAGGGAACTGCAGCTTCCGATGATGCAAAGGACGCAGCCGAACCGGCAGCGGAAGAAACCCCAATGCCCAATCAAGCCGACACGGAAACGCCGGCCGAGTCTGAGCCGGAAGCAGCCGATACGCTGATTCCCGGTCAAAATGAAGCGGAGCCAGAGCCCGAAAACGGATCTGTACCGACGGCGGAGTTCAAACCCTCCGGCAATGCAGGCATTATCGAGCAGCCGGAAGCAGGCGCGATGTTTCAGCTTTATCTCTCCGGTGCCGGAAGCTATGACGCAGCCAAAGATAGCGAGCGCGATCTGCTGGTGACGGATGAAAACGGCGTAGCGCTTTCCAAGGATCTACCTTACGGCCGCTATACCGTACACCAGATCGAGGGTCAGGAAGGACAGGCCTTTGTTCCGGACTTCACCGTATTCATCAGCTCCAACGGACACCTGTACTCCTATATCCTGAACAACCAGACCATCACCAGTTTTATCCGCGTGGAAAAACGCGATGCTGAGACCGGAAAGATCATTCCGGCAGCGGGCATCGGTTTTCAGGTCAGAGACCTGACCTCCGGCGAACTGATTTCACAGACCGTCTATTATCCGGCGCCAGTGACCATCTCCACATTCTATACCGCAGACGATGGCACGCTTATGCTCCCCTGCGAGCTGCCCTACGGCCGTTATGAGCTGATCGAGGTGACAACCTGCCATGGCTATGTGCTGGATACCACCCCGGTTCCGTTTACCGTGGATGGGTCAGAGGCTGTCGTGACAGTTACAAAGTCCAACATGGCGCAAAAAGGCGTCATCCGTATCCAAAAGACCGGCGAGGTCTTCAGCAGCGTTGTAGTTGTAAACGAGGGATCCATCTTCCGGCCTGTCTATGAGAATACCGGACTTCCGGGAGCAGTCTTTGATATCGCTGCCGCGGAGGATATTTACACCCCTGACGGAACCTTGCGTGCAAAGGCCGGGGACATCGTAGACACCGTCACCACGCAATCGGACGGCATGGCTGCCAGCAAGGCACTATACCTTGGCAAGTATGTGATCACCGAGAAGCAAGCTCCGCACGGCATGGCGCTTCAGACCGAACCGCATACGGTTGAACTGGTATATGCCGGTCAGGAGGTTACGGTCACCGAGCTTCGGGCAGATATGTACAATGAACGCCAGCGTGTGGAGATCAGTCTGGTAAAAGCCATGGAAACGGATAAGCTGTTCGGCCTTGGCCAAAGTGACGAGCTCACGCACGTTACATTCGGCCTCTATGCTGCGGAGAAGCTTGTGGCAGCCGATGGCAGCAGCATCCCGCAGGACGGTCTGATCGAGATGGTGTCCTTGAATAAAGACGGAAAAGCGACGTGCAAGACGGATCTCCCCTTTGGACGCTTCTACCTGCAGGAGATCTCTACCGACAGCCATTACCGGCTTGGCGATACGAAGTATCCGGTGTCGTTTGACTACGCCGGGCAAGACAAGAAGCTTGTCAAGCTGATTGCCAACGAGGGCGCAGTAATTGAGAATAAGCTGATCTACGGCTCCGTTTCGGGTCTGAAGGTTGATGCAAACGATAAGCCACTCTCCGGTGCGGTCATGGGTCTGTTTGCTGCATCCGAAACGAGATTCACGAAGGATACCGCACTGCTGACAGCCGTATCCGCCGAGGATGGCAGATTCCGCTTCGAAAAGATCCCTGCCGGCAACTGGCTCGTGCGCGAGATCGAGCAGCCCAAGGGCTTCGTTCTGAGCGAAGAGCTGTTCCCGGTAACGGTCAAGGATCAGGGACAGGTCATTGAGATCAAGATTGCGAACAAACTTATCCGCGGCAGCGTCACACTGACGAAGTATGACGCAGACTATCCCGAGAATAAACTCAGCGGCGCGGTATTCGAGGTCTACTGTGATGTTAACGGGAACAAGGCGCTGGACAAGGACGATGTATTGCTCGGCACCATGGAGGAGTCCTCTGCCGGCGTTTACTGGATGAAGAATCTGGAGTACGGCGGCGTACTGGTAAGGGAGAAAACCGCACCGGAGGGCTTTATTCCGGACGAGAAAGCCTACTATGTGGAGATCGATACCGACGGAAAAACCTACACCGTTGAGAACGAAGCCGGAAAGGGCTTTATCAACCATGCTCTGAAGGGCTCCCTCAAGATTATTAAGACCACCAGCGACGGAAAGAAAGAGGGCTTTGCGTTCCGCATCACCGGCGCCAACAGCTACGATATGACGTTTACAACCGACGCCAAGGGCGAAATCTTCATTGAGAAGCTGCGCATCGGCGAGTATACCGTCACGGAGCTGAAAAACAGCGCCAGCGAAGGGTACAAGATCGCAGACCCCGTCAAAATCACGCTTGTTGCAAATGAAACGCTGACGGTAAAGATCCATAACGACAAGACGAAGGTGGATGTTCCCAAGACCGGAGACGACACCGATCTTATGCTCTGGATCTCACTGCTCGGGCTTGCGGCGGCAGGAGCGGGCTGCACAGCGTTTTTCTACCTGAAAAAGCGCAGAACGGGCAAGCATATTGCCGTGAAGAAGTAAATAACACCTGTCCGGGGATATGCTTGAACGCATATCCCCGGATTCGTTATGGAGGAACGATATGAAAAACGACAGGCGCAGAAGAAATCGGCCGCGGAACCGTGAGAAGAAGGGCGTCAAGCAGTCCCTGGGCAAGGAATGCCGGCACGTATGGTCGGGCGGCGTATGCCTTAAATGCGGGTGCTTGCAGCAAAACCCACGCTCAAACAGTGAAAAACTGCCCGCAGGACAAAATCCTGCGGGCAGTACAGATGTCAGAGATAATTGATGGGAATGACCCGATCCGAACCCTTCAGTGAGACCAGCCTGTCATAAAGGCAGATCACGCCGCCTGGATCACGCCTGACACCGGGGATCTTATCCAAGAGGTCGAAAGCGTCCATGTCCTTTTTCTGCGGGTCAGCGTGTTTTTTCATCTCCAGCGGACATGGTGTCCCTTTCTCAGTTATTGCCGGTGATGAACGCAGCATTGAAAGAGCATTGCAATCAGAATTCTTCATGCTATAATATACCCACATCACTCGTAAGGCTATGACTGACTGCGCTCAGACCAAAGGATAATTGGTGCACGGTTGTAAACGGGTGCAGAAGGAGGAATAAAGTCTATGACAAAGAAAGAGCTTGTCGCTTATGTGGCTGAAAAGGCCAATCTCAGCAAAAAGGACGCGGAAATAGCGGTCAATTCCGTATTTGACGGTATCACGGAAGCACTGAAAACCGACGGCAAGATCCAACTGGTCGGCTTCGGCAGTTTTGAAGTGAAGGAGCGCGCCGCGAGGATGGGCAAAAACCCGGCTACCGGGGAAACGATCGAGATCCCGGCCAGCAAAGCCCCTTCCTTTAAGGCGGGAAAGGCGCTCAAGGACACGATCAAGTAAAAACAAAATACAGCATCAGAGAGGACGGCTTGAGAAATCAGGCCGTCTTTTTCTATGCAAATTACAGGAGGTCATTATGAAAAAGATGAACGCAAATTGCAAGTGCAAGTTGGACACCTGCACGGTAGAAATTAGTTAATCAGAG